>Ga0265298_10004502_pt1 | contig 17799 bp, 37 predicted proteins | sample AusTroGonzalo_MG_3_FD_193486 | JGI IMG/M metagenome (GOLD analysis project Ga0265298, IMG submission 193486) | Bovine rumen microbial communities from tropical cattle in Woodstock, Queensland, Australia - Gonzalo_01 | ecosystem: Host-associated > Mammals > Digestive system > Stomach > Rumen ... | reverse complement strand
CCCGAACCGGAAAGTCATACGGTACTCGTATACTATTAGATCGTATACTATACGAAATGTCCTGTTGGAAGAACTTCCCTTGTCTATTCAACCTCTCACCTTCTACTATACCTAAGATATTCTGGTTGTCATATACTATGTCTAAATCTGAATCAACCGGTCTTAAAGGGTTGATGAAAATTATAGACAAAACTCCTTATTGGAATCTCCCAGATGTAAAACGAAAACCTCTCGAGTCTGAACTCATCTTCCCATTTTGTGAAGTAAGAAGTGGTTCTAACGTATCACATATCATCGGTGAAGATATGCTCGGGTGTGTACTAGACGAAGCCAATGTACGAAAAGTAGCGAAAGGAACAGAGGTAGAAGAGACTCAAAAGATGTTCCAAGAGATGCGTCAGCGTTCTGTAATGACCTACAGTAATGAGAGTGGTATATGGGGAGGCTTCAGTGGTATTATATCTTCATCCACCACTTCCTCTTCTTTCGTAGCCCTTGAGGTAGAGAAAGCAAAGAAAGACGGTGATACAGTAATTATGGAAGCATCAGTCTATGAAGCTAACCCAAAGAACTTTAGTAAAGAAAAATTCCCGGTATTTATCGGTAACGGTGATATTGAACCATTCATAGTAGACCAAGCAGATGAATCCATTAAATCACGAGTAAACGAGCTCTACGGTATGACACTAGACGAGTTCATAGAAGAGAACCCTGACCTTATAGAACCTGTTCCTGTATCAATCAGGAAGTTCTACGAAGAAGATATAGCATTCTCATTAGCCAATATGTCTGGTAAGGTAATGAGTGGTACTAACAAGTATATGAATGCGAAGACAGTAGAGAAGATATGGGATCGTACTCTTAAGAGACCGTTCTATAAAGATATTCCACATATTGGTATCTATGATTCAACTTCCCCGAGTGATATTTGGAATCCTGATATCGCTTTACAGCATTACCACGGTGAGAATGTATACCTTCATATAGACTGTTCACAGAAACACGACCATACCGGATTTAGTGCATTATACTATGATCAAGAAGATAGACAGATAAGAACAGTACTTACCGTAAGACTCTTCTTAAATAGGGATATTCCAGACAACCAGATAGACCAAGAGAAGATATTGCAGCTAATACTCTATATGCGAGATAACGGGGTAAACTTCGCATTTATAAGCGGTGACCATTACGCAAAGGACTTCCTTATTCCACAATGTAAGAAGATATTCGGGAACGACCATAGTGAATACCTTTCTGTAGATAAAGACCCTGTACCTTATATGATATTACTAAACTTCGCTAAGATGAGTAGATATAAGTTACCGTTCTATAAACCGTTGGAACATGAATTACTGAACCTTATAAAGGATATGGCAACTAACTATGTAGACCACCCTCACAATACAGATTCTACCAATCCTGTATGGTTTAAGGACTGTTCGGACGGTCTAGCTGGTGCAAGTTTCTTAATCTATACAAAAGAACATATCCAATACGAAAGTATGATGATAGAGAAAGAACTTGAGAAGGTAGAGATACCTGACGATGGATTCTATTCATCTATTACTACAGAAGAAGAGAAAGATATAGAAGACGAATTAAAGTTATTCGAAGACAGCCTTTACGGTGAAGATAGCAGTTATTCAATAATGGAGGAATTATAATGGAAGAGTATGAAGAAGTAGATACTGAACTTACAGTAGGTGATTATGTGTTTATGAGTTTTGGAATCCTCGGTGGTTGCCTCGTTATCGCATTCATATTCCATCTTATCAAGAAAACCTTTAAGAATGTGAAGTTTAAGGTTGGTGATAAGATAAATGTAGATATAGAAACAAAGGACTAGAGAATACCTTCATAGCCGTTCATATCGTACGAAAATCGGGGGTAGAACGGTATAGATGGTAAAAGACCCTATCAACCACTTTATTCTATTATTATAGGTACTTATGAAACAGTTTAACTATAAAGAAATCGAAAAGATAACCACAACACCAATAACGAAGGACTTATTTGACATAGGGGAATATGACAATGTTCCTATAGTAACAAACGGTATGGGCGAACCAATTTTAGATACTGATTCTTTTTGGAATAAGATTATTGATAACTGTGAATTATTGAGAAAAAAGTATTTAGAAACAAAAGAAAGGAAGTATTTTAATACACTAATCCTTCTCCTTCCAAACAGTTATAACCTTGTAAACCTTAGACCATCTCCAAAGTATGTTAAAAAGGCTGTAAAGAAGTGGAGTGATAAAACTCATTATTATAATGAATATAACAAAGAACATTATGAAAAGTACAAAGCTAGAGTAAAAGAATATTCCCAACAGGAAGATGTAAAAGAACGAAGGAGAATATGGTATAAACAGTATTACCAGCTAAACAAGGATAAGATATTGGCTAGACAGAGGAAAGCTCGTAAAGAGCATTCTGATCGTTATAAACAATACCAAAAAGAACATTACCAGAAACATAGAGAAGAAATATTAAAACGACAAAGGGAGAAAAGAAGTAAATGAATCAATTCTATGAATGGGCGAATAAGCTAGGATACAACAAGGAAGAACTTACAAGTAATCCATCATTACGAAAGATACTGTTAGATGAATATGCAGACCTTGCATTATTCCATATAGACCAGATAGAAGAGTCACGAGGAGGACAGTCATGAAGTTAATTAGAACAGTTTCGAACGGTGAAACAAGCGTTGATATTTATGTTATGGCTAACGGTGATGTAGTTAGTGAAGAAAACAATTACTTTATTGGCAGCATAAATGATCCTGAAATCGAGGATAAAATCGATCATTATGCTGAAGAGTGGCGGGAAGTGAATTGGAATCAGAGTGATTGGGCTGATTATTACGGTTGCGATGTAGACGATGTAGAAGACTGTATGGATGATGATATGAGGGATTATGATGATTAAACCTGAGGATTACCTTAATGAATTAAAAAACTCTTATAAAACTTATTCCCACCTTAAGCTCCTCGTTACCGTTTCTATTAGTAAAGAGGAGTTCAATGACATAGTAAAAGATACATTTACCCAAATCCGTTTCGATGAGAAACGATATAACGAATATAGAAAAGAAAACAAGATACTACCGGTTATAGAGAAAGAATACAGTAATCTAACAAATTATTCTATGAATCTCCTTCAATATCTTTGTTATTTTAAGAATTTAGTTGATTTTTGATAATATGTAGTCTAGAATTATATATTATGGATTTCAAAGAAACATTACAAAGATACCACATTTCACCGTTACAGTACGACGATGGAGTTGAGTTACAGGAAAAAGACTATTACGAATTAGCGACAGTCTTATTGAAGTATTATTACTCAAAGCAGCTAATGGGGAATACTTGTAAGATCCCCAAGATCCCTGAACCATTAGCCAAACGAGCAAACCAGCACATTAAACGGTCTCTCCTTGATGTAGACCTTGAAAGTATAATGGATGTTCTTATGGAACAAACAGGAGGAAAAGTAATATGAACAAATTCAAACCTTTGAACGAGAAGATTCTTGTAAAGGTAGCAGTAGATGAGGAAGTTACCGAGAGCGGTATTATCCTTAGTCCTGCTAAACACGAACGAAAGTATGAAGGTACCGTAGTCGATGTTGGTACTAATCCTGACATCAGTGCTTCTGGTGTAAAGGTAGGCAGCTATGTATTCTACCCTAAGGGCCTTAATACTGAATTCGTTGTGGATGATGTTACATATGATGTCGTAAGTATCTATGATATACTTGCGATAGGTGAGGAGGAATAAAGTTATGCCTGCATTCGGAAAAGATGGAATTGTAAACATTAATCAGTCGACACCGAAGAAAACCTACCAGCTTGTGAAACCTGACGGTACTGTAGTAATGAGTTGTGATAATAAAGATCAGCTTGAGATGCATAAGACAAACCTTTCACAGAAACTAAACTGTGAATTGAATCTTGTAGAGAGGACATTGCAGCTAGTATGAAAGTTTATATCATTACGAGGGAAGACCTTAATGAGTATACTTCTACTATAATCGCTGTCAGATCTAAGAAAGAGGACGCAAAGAAGATAGTAGATGACTTAAACAGGACGATAGACGAAGACGATACATCAACCGATTACCGTCTTCAATCATTTACTGTGGATGGAGAGATTAGTTATGATTGAAAAAGAAGAACAAATCTTGGTTGGTGTAATAATAAAAGTTCTTAAACCTATCACAATGCCCCCGAAGTATAAAACAATGTTTCACGGACAGACTAACCTTAAACCGAGTACTTATGTTTGGTGGTACCCTGTGAAGAACATTGAATACGCTAGGTTGGTACACGAAGTAGAAAGATGGTACAAAGGTAAGATAAAAATCCAATACGGAATAGCAGGTACAATGGAGATATAAGATGGGTGAGAAGAAGTATACAGGATTTGAAAGCTACCTTACCACCGGAACCTTTACCAAGGAGTTCATCCACGATTACGAGTATTGGTGTAAACGAATATTCTTTCAGTGGAAGAAACTTGCGATGGACTTTGATACTTTCTACGAAACCTGTTGGGAAGCATTATTGACAAAGATCGATATGTTCGACCCAAATATAGCAACCATCCAGACATTCTGTATCTCTAGAATTAATAATGAAGCGTGGCGTGCCTATATGGCTTACAAGACAAAGAAGAAGAGACCTGAGGTAGACTGTAACAGTGAGCTGATGGAAAACACTTTGACTTACGAGAACGAGGACGCGATAACTTCATTAAGTTCATTCGTTGATTACTGTAACAAAATGGGAGTGACAGTAAACTTCGATGAGTTATACAGTGATTATGTAGAAGAGAAAGATAGTGCCCCGATGATAGCATACGCGTGGTGGAGGGCAAGTAATAGGGAAGTGGGAGGAAGGAATGATATTTCAAAAGAACGGCGACGAGCTAATAACAAGTCTTGCAGTTAGAAACAATATGGACATCGATAAGGTTATATCAGCATACCTTATCACAGGAGACCAGCTCCTTATGCTTCTCCATATATTTGAAGGACAGACACTCACCATACCGTCGAAAAGACGATTAGGGTGTATGAACCTTCATAACATTCTGTTTATAGAAGACGATAAACAGTTATACAAAGATTACGAAAAGAAACAGATATTAGAATATAAAGGTGAAGAGTATGTTGTGGTGAATAAAGAACGAAAGATACTAAACCATTACTACCTTCCTGTAATTAAAGAAGAAACATTGGAGGAGGACGAGATAGATGAACAATAACGAATTACAAAGCATATTGCCAGATCTCCACAATATGATGAAAGCGATAGATAACGGTGAGTTTAGTAATTACGAGAAGAAACTCGGTCAAGCTACTGATAAAGCGATAGAAGCACTTGAAGAGATAATCGATGACGGTACACTTAAACTCGACCCTGAACAGACAGTAAGGGCAGTTCAAGTTCTCACTAAGTCTAAAGTAGATATCATAGAAGCAAAGCGAAAGCTTGTTGATACTTGTATAAAAGGTGAAGTACTTATTAAGAGCCTTGACCAAGAGAAAGGTAAAGACAACAAGACACCGAGCGCACTGTTAGACTACCTCGAGAAGAACGGACTAAACAAAAACCTCGATAATACCGGAACCACACCTACCGCTACATCTATCTTCCAAGCTATAGCAGACGAACAGAGTGATGACGAATTATCAGTATAACCTCGTGACAACTAAGAAAGGACTAATACCACTCGAAGATGTTACAGAGGGTACTGAAGTATTGTCGATGGGTAAATGGGTAGTTAGTCCTAAACCGAAGGTTGGTACAGTAATACGATGCACTTTCGAAACCCTCCCTACAACATCATTCAGTAAGAGTGATGTGTCCTTTAAGCGTGAAGTATCCATCTGTCATAACATCCTGTTGAATAAAGGTGAAGATAAAAGTGAGTTATCAATCAGGGGATACTTTCGTGAAGATAAAAGCACTAAACAGACAACCTTCAAAGGATTAGACGATCTTACCTATTGGCTCCCTCGCTTCATACGATACTATGACGAACCGATGTTACCTTTCGTTACTGCTATTGGATTTAATCTTTACCACCACACTATGAAACCCCACCCTTTAGAGATAAACGAGATAACAGAGAGAAACCTCGAGTATATACTTGAAGGAATGAACAGACGAACCTTTAGCTATACGAATGGAAAGTACAATATCCTCCCCGTGACAAGTTGGAACGAAACCCACCGCCTTACAATGAGATTACTTGATATTGAATGTGATGTATTATCGAATAATACTGTAGTAAGGAATGTAGTAAACTTCTATAAGCATATAAGGGACGGTTATACGAAGAGTAAGATAAAAGATGAAGATATTGTATTCAACCTTAAGCGAAGTAATACCTTACCACTCTATACAAACGGTCATAAGATTCTAAATAAAGAAGAAATCACAGGATACATACTCGAAGGAATCAATCCTGATATAAATACAATCAATCCATTTAACTGTTATGAGATGGGTTTTACTACTATGAAGAACATCTACAGTGAAGAGTATACAAAAGAGAAAACAGAAGTGAAGCCTAAGAAACATACTGAGTATCTTAAGGATAATTTCTATACACTCCTTACCAAGTAATTCCTTTCATATCTTACGATGCGTGGTAAATACAAGGGGTATAACAGTAAAATGGTGTTATTATATGAAGGAAGGGTGTTGAAACCGTTATTCTATTATTATTTATTACATACGGTGTTTGTCAGACACTGCTCCTAACTTATGTTATTTAGCGAAAGCGAGTAAAGAAGTTAGAAAGGATTCTTCTTCTTTGCGGTGACCGTCCAGGTAGGTCTTATTTTGTTCTCTTTGCCAGGGACAGGATGAGATGGTCCGTTCAAGTCGGGCTGACGGTTATAACTCAATTCTGGTGCCCCACCCAATGCATCATGAAAGAGTTAAAAGAGGTTCTAAAGCTGGTTTCCGCCTCTATACTCCCTCCCAAAGTGAAACTAGCTCATTTTATGATTAGGTGGATTAGACTATGCTAAGGGGAATATCATTCATTGTTGCGTTATTAAGCGGATGGTTCTGTATAATGACAGAAAAGAAGATTAGAAACGTAGAAGATAAAAAAAGCGTCCAACATATTATAGAAATACGGGACGCTTGTGGAATGTTATTCTTCGGTGCTGTGTTTATTACTGTATTGTCTAGCCTGTAATACTCTCGTAATATTCAGATAAACACCTATCAAAGTCATCTACATCGAGGGTTCTGAAATCATCGTATATATGGAAGTAATCTTCAAGTACACTCCTTAATTCGCTTCTATCAGGGAAAGTATCTGAGAGTTCGTCAATATCCTTTGCTTCTTCTTCACTTACAGGAAAGAAATCAGAAAGGTTTGATTTAATGGGTTTACGGTTTGATACTTGAAGTTCGTAGTAACCACTATCTTTATCATTCTTCTTTTCGCTGTTTCTCGCATCATCTATCTCGTAAATAACTTTACCGTCTGTCTTTCCAAGGTTATTGTCTTTATATGCCTTAAATGCTTCTTCTTCAGTACTGTAACAGCCGTAAACACTCATCTGGAAGTTTGTAAGGTCCATCTTGAATATAACCCAAGGAGTAGAACGGTCTATTGGAAAACCACAGTAGGTAAGTTCATTAGAAGAGGTTAGGGGTAACCTCCTAGAAGATTTTACAACACCTTCACCCTTCCACTTATCTAAGATCTTCTTAGCGTCGCGTTTACCCTTACCGTTTTCTGTGAGTCGTTCAATTGCTTCGTTGTCTTTGATTTTTCCGAGGCAGTAGTCATCTTTGATATCTCCTATCGCAGATGACTTTACTTCGGTTTCTTTTTTAGAGGTTATCTTTTTTTTTAATCCGTTCTGGAGAGTAATGGTGCCGGTAGCTGGTCTTACATTCTTGTCGAACAGTTTTACTGAATACAGTCCAAGCTGATAACCAACATCAGGATGCTCTTCCATAATAGCTTTTACTGCGTTTGCTACAGGAAGTGGAATCGGTGTGTAGTTGATGTCGTTGAAGTAAACTGTATTACCTTTAGCTTCAGTACCGAACAGGCTTTCTATTTCCTTTAATGCTTCTTTCATAGTTCTTATTCTCCTTATTTATCATTAAGTTTATCTATAGCTTCTGATTTTACAAGATATGCGAAACCAAAAGCTTCAAGCATTACAAATTCATTAAACCAAGTGATTGGAAACCAGCTTGGAATAAAATCAAATAATGATGTAACAGAATAGATTGCTTGTAAGACCATAAAAATAAATATTATGATTCCACAGGCAAGATATATTTTGTTACGAAGCTTCTTCTTTTCAGTTGGTTCAGGTCCGCTTAAACGGAACAAGAATATTACATTGAATGAGAATGTAAAGAAAAGAAGCGACGCTCCAATACAATGTATAATGTTAGAAGTTGATAACGGTAACATAAACAGTCCAACTTTATCTGGTGCTCCTGTAGTGCTGCAAGGGAAGGCGACAATCATGAATGATGTGATTGCCTGTATAATAGAACAAGTTCTATCTCTCCAATCGTATCCTTTGTATGCACTAAAGAAAATAAAGATAGCATAAAGTAAACCTATCATTATGATTTTATCGTTAGCGTAGTAGGTAGCTGAGATACTAGCATACCAATACGGTAAGTTGGTACCCTTCCCAATTAATCCAAACAGTATACTTGAAGGAGCGAGTAACATACATAAGATACCGAGTATCTTTCTTTGAAACATCATTGATTCTCTTTGTACTTCTTTCATATAAGTTTTCTCCTTATAACATAATATTTAATTATTCTAGAGGTTATTCTAATATTATTACATAGAATAAATTATATGACAACAGAAGATATGATTGAAAAACTTATAGAACTCTCATACCCTGCCTATAAAAAGAATTCTAAAGGCTGTCTTGAAGCTCGTAAGCTTGATAGGAAAGAACCAGTAGAGATTGATGGATATACTTTTACTTGCTGGTACGAGTATATCTGTTATAAAGTTTGTGAATACATTAAACTTAAGATACCTGATGCAGAAATTGACCTTGAGCTTGATGGAAACAATACTGTAATCAATCTATCATTGAAAGACGGTGATGCACAAGTTCTCAATAATAAGATGTATCTTCTAATAAAGGAATGGAGCAGTCTATGAGTAATAAGATGATAACTGCTGATTGGCATATGAGGAGTACCGTACCAAGTTGTTTGGAGATGACTCAAGAACAATGGATGGAGTTACAGAAGAAAGTATTAGAAGAAGTTGAGAGGATTGCTGTTGAAAACTATGTTGATGAAATATACATAGGTGGTGATCTTTTCCATAGTGAGAATACGGCGTCAAATGAATGTATTTATCTTCTTCAAATGTTTTGTAGAAGAATGTATGATGAACATCATATCGTTGTAAGGATAATGGCTGGTAATCACGATTTGCCAAACCACAGCAGTTCTAATATTCCAAAATCCGCTATCGGTGTATTACTCAATTCTTATGCTGTATTCAATATGGCAGACGGTCGGATTAAAGGATGTAATTTTGATGAAGATAACTACGGTGACAGTGAAATGATATTCAAACATACACTTACTATACCAAGTAGAGATAAACCAGACTTTATGGAATGTGAAACTCCTGAAACTCTTTTACAGAAGTATCCAAAGGCGAAGTGGATCTTTACAGGGGACTATCACAGAAACTTCGAATACCATTTAGATGGCCGTCATGTTATCAACAGCGGCTGCCTTACAAAACAGGCGAGTGATTTTGAAGATTATACTAACGGTGTTTATATCGTTGATATAAAGAAAGAAGAAACTAAGTTTGTTCCTTTAGATATTGAATATAAGTTTAATCATAACGGTCAAGCTAAAAAAGAACTTGATGAAACGATGGAAGCGTTTGTTGCAGGTATTAAGAAAGAGAATGTTACTTTGGACTATGTAAGTAGTCTTAAGAACGAATCGAAGAATCACGAAGTGCCTGTACAGGAACAAATTGATAATTGGATTGAACGGTCAGGGAACTGATCTTCAAAATAAATTAAAAGGGTGGGACAGATTATGTATTGTCAAACTAGTTGCATTTGTGATAAATGTAATAAAAAGATTGATGGAAAAAGTCGAACAGTTGTTGAGCTGAGTGACGAAAGGGAGTTGGTAGGTAATGTGAGTTTGCCTATTCAGAAAGAGTTATTTATCCTTTGTGATAAATGCTACGACAGTTTATTTGGTAAGATACTTGCTAAGAAGAGAGGTTACCAGATAAATGAAAAATAGAATTACTATCTATGCGGACTTCCTAAAAAAGAATTTAATAAAAGAAGGCTATAAACTTATCAAACAACGCTCATATCCCCTTACCGGTGGAGTGCTGCTTACATTCGACAGAAACGGAAAAGAAATAACTGACAGAATGATTAATGTAAACTGTCAATATCGACTTGAAATTAAACCAGACACTTTCTCAGTCTATCTATTCTACAATTAAGATAAGAGGTAAAAGTAAAATGGAAGAAGAACAAATACCTGAACCTTGTGAATGGGAAGAAGTCCCTAACAACAAGGATTGGTTCTACTGTGGATGTATTAAACAGAAAGTAAACATTTGGAAGCTATGTAAGAAACGACACATCACTCCAATACAACTGTTTGTATCGTGTCCATACTGTAGAGGAAAAGTAAATCTTAAAAAGGCGGAAACAAAATGACAAAGGATGAGTTAGCTAGTGAATTGAGAGTCAGGTTCCTTGATGTAGCACAAGTTTACAGTCTTGGTCCTTACAAGATCGAAGTTGATGTAAGCACTACATTGAGTAAAGAAGAATGGAACGAGAAAATCGAAGGGTTAGATTTTGTTGATAATAGTAAGCACATTCCTGACAGTTGGAAATGCGGTGATATTACTGTTCAGTTCTTCTATGGAAATATAAGCAGGTTTAAGAGTAAGAACGGTCTATGAGTTATACAACAAGTGAAATATCAAACATCACAGGATATTCAATGACAACTGTTTCCCAATACCTTCGTAAAAGCGGGAAGAAGCCTGTTGATAAAGTTGCTAAGAATGAGCTGGTTTGGGATGATGAATGTCTTGATATAATTATAGATAGAGTTAGTCAATTGAAATATGAACGAGAATTAGCTAAGATTAAGAAAGAAGCTAAGATTGAATCTGAAACAGTTGAGAAAGCAGAGAATCATCCACTTGTAACTGATAAGAGATGTTTACGAATGGATTATTGGCCTGATACGGTGCCAAAGGGATTTGAAGAGTATTAAACTCTATATATTATTATAATAGGAGGATTTCTAATATGAAGTTCAGTTGGAAAAATCTTTTGGGTATTTTGCTCATTGTAGCAGGTACTGTAGTTGGTATTACTGTTGATGTTCCCGTAGCAGTAATTGGTAGCATCGTAGCAATCGTAGTTGGTGCAACTTTGGCTATCGCAGAAGAAATGAAGAAAACAACATTGTCAGGTTGGAAAAAATACTTGTTCCTTATCTGTACTATCGGTGGAACTGTTCTTCTTGCACTTGGTGGATATTCTGATGCTACAATTATGGAAATTGTTGGTGCAGTAATTCTTGTTGCGTCTATCATCTTCGGAGCTGTAGTAGACGGTAAGAAGAGAGAAGAAAAGAAATAAGTTTTCTTTTTAATTTAGACAACACAAAAGGACTATCCTGTATTTGGGTAGTCCTTTTTTATGTATTGTTATAAAGGAGGATTTTTATGAATCTAGAAGAGTTCGTAAACAAGTACAACGGTAAACCAATTGACTATGATAAAGCATTTGGACCTCAGTGTGTTGATGTCTTTAGACAAGCTTGTCCTGAATTATATGGGATTAAAGAACATACAGGCTCTTGTGCAACATCTGGTGGAGCAAAGGATTTGTTCCTTGACTACGATAAGATGCCTATCGAGAAAAAATACTTTACTAGGATCAAAACAAAGTCTCCGATTCCGGGTGATACTGTAATCTGGGACAAAACTGATACAAACAGCTATGGTCATGTTGCGATATGTATCGGCAAGCTTGGTGACTCTATTATTGTATTTGAACAAGATGGGTTCAAGAAAGATGGAGCAAAAGTTAATGTAAGAAGTAAAACTAATATGCTCGGCGTATTAAGAAGGAGGAAATAAATATGAATTTTGGAGAAATGGCAGAGGTAGCACTTGCTACAGTAGGTGTTACAGAGCTTATTAAAAACTTTGTTGGTAAAGGTGGTAAGAAGGTTTGGAGTCTTGTTACTATCTTAGTTGGTGGTGCTATGAGTGCTGTTAGCGTGTTCTGTCCTGAAATCATACTTCAGTGTATTGTAGGAGTAAGTGGTGCTGTAGTATTCTATGATACTATCTTCAAGGCATTTCAGAAACTGTTCAGTAAGATTGCAGAGAAAGGAGAATAACAGATGAATGTCACAGGCACTATTATCGGAATTCTCATAATGGCTGTTCTTGTTCTCTTCGCTATCTTCTCTACTAAAGAAGTAATGCAAGCCAAGAAGGAGCTTAAAGAGTTTGAGAAAAAAGCAGATGAAGCTGAAAAGAATGCTGCGAAGCTTAAAGAACATAATGAAAAGTCTAACGAGATAAAGGAAGAACGAGCAAAAGAGGCTAAGGAGATAAAAGATGCAAAAACTAAAGAAGAGCTTATTAAGCTTGCTAATAGTATTTCTAATAGTAACAATGAGCGCTTGCGTAAGCAAAAAGAAGGATCAGAGACAAAAGGTAGTTCCACCAAGACCCGTAAGACACGAACTTCCAATACTAACAGGAAATGAAACGGAGATAGAGTTATATCAGATGTATGCTGATCTCCTTTCACTGTACAAGAACGATATGGATGAATGGGAATTATGGGCTGACGATGTAGAAGATATATTAAAATAACATTATATATTGTGTATACGGGTTTTCAATCATTTTTCCCGTTTCATAAAATCTCTCCGGATTTCTCCCTACCAGGTTTTTCCCTTGGTAGGGTTTTTTATATATTTTGTGTAAAAGGAGAATAATACTATGTACATACAAGTTGAAAAGGTAAATAACGAATATCAGGTAACACCTAATGTCATACCAGTAGGAACATCTATTGCGTATGCTTGGGAGATGGATGGTTACACAACCTATTTTAATTTTAGTATCGCACCTGAAGATAAAGCAGCTTATAATGCTAGTTATGAATTAACCATAATCGATATGCACGGTGGTGGTGCTTGTCTTGCACCATATCCTACAAATCAATTGACTACAGAAACTTATACAAAGGTAGATGATTCTACATTTGAGATTGAAGTAGAGCCAGGTTGGACTCGTTATGCACAGAGAAGTAATCCTGAAAATGATAAAATCCTTTGGGAAGCCAATAATTAATTATATATTTTTAGTAAATTAAAATAAAAGGAAGTGAGACCTATGGCAGGACAATCAAAAGAAAAAGATATTGAACACAAGTGTGATGTAGATATATCAACAGTGAACTTCAGGTTAGCACAGATTGAAGAAAGCATTAAAGACCTCAGAACTGTAGTATTGGAAACAAAACTTCAGGAAAGAGATATTAAAGATTTATATGAACAGCAGACAGAATTGCTCCAAGCAATTAATTCGCATGATGCTCGTCTTAAGACACTCGAGCAGAAACCAACTCAAGAGAAGGCTGCAAAGTGGCAGTATGTTATGGACTTCTTGTTCAAGGTTCTCGTTGCAGCTGCTATTACTTTTGTACTTTCTAAGATTGGAATTAATGTACAGTAGAGGGGAAGAAAAATGAGTACATCTAATGAAGGTGAAGTTACATTAAACGGATATGATTTTGATTATTATGCAGAGTTCAATTCAGATGGTATAGACGATTACGGTTGTGTAGACTTCTGGAAAGAAGGTGAAATAATGATCAGGGTCTATGTAGACGAATTTGATGTTGATACTGAGTATGATGACAGCCCTTCAAGTTTCAATCCTAATACAGGTAATGTGGGTTACACTTCTTATTCTTATGATGTCGTAATTGACGTTATGGTGTATACAGAGTTCACAGATACTGAAGAAAACATCTACACTAAGGAACAGTTCTTAGAGGAACATCCTCAGATGGATGAATCAGATTTAGATAAAGTTATAGAAGAAGCTGAGAAATATACTAAAAACACTTTCAAAGATTGGTGGGAAAATCGATAACCGTTACCAAGAGTAACCGTCCCTAACTTCAAACTCTTCACTTCTAGGATTCCATTTTACACCTTTCGGTAAACTTCGTAACATACTTATAACTGTATGAGCATCGAAAGGTAATGTATATTGATCACTTTCAGGATCATCAGGATCTCTAAAATCATAATCCTCATCATAAGCAACAACTTTCTCTAAAAGCTTATCACCCCACTCACCTTTTTCCCAAGAAGTAGTTTTACCTGAATCCTGTACTCTGAAATACATATTGTTTTCTCCTCTTATTATAATACTAGAACAAGTGTCTATTATTAAATATTTATGTATAAGGGGAAATAATTATGATAGAGATAACAGGAAAATTACCGAAGGTTATTGTAGATACTCTGACAAAGCTTGATGTAGTCGTTTCTGATGTTCAAGTGGTAGGTGATGACATTGATGTATTTTTTACTACAAACGGGGTTCCAACTTCGTTGTATGCTATTTATGTCGGTGACTATAAATGGGTAATAGATGAACTTGATGATAGTGCTAACTTGTTTCCGACATTGGAAGAGGGTGATACAGTTAGTGCAGACAATATCGCAAAGCTGTTCACAAACGCTATCACATCTTCTCTTATCCTCTCTTTTAATCCACTCGGACGAGTAAAGTATGGGATTAAAGATGTTGCAGGTAAGGTAAAAGATACTGTAGGTAAAGTTGGAAAAGCGATTGGTGATTGGGCTACTGATAAGGTAGACGCAGACCAAGCTGAAAAAGCTATTCGTAATATCGGAAAGGTACGAACAACTTATGTTGATAAAAGAGATGGGAAAACAAAGACAGGAAACTTCAAAACCACTAACATAAATGTAGGTAAGATAGAACCACTCGATAAACAAGGTCATTATAAAGTTCTTACAGGAAATCCTGGTACACAAGATTTTCAAGTGTTCCATCTTTATCGTAACGGTAACAAATACAGAGTACTTGACGCTAAAACAGGACTCAAAGCAGATGAAGCAAAATGGGTCTACAAGAATAATATTCCTGAAGATTACAATGAAGAAGATTGGAAATATGACGGAAAGGATGACTTTATGAAACAATTAGACGAAGAAGATAATGTTACTGAAACAAAACAGAATGAAACTGTAGAAGAAAGTACAGAAGTAGAACAAGAAGAAGAGAGTAATGTTGAAGACATTGGTGATCCTGAAGACTGGTGGGATACTGATGTAGCTGCAATGGATGATGAGGATAACGTTACTGAGATAAAAAAACAGAAACAAAGACAGAGAGTTGCGTCATCAGTTGAAGAAGACGAAGAAGATAATGTTATTGAATCTAAACCACTCCGTAAGAAATCAAAGTACAACGGTATGAATGTAACAGGATGTGTTGAAGCTGATGGTACTGTAGCACTCTCGTCATTGCAGTATATCACAGAAGACCTTAAACAGTTTATCAACTACACAGGAAACCTCAAGAATGTAAAAGACGATGTAAAAGATAAATGGAAGAAGATTAAAGATTTACTCGTAGAGATTTCTATATACGATAAGGATGTATTAAGTAGAATGACAAACCCGAGCGGCGATAATCTTATAATTGATTTCAACGAGACTGGTACAGGACAGAATTACACCGTTACTGTAGAATTGACACCAAGCCGCTTAAATGTAATCGACAAGGTGTCACCAGACAACGGTTATGAGCATCTTATAAAGAGCCTTGAGACTGTAAGGGATAAACTTGCACCTAAAGTCTAGGACCGTAAACGACTTCGTCGAGTTCCTTGATACTTTCGTGGAACTCAGAATCACTCTCGCTAAGAGGTGTACAGAGTGAGGACTTAATTCGTTGTCCAACCTGTACATCTTTTTTGTTGACTTCGTACCATCGTTTCTTCTCGTCCCGTCCAAGGATTAAGTTATCAGTTATTGACCAAACCTTAATCATAACCCTACCTCCAAGTAATAATCTTCTTATCTGTGAACAGGTTGAGAAACCAATTCTCCCTGATACACTTTCCGAAGTTCTTTTTATATTCATCGAATGTGAGTGTGAGTGCTTCATCACTAACAGTCTTTGATCCATACTTCTTGATAACACAGAGGAAGTTATCTCCGTCTCTTTCGAATAATGCCTGAAGAGTGTTTTCAGGATTTGTGAACATAATGCTTGCCTTCTTCAAGCTCAACAAAAATGCATCCCTTCCTTTCAATGTAACTAACTCCATAACCTGCCTCCTTGTTATTTAAGTTAATATAAATATAACATAGAATAAAATAAAAGTCTAGAGCAAAATTAAAAAAATAAATAAAAAAGTCCTACTCCTTTTTATAGAAGTAGGACTAGGAGGCAAGCATATCTTTAGAAAAGTCCTGTAGACTTCTTAGATTCCTTCTTAGATTCTTCTTTAGCAGCTTTGGCAAGTTCTCTTTTAAGAGTAGGCTCCCAAAACTGTGAGTAAATGCTGTAGAGATTTTTCTTTACATTCTGTGTATCTTCTACAGGATAAGCACCAAGGTCGTCTCTATCCTTCAACCAGAGGTTTGTTCCATCGAGGATGAATGTTCCGTATTCCTCGACGATTTCTTTATCTGAAAGAGCTTTACCAGCTGCAAGAAGTTCACCTTCAACAAGATCCTCCGTCTTCTTATACAAAAGAACGCTACCAAGATCTCTTCTGTTTTCGATAGACACCTTTATACAGATGTCATTAATGTTTTCTCCGATGATTGTACCAAAGTCGGTTTTAAGAGTTGTTCTCATAAGTCTTCTCCTTGTTTAATGAGTTTAGTTATTTTTGTTTTATCTTCGTCTGAAACTTTGAGTGACTCAAGAAGTCTGACTGCGTCTGTTTTCCAATCTTTAAGTTCGTCAACATAGTCTTCAGTTTCTTCAACCTCACATCTAAAATCAAATACCTGATCTTCAAGATCTTCAATTTGTTTCTTGTGAAGACTTTCAACATTGTTCCAACACTCTTCGAACAGTTCTTTATGTTCTTCAAGTTTTCCATTGTTCAAGATGTTTTTGGTATCAAACCATTGATCAAAACTTGTATACATTTTATTCTCCTATCAAATAAAATAAAGGGTTGGAGAGGATCGAACTCCCATACATACAGCCGAACCACCGTAAGGCTCTACCACGAAAAACTACCCTCATCAGTCTTACTGCAGCTATCCCTGACTACTAATAGATTTCTTTAAGCTACAACCCCGAAATATAGGCTGGAGTACACTTAAGCTCCATTAAGACCACCTCATCAGCTAAGATAAGTTAGTCGCCTAATAATTACAATACTAATTTAATAATCAAGTTGACTAAGAGCTTCATTTATTTCATCAATAATAGCTCCTTCAACATCACCAGCAACTCTTGACTCGTAATCTTCTTCTGATTCGTCGTCTTCTCTATCTGTGTTGCATTCTATTTCCTGCTTGGTTGCGTCGTAATCAATTCCTTCAAGTTCAGTGATTACATTGTCAAGGCAGTCAATGCGTTCCTGTAATAACTGACCTGTATCTCCTTCTTGGAGACCTTCAGGCATATTGTCGAGATTGTCCTGACAGTTATC
>Ga0265298_10004501_pt1 | contig 17803 bp, 16 predicted proteins | sample AusTroGonzalo_MG_3_FD_193486 | JGI IMG/M metagenome (GOLD analysis project Ga0265298, IMG submission 193486) | Bovine rumen microbial communities from tropical cattle in Woodstock, Queensland, Australia - Gonzalo_01 | ecosystem: Host-associated > Mammals > Digestive system > Stomach > Rumen ... | reverse complement strand
GTTGTCAAAGGCAATCACCTTGTCAAAAAGCATCAGGTCGACATCCTTGAAATGCTCGCTGTCTTCAGTATCGCGCTTCACGGACGGCTCGGAATAGCTCAGGTAATCGTATGAAAAATACCCGGTCAATCCGCCGGTAAAAGGGGGCATTCCCGGAATCCGGGGGCTTTTATACTCCGAAAGGATCTGGCGAAGCACATCTGACGGATGGTCTGCAGCGAATGTCAGCTCGCCGACACGCATCTCCCCGTTGGAGCAGGTGATGCTCAGTTTCGGATCAAACCCCAGAAAAGTATAGCGTCCCCAGTTTTCCTGCGCTTCCGCCGATTCCAGCAGAAAGCAATGGGAAGAAACGTTCTTCAGTTTCCGCACGGCCTGAACGGGCGTGCAGATGTCGGCCAGTAATTCACAGCTGATCGGCACAACCTTGTAAAGCCCCGATTCCCTGTAACGGGCAATTTCTTCCAGCCCCGGTGTAATTCTCATCGTCTGCCCCCCTCCGGCAATCATTCCTGAATAACAAAATCCCCGACAGAATATCTCTGTCAGGGACGAATTATATTCGCGGTGCCACCCTGTTTCACGGTTCCCCGTGCGCTCTGCGGGATACATTCATATCCCCGGCAACTGACGTATGCCCCCACGTCGCAGAATACTCGGCTTTCGCCTTTGACTGCGCCCTCCGCGGTCCATTTGGCGGTTTGTTTCCTGCCCGGCTTTCACCTTCCCGGGCTCTCTGTGAGGGCATGGCCGCTTTGATCTCCGCTTCAACGGTTTCCTATGAAGTTAGGCGGATTGTACCAACCCGGCAGGAAAATGTCAAGGCCGGAAATGTTTTTTGATTGTTTTCTCTCACCCGTCCTGCCGGTCCTGCGCTTTTCCTCTGGCTGTTCGTCGCCTCCGCCATGCCGTCCGAAAACCCTCATCCGCAGTACGCCACCGCATCGGCCTGGAACTGCAGGCCGTCCGGGCCGCCCACATGCGCAAAATTGGTCTGAATGGATTTCCGTGCCGGATACTTCCCGTTGAACCGTTCTTTGATCACTTTTTCCATGACCGGAATATTCCAGACATCCCGGAACAGGCAGTCCATCTGGACGACGTTTTCCAGCGTCAGCCCGACCATGGCCAGCCGTTGCTCCATATTGTCGAAAGCGCCGTTGATCTGCTCTTCAATCGTGCCGCCGATATTGCCGACACAATAGCTCAGAAAGCAAAAATCCCCAGCCTTGACCAGGCCGGAATGGTTCCATTCTTCATGCACTTCATACCTTTCGATCGCGCCCATTTTTCATTTCTCCTTTTTCTGCCTTTCATTTTCCCCCGGCACGGCTTTCTGATGGGCCTCGCCTGCCCCATCCGGTTCAAACCCGGCCGCGATGAGCACCTACAGTATACTGCACAGCAAAAAACCAGTAAAGCAATGCAGGACGGAACTCGCAGGCATTGCGCCAGGCCCGGGACAATAAAATCGGGAGGCAGCCGGTCAGGCTGCCTCCTGAAAAAGAGCTTTTTGCTTATGCGGTTTTAGATTTCCCGGTTTTGCCGATGATCATGTCCATCAGCAGCACGCCCACACCAAGGACAATGCCGATGATCGACGTGATGACTTCAGGTGTCATCAACAGAATGGCAGCGGCAAAGGTGACTGCGCGCTCCCACCAGCTCATGTCCCGCTTAAAGAAGCCGGACACCGTAATGGCCAGGAAGAACGTGGCGGCCAGCACCTGCGCTCCACCCCAGACAATGTTCAGGACATCACCTTGCAGCAGGATGGCCGGATTGTAAACGAAGACGAAGGGAACCAGGAAGCCCACCAGGGCGAACAGCATGCCGCGGATGCCTGTCTTCATCGCGTCCCCGTCGGCGATGCCGGCAGCGGTGTAGGAAGCCACGCACACGGGCGGGGTGATCTGTGCCATGATGCCGTAGTAAAACACGAACATGTTAGCAACCAGGGGGCTGATGCCCAGCTTCTGCATCGTGGGCACAAACAGGGTCACGCCGACCAGGTAGGCCGCCACCGTGGGCAGCGCCATGCCCAGCAGCATACAGCCGATCATCGCGATCAGCATAGCCAGGAACAGGCTGCTCATGCCCAGGCTGGCGATGACGCCGGACAGGTTGGTCGCCAGGGAGGTCTGGGCGGTCATGACGTTGATGATGATACCGCAGGCCGCCGTGGGAACGGCGATTTCAGCAGCGGATTTCGCGCCTTCCAGGCAGGATTTCCAGAGCTGCTTCAGGCCGGCGAAATCGGATTCCTTGTTGCCTTCAATTATGTCATGCTTGAAGTTGCCGCCCTTTTTCAGGCCGATAATCAGACTGACCACATTGCACAGCAGGCAGGTGAAGATGCCGAACATGCCGGAACGCATCAGGGAGAAACCGTTCAGGATGGAAACGATCAGCACCACGATGGGCAGCAGCAGATACAGGCGGGGCAGGATCTTCCGGTTCACCTGGATCTTGACATCCTCAGAGGCGGAAGAGCGGCTGGCGCGTCTCTTGGCCAGGCGATCCACCAGCACGAAGACGCCGAAGTAATACGCAACTGCGGGAATAATGGCGTCTGCCGCGACCGTCAGATAGTTGATGCCCAGCTGTTCCGCCATAATGAAGGCGCCGATGCCCATGATCGGGGGCATGATCTGGCCGCCAGTGGAAGCCACCGCCTCGATGGCGCCCGCTTCTTCCGGAGCGTAGCCGATCTTTTTCATCATCGGAATGGTCATGACGCCGGTAGTGGCCACGTTCGCCACGGCGGAACCGGACACCATGCCCATCAGGCCGGAGGAGATAACCGCCGCCTTGGCGGGGCCGCCGGAGGACTTGTTGGAGAACTTCATGCCCACATCGATCAGCAGCTGGCCGCCGCCGCATTCAGAGAAGAACGCGCCAAAGAGGATGAAGTAGAACAGGCTGGTGCAGGAGGTCTGCAACGGCGTGCCGTACACACCCTGCTCCGCCATAATCATGCCTTCGGTAAATTTCTCCAGCATCTTTTCGAAGGTCTTGTTCTTGGCGGTGGCGACAGTGCGGAACACGCCGGCCGGCAGGAACGGAGATGCCCAGGAATAGGCAATGAAGGCGATAATGAAGAAGAACAGGATATAGCCCAGCGTGCGCCGTACCGCTTCCAGCAGCAAGAAGATCACGCAGAACAGCGCGATGTAGTCCATCGTAATGGGCTTATGGACCGCCATGTCGTAACTGGCCAGGCGGTCTACGTTCTGGATGGTGTAAACCACCACATAGATAATGGCGGCATAGACCAGAATGTCAAACCAGTGGGTCCAGGCGTATTTGTTCTTTTCCTTGTCGGTGGCCGTGCGCTTGTCCGCCTCGCACTTTTTGCGAAGCTTTTTCTGGTAGTTTTTGTCGGACGGATTGTACAGGAAGACGAGCGCCAGCGCAAAGCACATGTGCAGCGGCGTCTGGAGCATCAGGGTGAACTGCTTCACCAGTGCCAGATACATCTGGAACAGGATGAAAAGGACCGTGATGCCGATCGCGCACGTCCTGCGGATGGATTTGGTCATTCTTCGGACTCTCCTCTCTTTTTGGCAGTGACGAAATGATTCAAGCCTCGTCTGAAACGGGGCATTGCTTTACGAATACTTCACCGCTCTCAAAGCGGCTGAGGCACAGGCCTGTACTGTGCCCCAGCTCTTATGGGTTTCTCAGTTTCCGCTTTGATTTTGCAATCAGTTGAAGGCGTAGCCCATTTCCTGATAGTAACGGGCAGCGCCGGGATGCAGTTCGCAGCCGGTCAGAGCCTTGGAGCCGGCGACGGCGGGATCGAAGTTCGCCAGCACGGCGGAAGTGTTCACCAGAATGTCGCGGTTTTCGCACAGCGCCTTGGTGATCTGGTAGGCCACTTCTTCATCCATTTCAGCGGACACGATGATGCACTGCTGGGAGCCGACGGTCTTAATTTCGACATCCTGCTTGTTCCAGGTGCCGGCGGGAACGGTGACGTAGTCATAGCCCTGCTCGCACAGCTTGGCCAGGGTTTCGTCGCTCAGCTGCACATCGTACATGTCATGGTTCAGGCACAGCTCGGTGGTGTTGGCCTGGCCGGCGCCGATGTGGTCGATGGTCAGGTCGTAGTTGTCATCACTCAGGCCGTCCTTGATGGCGCCGCCGGAGGTCTTTTCCACGGTCAGCCAGGAAGGCGGATTGTTGATGTCCACGCCGAACACGCCGAACACGCGCTCCGCGGCCAGTTCGCCGAAGGAGCCGTTCTTCTTGATGATCAGGCGCACGGTCTGCTGCTTTTCAACCAGCTCTTCAATGGTCTTGATGCCGGTCTTATCCACGAAGGACTGGGTGAACATCACGTTGATGAAGTCCTTGCCCAGGCCGCCGGCGATACAGCGCACATCGGGGCATACCGGGATATCAGCGGATTCGATGCCGGTGGTGGCAGCCCACAGCGCGGGAGCGGAGTTGGACACGGTGATGTCGCATTCACCTTCCTGAATCAGGACAGGAGAAGAAACGTTGCCGGAAGAGTTGGAAACCAGGGACACAGTATAGCCTTCCACGGTCTGGATGCACTGCATAATAGCGGTGGCATAGGTGTAGCCGGCGGTGCCGGTTTCCTGGGTGCCGATCAGCAGCTCTTCAGCGAAGGCCGCGCCGGTCAGCATCATGCAGAGAACGAGAGCGAGAGCGATAAGCTTTTTCATGGTTATTTCCTCCTAATTTTTCTTGATCAACTGGATTGATCGACATGGGAAAGCGGGTTATTCCGCTTTCCTTGCCTTGCGGCTTCTGGACAGGCGAGCGGCATAGTCGATGGCATTCATCAGACTCAGCTCGTTGGCCATTCCTGTGCCTGCCTGGTCAAAGGCGGTTCCGTGGTCCACGGACACGCGGACGATCGGCAGTCCCAGCGTCAGGTTGATGCCTTCCACAGCATCCCATTTTCCGGCTTCCTGGTTGTAGACGAAGCCTACCACCTTCAGCGGAATATGGCCTTGGTCGTGATACATGCAGACGACGATGTCGTACCAGCCGCCACGCAGCTTGGAGAAGATCGAGTCCGGGGGGAAGGGGCCGCTTGCGTCAATCCCTTCGGCGCGGGCCGCTTCGATGGCGGGGGTGATCTCCTTGATCTCCTCGTCGCCGAACAGGCCGTTTTCTCCGCAGTGCGGATTCAGGCCGGCCACTGCGACCCTGGGCTTTTCGATCCCCAGGTCTTTGCATGCCGTGTGCGACATACGGATAACATCCAAAACACGTTCTTTCTTCACGCGATTACAGGCCTCGCGCAGGGAAACGTGTGTGGAAACATGGGTGACGCGCATATTCTGATGGGCCAGCATCATGCAGTATTTCTTGGTTTCGGTATAATGCGCGTAGATCTCGGTGTGGCCCGAGAAATGATGGCCGGCGACGTTGATGGCTTCCTTGTTCAGCGCGTTGGTAACCGTGCCGTCAATTTCGTCGGCATTGGCCAGCTCGATGACTTTCTTCACATACTGGAAAGCCGCCTCGCCCGCTTCGGCGCTGACCTGGCCGATGGGCAGGGTTTCCGCATTAACCAGGTTCATTTCATATACGTCGATGGTGCCGGGGGTAAACAGGGCGTCCTGGACGCTGGAAACGGGGTGGATTTTGATTTCATCATGGCCCACCAGCTTTTTGGCTTTTTCCAGCATACAGGCGTCGCCCACCACCAGCGGGCGGCAGCTCTCATATACTTCCGGCCGGGCCAGGGCTTTGACGGTGATTTCCGGGCCGATGGAAGCGGGGTCGCCCATGGTAATGCCGAGAATGGGTTTGAAGCTCATGTGCACACCTCCTTAATGCAGGCCCTTGGCCGCAACATCCGCAAGCACCTTTTTCAGTGCTTCAATGCCTTCTTCCGGAACATAGCTGAACGGGGCGCGGCAGTCTCCGACGGGATATCCCAGCAGGGCGACAGCCTTCTTGATGATCGTGTTGGGATTGCCGAATTTGAACACCGTCTGCAGCGCCGCAATGGCATCCTGCGCCTGCTGCGCGCCGTCCAGGTCCCCGGCCATGAAGCGGTCGTAGATGCTCGCCAGCGCATTCGGCCAGATGTTGGCGCGGCCCGCGATGCCGCCGGCGCCGCCTTCCTTCAGGCAGGTCAGGATCGCGCCGTCGTTTCCGGCCAGGATCGCGACCTCCTTGTCCAGCTCCTTCGTCAGGCGGATATAGGCCTTAAGGTTTTCGATATCGCCGCTGGAATCCTTAGCGCCAATGATGTTGTCCACGTCGCGGCAGAGCTTCTGGACGGTTTCCGGCAGCAGCTTGTTGCCGGTCCGCGGCGGAATGTTGTACAGGATGATGGGCAGGTCGACGGCTTTGGCGACCGCCACATAATGGTCATAGAGTTCTTTCTGGGAAGCGGCGGCAAAATAGGGCGTGATTACGGACAGGGCGTCCGCGCCGAGCTTCTGGGCGATCTTGCTCATGCGGATCGTATCCGCGGTGGAAACGCAGCCGGTGCCGGCATAAACCGGGACGCGTCCCTTGACCTGGTCGATGACCGTCTCCAGGATTTTTTCCTTCTCCTGCATCGAAAGGATGTAGGCTTCGCCGTTGGTGCCCACCGGGAAGAGCCCGTGGACGCCGCCCCGGAGCATCCGCTCCACCTGGTTGCGCAGCTCGCCGTAGTTGACGCTTTGCTCGGCGTCGTCCAGCATGGGCGTCAGGATCGGGGGAATAATGCCTCTGATCTCGCTTGTCTTCATGGTTTCTCCTCCTTACAGAACCGACTGGTAAATCTGTCTCGCGTCGTCGGGGGTAATCTCACGCATGTTGTTGACCAGCAGCCGGGTCACCTGCATGCCGGCCTGCACCAGGCCTTCCAGATCCTCCTCCGGCACGCCGAAGTCCTTGCTCAGGCTGGTGGGAATCTCCAGGTGCTTTACGATCTCATCCAGCCGGCGGATGATCCAGGCGCTCTTTTCCTCTTCCGTTTCGCAGCGGCTTCCGTCGCGGGCGCAGCGGTCATAGCATTCGGCAAAGCGCTTCCGGCAGACCGGCTCGTTGAACTTCATGACCGGCACCAGCAGGATCGCGTTGGACACGCCGTGGGCGATGTGGTACTTCCCGCCCAGCGGATAAGAGAGGGCATGCACGCCGGTAGTGCCGCTGGCGGTGATCGCCAGGCCGCCGTAGAAGGCCGCGATCTGCATGGCGTTCTTCGCGTCCATGGCGTCCGGATTGTCGCAGGCTTCCTCAATATTGTTGATGATCAGGTCCAGTCCATGCAGCGCGAAGGTGTCGCTGAGGGGATTGGCCTTTTGGCTGGTGTAGCACTCAATGCAGTGGGCCAGCGCATCCACGCCGGTGGCAGCTGCGATTTTGCGGGGCAGGTTTTTGATCATCCGGGCATCCAGAATGACGTAGTCCGCGATCATGTTGTCATTAACGATGCCGACCTTCAGCTGTTTCTCCGGCACGGCGACAATCGCGTTGGGCGTCACTTCCGCGCCGGTCCCGGCGGTGGTGGGAATCAGCACGATCGGCACGCATTTCTTCGCGCGGCCGGGATCGTCCAGCAGTTCCTTCACGCCGTATTCATCCGTGACCAGCACGCTGGCCAGCTTGGCCGCGTCCATCACGCTGCCGCCGCCGCAGGCCACGATCAGGTCCGCGCCCTGGGCCTTGAAATCGTCGATCAGCTTCTGGACAGCCATATAATCCGGTTCCGGTTTCAGGTCGTCCAGGACATAGTATTCAACGCCGCTGGCTTTCACCGCTTCCTCCGGCAGAGCGAAAAGGCCGGTTTTCTCAATCCCGGGATCCGTAAACATGGCCACCTTTTTCGCACCCAGCGCCTTGATGATTCCGGTAATGTTGTCCATGGCGTTCTCCCCGCCATAGACGGCACGGGGCATTTTCAGGTTGTAACGGGTCAGCATTTCCGATCTCCTCCGTTCATCTTGTCTGGGCTGCAGTGGGGTTATAGAGCCCGACTTTCTCACGCTTCTTGCCCATGACGTTCTCTTCGCTGAAGCTGACATACTTGACGCCGGCGCGGGTATAGGCCGCGTAGGCCAGGTGCAGCATGCCGTTCCGGCCCTGCATCAGGTAGGGATACTCGTACTGGCGGTTATTGGTGCGGTTCTCGTCGCCCATGAAGCCTTCGCCGCGCTCCATCCAGCGGATCATCGGGAAAGTCAGGCCACCATCCTCGCTCAGGGCAACCGCCACCGGGCAGCGAAGTCCAGGCCAGGCAGCTTTCCCGGGCTGCGGATCCGGCGTGCAGGTCGGGTTATAGGCGATGGCGATCCGGCCGCTCTGAAGCTTCACGGCGCTGATCGAGCTGTTGTTGTTGGGCAGCGGCGTCGGAACCGGCACGCTCCAGCTGTCGCCCCAGTCGGAGGATTCGCTGCGATAGATGAAATCCGCCTCCCGGGAACGCATGAATGCGGCCAGGCGCCCGTTCTCCAACTCCACAACGTTCGCGTGGACGCGGCCGCGGCTGCCGGGCATATCCACCTGCCGCCAGGTTTTTCCTTCATCGTCGGAAATCTGCAGGGCAGTGGGATCCCCGCTCAGGCCGTCCGGGCTGTCGGTGCACAGCCAGTTGGCGAAGATCCAGCGGCCGTTCGACAGCACCTGGATGGGTTGGCGGCAGAAGCTGCCTTCCCGCGCGAAGAGGGTTTCATACGGGCCCCAGGTCTTTCCGCCGTCGGTGCTCTTCTGGACGCGGATCTGGGAAGTGAACTGCATGTTGTCCTTGCCGGCCTGCCGATCCTTCTGGGCAGTGTAGATGGCCCAGACAGCGCCGTCATTCCCGGCAAAAAGGGAGGGATTCTGCTCGCTGCGTTCCGGATCCCCGGAGATATCCACGGGATCGGACCATTTTTCGCCGTCCTTTTCCAGGCGGGAGCAGATAATCCGGATATCCGCGCTGCCTTCATAGGTGCCGGCGAACCAGCAGCAGAGCATGGCGCCGTCCGGCAGCTCCAGCATGGCGGGAGCGTGGGCGGTGGGATACCCTCCGGTGGGAAGGAAAGCTTCCAGGGTGCCCATGTCCGCGTTGCGGTACAGGCGTCCGTCCGGGGTGAGTCCGGGGATCAGGGGATAGTCCATCTCTTTGTCCTCCTTTTTCTGGCGTTTGGCTGGTTCAGTAGTTCCTTCGGCTCAGCGATTCTTCCGGTTCAGTGATTCTTCCGATTCCCAATCAGGCCCTTCAGATCCGTCAGCAGGGTTTCCTTTCCGAATCCTCCGGACTTGGTTACCACATACCAGTCCTTTCCGTTATAGGCGACCCGGGAAAGAACGCAACCGGGGGCGACCTCCGTAATGGGGAGCATTCTGAAGACCTTCATGCGGTTCATACTCTTCAGAAGCGTATCCCCGCCGGTAATCAGCAGCGTCCGCTCCAGGGGGGATTCCATCAGCGCGCTGAGGATGATTCCCAGGGATTCGGAGATGCGCTGGCGGACATCCTCAATGGAAAGGCCTTCGGAGGCCGCATGCTCAGCCGTTTCGATGTTGCGGGAATCCGTGTCGTTGGCGTCCAGGATCATCCAGGGATTGGCAGCCATCCGCTCCTTCCAGCCGGCGAGGATGGCCTTTCCCTTTTTCGTTCCGAAGACTTCCGGATGCAGCTTGGTCTCCGGAGCAATATGGATCCGGCTGTAGCCGTTCGCTTCCCCGTGGTCCAGCTGGCGCTGGGTGATAGGATTGACGCTGCCGCACAGGACAAACAGTCCGGGATCGAGCGGAGGTAGCTCCGGCGCCTTTCGCACGGCCAGCCCGAGCAGCGCGGGCAGGACAGCCGCGAACCCGGCGCAGCCGGCGGCAATCCGAAGGTCCGGCACATTTCGCAGGCAGGCCGCGATATGGTCGAGGTCCTCTTCGGTGGAGGCGTCCAGGGCGGCGATGCCGGATGCGCCCTGAAGCTTTTCCGGATCCGCCCCGAAGGCCGGCGTGCCGCTTTGCAGGGCGATCAGGCGGGGTACGTCGGATTCACGGACCGGCTCAAACGGATCCCGGCCGAAGACGGAATCAGCGACCGGAACCCCCTCGATATACTGGATTCCGTTCCGGGTCACCCTGTTCATGGCGGGAAGCGCGGGGACAAAGGGCAGCAATTCCGCCCCGGCAGCATCCCGAACCGCCGTGAGCTCCGCGCCGATATTACCGCGGAGAGCAGAATCTGTTTTCTTGTAAATAAACGGAATGCCGAGTTCCACGCCTTTCCTGGCGGCGCGGAAGACCATGTCGTATGCTTCCCTGGCGGGGAGATGCCTCGTTTCCGCCACGACGACCAGGACTTCGCAGGAACCGGCTTCGGCGGCGAAATCCTCCTCCGGATCGGTCACCACGCAGGCTGGAATACCCCGGGAGGCAAACTGCACCCCCGTGTCCAGGCCGCCGGTAAAATCGTCCGCGATGATCAAAAGCCTGATCATGGTGAGTCTCCTTTCCGCTTCCCGGGGGAATTCATGATCCGTTCACTCCGCAAATGGTTGTCTGGTGTTTCTGTACCCCCATCATAAAGGCATATCCGGGAGAAAACAATGAAATCACGGAAAACACTGTTTTATTTTGAAACAATTGAAGAAAAAATTGCAGAAAATTGTTTTTGACTGTTCAAAATTGAAACAGGTCACGTTCATGAACGTGACAAATCTGTTTCAATATGATACACTTTCCTTCAGAAGAATCAAAAAGCAAAGATGAGCAAAGATGAGGAGCAGGAAGAATGCAGAGCAGCTATCTGGGACCGGTGCATATTCTGGCAATCGCACCGTACGAATCCATGGCCCTTTCCCTGCAGCGAAGCGCGGAGGGCTTTCCGGACGTGGTGCTGGACGCTTTTACAGGAGACCTTCAGGAGGGGCTGGATATCCTTCAGAACCAGGACCTTTCCTCCTATGACGCGATTCTCTCCCGGGGCGGAACGGCGGAGCTGATCCGGCAGCGGACCGACCTGCCGGTGGTGGAAATTCCCGTGCTGATTGCCGACGTGCTCCGAACCATCAAGCTGGCGGAAGGATATACGGACAAAATGGCGGTGGTCGGCTTCCCCGGCGTGACATCGAGCGCGCATACGCTCTGCAATCTGCTGCGGTTGAAAATCCCCATCGAGACGGTGCGCAGTTCCGAAGAACTCCCAGAGGTACTGAACCGCCTGCGGAAAATGCAGATCGGCACGGTAATTTGCGACGCGGTGACCCACCGAACCGCGAAATCCACCGGATTCCAGGCCCTGCTGATCACTTCCGGAGAGCAGAGCCTGCAGCAGGCGATTCAGGGCGCCTTGATCCAGGGGAGAAAATTCCGGGCGTTGAGAAACGAAAACACCCTGCTGCGAAGCATGCTGCAGCAGAGCCTGGAGCAGTGTGTGGTGTTGGATGCCAACAAAGATGTGGTTTTCGCGTCGGAAGGCCGGCAGTCTGACGAACTGGTGGCAGCGATGCGGAGGCGGATCTCCGCGATTCCGCGGAACAGGGAGCTTCTGTTTTACCATCAGGAAGGCGCTATCCTGCACACGGTCACCGCATCCCGGTTTTATTTGCGGGAAAGGCAGCTGTACCTGTTTCGGGACCAGCCGGCCCGGATTTCCCTGCGCTCTGCCCAGTCCGGCATCCGGTTCTATGACGCGGCGGAATCTGAGCAGCTTCTGTCCGGCAGCTTTTTCACCCTGAGCGGGTCGGACGGTGAACTGCAGTCGCGCCTGAAGGATTTTTCCAAGCAGAAAGAGCCCGTCATGATCCTCGGCGAGGAGGGCACCGGACGGGAGCAGGCCGCCCGGGCCATGTACCTGCAGAGTGAACTGAAAAACCATCCGTTTGTGGTGGTGGACGGCGCCAGAATCAACGACCGGAGTTGGAACTTCCTGACGGAGCACGATGACTCCCCGCTCGGAACGCTCGGGACAACGGTGCTTTTCCACCACCTGGAGGAGCTTTCGCCCCAGCGGCAGCACACGCTGCTGTCCATGATTGAGGAAAGCAGCCTGGCGAAACGGCTGTGGCTCCTGTTCGCCTGCGAGGTGATGGACGGGCGCGCGGTGCACGCCTTTACCCGGGAGCTTTCCGCCAGGCTGAACCTGCTGACGGTACAGCTTCCAGCACTGCGGAACCGGCGGGATGAAATCCCTGCGCTGGCCAGCATCTACCTTTCCAATCTGAACATGGAGCTGGGCAAACAGATTTCCGGATTCGAGCCGGGAACCCTGGACATGCTGGTCCGGTATGACTGGCCCGGGAACTACGCCCAGTTCAAGCGGGTGCTGCATGAATTGTCCGTGATGACGAACAGCCACTATATTTCCGGAACAGATGCCGCGGAGGTGCTGAAGCAGGAAAGAACCTTCCTCCGGGAAGCCCCGGACAGCCCGGCCTTTTCGCCAGCCGGCATGACGCTGGAGGAGATCACCCGGAACGCGGTCGAACAGGCGCTGGCCGCCAACCGGGGTAACCAGTCCGAAACCGCACGGCAGCTGGGAATCAGCCGCTCCACCCTTTGGCGGATCCTGAATGACAGGATGGACAGCAAAAAGAAGGAGAAGAATCTTTAGGCCCATCTGTTTATTATCCAAAAACAAAAACAGCCTTGCTTCCGAAAAAACAAGGCCGATGCTTTATAACCGGGCCACACCGCTGTCGCGGGCTGCTTTCGCCACAGCCGCCGCTACAGCAGGTCCGATACGTTTGTCAAAGGCCAGTGGAAGGATATAGTCATTCCGCAGTTCCTCGTCAGAGACCAAACCAGCCAGCGCATAGGAAGCAGCCTGCTTCATCTCCTCATTGATATCCTTCGCACGCACGTCCAGCGCTCCGCGGAACAGGCCGGGGAAACACATCACATTATTGATCTGGTTCGGATGGTCGCTGCGGCCTGTGCCCACCACAGCAGCGCCGGCAGCCAGCGCCTCGTCCGGCTCAATTTCCGGCACGGGATTGGCCATCGGGAAAATAATCGGGCCTTCCGCCATGGAACGGACCATATCCCGGGTGACGATATGCGGCGCGCTGACGCCAATGAATACGTCGGCTCCTTTCATTGCGTCCGCGAGTTTGCCGGAGAACTTCTCCGGATTGGTAATCCGGGCCATCTCTTCCTGGGCTGGATTCATCTGTTCACCCTCGCACAGGATGCCAAAGCGGTCCACCATCTTCAGATGTTTCACGCCCAGATTCAGCAAGTGTTTGCCAATGGCGATGCCGGCACTGCCGGCGCCGTTGATGACACACTTTACCTCACCAATTTCTTTTCCGACCACCTTAAGGGCATTCAGCAATGCCGCGGCGACGACCACAGCGGTGCCGTGCTGGTCATCATGGAACACGGGAATGTCACACAATTGCTTCAGCCGACGTTCAATCTCGAAGCAGCGGGGCGCAGCAATATCTTCCAGGTTGATGCCGCCGAAGCTGCCGGAGATCAGGTAAATCGTGCGCACGATCTCGTCTACATCCTTGCTGCGAATGCACAGCGGAAACGCGTCCACATCGCCGAAGGCCTTGAACAGCGCGCACTTTCCCTCCATCACCGGCATGCCGGCTTCCGGACCGATATCGCCAAGACCGAGTACGGCCGTGCCGTCTGTGATCACAGCCACCAGGTTATGCCGACGGGTCAGGGTAAAGGATTTGTCATAGTCTTTCTGAATCTCCAGACAGGGCTGGGCAACACCCGGGGTATACGCCAGAGACAGATCTTCCCTGGTCTTCAGAGTAACACGGGAAACGACCTCAATCTTTCCCTGCCATTCGCCATGAAGGCGAAGGGATTCTTCCGCGTAGTTCAAAGGGATTCCTTCCTTCTGTAAAGCTTTTGTTACCCTTATTATAACGGAAAATCTGGAAAAAACTAGACTAAAAACATACAAACATCAATATATTGCTGTAAAAGAGCTATTTTCCGAACCGTTCCCGCATGAGCGGCTTGATTCCTCCGGCCTCCAGGATGTGCATCGCCTGTTCGCCAAGCCTTTCGCACGGAAGAATATCTCCGGTTTCCGCCACGGTAACGGTTCCTTCGTCCAGGTCAAGGGTCAGCGTCTGCCCGTTGGCCACATGGCTGCTGATCCCCTTGCAGATCACGGGCAGCAGGCCAAGGTTGACTGCATTCCGGAAAAAGATCCGGGCGAAAGAATCAGCCAGAACAGCTTTTGCTCCCATGGCAAGCAGCGCAATCGGCGCATGTTCACGGCTGGAACCGCATCCGAAGTTCCTTCCGGCAACAACAATGCCTCCCGAAGGAAAGGTATGTGCGATCTCTTTGCTGACCCCTTCCAGGCAGTGGCTGCCGATTTCTTCAGGATCCGTCAGGGCCAGGTAACAGCCGGGATAAATCTGGTCCGTGTCAATATTGTCTCCTACGACGATGACTTTTCCGGTCAGTTTCGTTTCCATCACGTTGTCCTCCATTTTACAGATAAGGTCTGGGATCGGTGATCTTTCCGTTCAGCATGCTCGCCGCCACGGTTGCGGGAGAGGCCAGGTAGAGGCAGGCTTCCTTTGAACCTATCCGGTCGGGGAAATTGCGGTTTGTACTGGTAATTCCGCATTGCATATCGTATATCGTATACGATTTAAGCGAAAACAGCATATCACAAACAAACTCAGCTTTGTCAACAAAATCATGCATATTTAATTGGATATTATGACGTTTAAGCAAAAACGTCTCTTGCAAAGCTGCGCAAAATGCTGTATAATTCGTCTCTGAAATGTATACGATATGCAATCGAGGGACCAGAATGGAGCAGTTGTCAATGATGCCTGCACGCGTGCGGATTGCTTCCGAACTGCGAAAGGCGATTTATGCCGGGGAATTCAAAAGCGGGGACGAACTGAGCCTGACGGAAGTGGCTGAAAAACTGGGGATCAGCCGTACGCCGGTACGGGAGGCTTTCCAGGAGCTGGAAGCCGAGGGCCTGATTACCCTCCGGATGAACCGCGGCGCTGTGGTGAACACGATTGACCGGAAATTTATCCGGGATACCTTTGAAATGCGCCGTCTGCTGGAAGCGGAAGCCGTCATCCGTGCGGCCAAAAATGGGATGGAAACGGAATCCCTGCTGCAGCGTCTGTATCATCTGCGGGATCATTTCGCTGAGGTAAGCCGGAAGGACTACGAAAAGCTGAACCAGGATATTCATTCCGCAATCTGGGATGCCGCGGACAACCAGCGGCTGCGCAAATACCTGCTGGAGATGTGGAACGGCCCCAGTGTGGCCGGTTCACCGGAGGAAATCCTGGAGCATTACAGGAATTCCACCTTCGAACATATCTCGATCCTGCAGTTTATCCGGGACGGTATGGCGGCAGAGGCACGCCAGGCTATGGAGCTTCATATCACCCGCAGCATGGCAAACATGCTGCGCTGTTATCCGGAAACGGAAGAAGAAAAGGAGTGAAAACAGATGCTGGATAGTTTCATGGTTGCCTTCAACGCGGTGGCGCCTTTCCTGTTTCTGTTGGGAATCGGTTTCGGGGCGGTGCGGCTGAAACTGGCGGACCGTGCTTTCATGGACAAACTGAATGCCTTCAACTATAAACTCTTTTTTCCGTTTCTCATGTTCAATAACGTTTACAGCGCAAAGCCGGAAAACATGCCCTCTGTGAAGCTTATGGTCACGGGTGTGCTCTCGGTCAGCCTGCTGGTGGTCCTTCTGGTGATCATCGTTCCGAAAATCGTGAAGGAAAATCCCCGGCGGGGCGTCATCATCCAGGGAATTTTCCGCAGCAACTTCATTATCTATGGCATTCCACTGACCACCTACGTCTTCGGTACGGAGAAATCTTCTGTCTGTGGCATGATGATCATGATCATGGTGTCATTGTTCAATGTCGCAGCGGTGATTGTGCTGGAAATGTTCCGGGAGGGTGGAAAAATCCGGCCGAAACAGCTGGTGCTCGGTGTGGTGAAGAATCCGCTCCTTCAGGGATGCGTCGTGGGCCTGCTTTTTTATCTGCTTCAGATTCGGTTGCCATCCTTCATCGCATCACCGGTGTCTTCCCTCGCAAGCATGGCTACGACCATGGCCTTGGTGGTACTCGGCGCCAACCTGCGGTTTGACGAACTGAAAAAGAACAGCCGCACAGTGACCGCCGTACTGGTTATCCGGCTGCTCCTCCTGCCCCTGGTGATGGTCACTTTTGCTTATCTGATCGGCTTGCGCGGCGTAGAGCTTTTCCTGATTCTGATGATCTTCGGAACACCGGTGGCGACCTCTTCCTATCCAATGGCCCAGAACATGGGCGGAGACGGGCAGCTCGCCGGGCAGCTGGTCTTTGTCAGCACCGTCGCTTCCCTCGCAACGATTTTCCTCTTCATTTTTGCCCTTTCTCAGCTCGGATTGCTGGTTTAATCTGAATTAAACTTGTATATTTCTTATTCGTTACAGTCTCAGCATTCTTATTCTTTCAGCAGGAACTGGTCAAACCCGGTTGTTTCCAGAATCTCCCGGACAGCCTTGCTGACGCCGGCCATTTCAAACTTATCCTTATCCGCCAGGGACTTGTACATGATCAGCAGCACACGCAGACCGGCAGAAGACACATAGGACATCCGGCTGACATCCACATGAATCGACCGGATTCCCTCTCCGGCCTCCTGGAATTGCTTCAGCAGCTCCGGCGCGGTGATCGTATCCATCCGGCCCTGAATGCTGACTGAAAGCACACCGTCCTTCAATTCGCTTTTTACCTGAAATGGCAGGCCGGGATCCACCGGCCCGGCAGCGGCACCGGAGCTGTCGGCGTTCTCTTTCTCCTGATAGGCCGGGTCAACGGTAAGCTTCCATATGTTGACATGCTTGATGCTTTCCCTGACTTTTTCAATTTCCTCCGGAGACATGCTGTTAAAAAGATGCAGTTCCAAATCATCCCGGTAATAAGGGACCTTTTCCACAAGCAGACCGGCCGCATGATAGGCAGCCTCCAGCTTTTCATAATCCATGCGGACAGATTCGCCTGTTCCCTTCATCTGGCCGGATAATACTTCGGAAGAGTTGGACCGGAGATCCGTGTCGGACTGTTCGCTGAAGCCTTTTATCAATCCGGCCATCAGATCCCCGGCTCTGTCTCCGGCAACCGCCTTGAATACGGCAAAATAACGTCTGATCGTCTCGGCGTCCGTATTCAGCCAGCAGCCTCCCTTTTCGCTCAGGATACGCCGGATATTCCTCCACAGCTGCTGCTTCTCATCCGATGACAGATATGCGAGAAGCCCCTCCGTTGCAATGCAGACAGGCCCGTCCGCCTTGTCCGCCGCCGCTTTCAGGCTTTCATAGTTGGTTACATCGACAACGGCAAAATCGATCTTCTTTTTCTGCTCCTCATCCGTCATCGAATCAATGATCGGCGCGAAATCATCGATCACCGCCGGAAGGTCGCATCCGATATAGTGCATGCCCTTTTCCGTAAACTCAAACACCTTCGGCGTATAGCCGCAGGGCAGGTCCATCAGCGTCTGGTATCCGCTCTCCTCGATTGTCCTGTTCAGCGCAACATACCGAAGCTCCCTGGCAATATCAACCGGCCGGTTGATCATGTCCTTCCGGTCGATCCCATGGAAGACCTTTTCCTTTTCAACGCCCATTTTCTCAAGGATGGCGGATGCCTGGCCATAGCCGGCGTTTGCCAGCATGATCAGGGTCGTGATCGCCGTGTTGGAAGACGGATTGACTTCAAGATTGATTTCTTTTTCGTTTTCCATATTTTCATCCTGCGTTCATCATTTTTTCCCGGATTCCATGCCCTGGTCATCCATCAATCCGGGACAGCACACTCACTGAGCATATCTGCCGCTTCAAAACCGGTAAAGTACATCTGCTGTTCCCTTCGAAGCT
>Ga0265298_10004500_pt1 | contig 17804 bp, 19 predicted proteins | sample AusTroGonzalo_MG_3_FD_193486 | JGI IMG/M metagenome (GOLD analysis project Ga0265298, IMG submission 193486) | Bovine rumen microbial communities from tropical cattle in Woodstock, Queensland, Australia - Gonzalo_01 | ecosystem: Host-associated > Mammals > Digestive system > Stomach > Rumen ... | reverse complement strand
GCATCTGGTTATGGACAAGCGCGACCTGTTCAAGACCGAGAGTCTGGTGCTGACCAGTTATCTGAACAACGGTCCGTTCACGGCGGAGGTGTCGCAGGACGCACCCGGCCGCTTGGGTATATGGCTTGGATGGCGCATCGCGGAGAGTTATATGACGCATAACGAGGCGGTGACGCTGCAGCAGCTGATGGCGGAGCCCGATGCGCAGAAGATTTTGGAAGAGAGTTATTACAAGCCGTAAATGGCCTATTCGTTTCGTACATATCTACCTTATTATAAGCGCAATCTGAAGGTGGCGTTTCCGGTTATGCTGACGCAGTTAGGTGCTGCGCTGGTCGGTTTGGCGGACTCGATTATGGTCGGCCATTACAGCACGGCGGACCTTGCGGCGGTGAGTTTCTCCAACGCCATTTTCTTCACGGTCATGGTCTTTGCCATGGGTGCCGTGATGGGAGTGACGCCGTTGGTGGGCCATGTGCACGGCCGACTGGAGAAATTGATGCAGCAGAACGCACCCGGAGAGGAGATTGACCACAAGCACGAGCAGATCACCTCCTATCTGGTCAACGGCTTGGTTTTCACGGGCCTCATGTGCCTTTTCTCGCTGGCTTTGCTGGCACCTTGTATCCCGCTTTTGGACCAGTTCGGTCAGGAACCGGAGGTGGTCACCTGCGCCAGACCTTATTATATCCTGATTGTGCTGTCCATCGTGCCCTTCCTCCTGTTCTGTTTCAGCAAGCAGTTCCTGGAGGGATTGGGAAACACCCTGGTGGCGATGCTGATCACCTTGGGCTGCAATCTGCTGAACATAGCGCTGAACTGGGTATTCATCTTTGGTCATTGCGGTTTTGAGCCGATGGGTGCGGAAGGGGCCGGTTGGGCGTCTCTTATCGCACGGTGCCTGATGCCCGTCTGTTTTTTCGTAGCGATGTGCTGGAAAGCGGACTGGCGGCGATATATACGGGCGGTGCGTCTCCGCTTCGTCACCCGTCGCGAGGTGGAGCATCTGATAGCCATCGGTACGCCTATCGGACTGCAGTCTTTTGCGGAGGCTTTCCTCTTCACGGCTTCGTTCATCATCATCGGTTGGATCAGCAAGGAGGCCCTGGCGGCGCATCATATCGCCAACCAGATGGCGGACCTGACGTTCATGCTGGCCCTCGGCATCGGCTCGGCTACCACAATCCGGGTGTCGCACCAATTGGGCAAAGGCGACCTGCAGGCGGTTAAGATGGCGAGTCGTGCATCCGTGCACCTCTGTCTGCTGATGAATACCATCGGGGCGGCGATCATGATTTTCGGACGTCATCATATCCCGTATATCTTCACCAATGACCCGCAAGTGGTGCCTATCGCATCGGTGCTGCTCGTCATCGCCGGCACGCTGCAGTACGCGGATGGCCTGCAATGTATCGGAGCGGCGATGTTACGCGGCATACAGGATGTGCGCGTACCTATGCGCATCGCGCTTTTCGCCTATATTGGTGTGGCGCTGCCTTTGGGACTGGTGCTGACTTTCCCGGTCGGGTGGGGTGCGCAAGGTATGTGGATCGCGTTTGTGATTGCGCTGGCTATTCCTGCCGTGCTCTTCCACATCCGCTTTCACCGGCAAATGAAACGATTAGAAAACAAAGACTATGAATAGAAACGATTTTCCCATATTGAAAGAGCAGGTACACAACCGGCCGTTGGTGTATCTGGATAATGCGGCGACGAGTCAGAAGCCGCAGCCCGTGATGGATGCCATCGTGGAGGCGTACACGCATTGGAACAGTAATATCCACCGCGGTGTGCATCACCTCAGCCAGGTGGCTACGGCCAGGCACGAGGCGGCGCGTGCGGCGGTTGCATCGTTCATCCACGCACGGGAAGCCGAGGAGATTGTCTTCACCAAAGGCACCACGGACAGCCTCAACGCCCTCGCTTTCAGTCTGGGTGAACTCATGGTGCATGAGGGCGATGAGATCATCGTCAGCGGACTGGAGCACCATTCGAATATCGTGCCGTGGCAGATGTTGTGCGAACGTAAGAAAGCCGTGCTGCGGCATATACCTTTGCGCGATGACCTGACGCTGGATATAGAGGCGTTTGCAGACATGCTGAACGACAAAACCCGACTGGTCAGCGTGGCGCATGTGAGCAATGTGCTCGGTATTGTTCAGCCGGTGGAACAGATCATCCGTCTGGCGCATGAGAGGAACGTGCCGGTGTGCCTCGACGGTGCACAGAGCGTGCCGCATATGGCGGTGGACGTGCAGGCGCTGGACTGCGATTTTCTGGTCTTCTCGGGTCATAAGATGTACGGTCCGACAGGCATCGGTGTGCTGTACGGCAAACGCGAGTGGCTTGAGAAATTGCCGCCGCACGAAGGAGGCGGAGAGATGATTAACCATGTGCGGTGGAGCGGTACAACCTATAATGAGTTGCCCTATAAGTTCGAAGCCGGCACCCCGAATTTCATAGGCAGTCATGCCTTGAAAACAGCCATCGACTACATCCGGCATATCGGCTGGGACGCTATCGAGGCGCACGAAAAGGAACTGGCCGCCTGCTGCGAAGCGGAGTTGGAAGCCATCGACGGCGTGCGCATCTACGCAGCCGGACAACCGAAAGCCGGCGTCATCAGTTTCAATGTGTACGCGGACGGACAGCTCATTCATCCTTTCGATATAGGTACTTTGCTGGACCAGCAGGGCGTGGCGGTGCGCACCGGACACCATTGTGCGGAGCCGCTGATAGACGAGATGGGTGTGCCGGGCACGGTGCGCGTCTCCTTCGGCCTGTATAACGACCTTTCTGATGTGCAGGCCTTCATCGCCGCCCTGAAAAAAGCCATCACCATGCTTTCATAACTATGCGTCTGCTCACTGCCCTTCTGTTCGTCATCGTCAGCTACAACGTGGAGAACCTGTTCCACCCTTCGTGCGACAGCGTCAATACGGACAGCACGTTCACGACGGAGGGCGAACGCCATTGGACCTACCGGCGCTATTATAGCAAGGAAGAGAACATAGCGCGTGTGCTGACTAATATCGGCCGGTGGGACGGCGTGGATGTGGTGGGCCTGCAGGAAGTGGAGGATGCACTGGTGCTGAGGCGTTTGTGCCGCACGCTGCGGCCTAATGAGTACGATTATGTGCATTACGACAGTCCCGACCGCCGCGGCATCGATGTGGCGCTGGTCTATCGGAAAGCGCGCTTGGATACCCTTCGCACCCGGCCTATACCGGTGCCTCTGCAATCGGCGGAAGGCGAAATCAGCACAACACGGGATATACTCTATGTGTGTGGCGTAGCGGATAAACGCGATACGCTGCACTTTTTTGTATGCCATCTGCCCTCGCAGTTAGGCGGTGCTGCGGAAAGCGAATGGAAGCGGATGGCGGCGAAACGGGTGCTGCAGCAGGCGGTGGACTCGGTGCGGAAGGATAATCCGGCCGCAAAAATCATCGTCATGGGCGATATGAACAGCGGGCCTAAAGACGACATACAGGGCTTGCGGAACAGGATGACCGACGATGTCTTCAAAGGGAAGGGCACGCACAAGCATCAGGGCCGGTGGACCTGTCTCGACCAGTTCTATGTATCGCCTGCACTGGACAGCCTTTCCTCCGTCCGGATTTACGAGGCGGAATGGCTCATGGAACCCGATGAGAAATATCTGGGACTGACGCCCAAACGCTGTTACAAAGGCCTCCGCTATCAGGACGGTTTTTCCGACCATTTGCCGGTAATATTGGATATTAAGCGCGAATAAATGAGCCTAAAACGTTCAAAAACACCCTATTTGCGTAAAAAAAAGCAAGAAAAACTTGCGTAATTAAAAAAATAGTATTAACTTTGCAGCCGAAAATGCGCATTTTATAACATTAACAATTTATTATGCATATGAAGAAAGGTTTATTTCTTAGCCTCATCGCTGCAGTAGTGGTGCTGGCATCTTGCAACAACACGTTGCCTAATCCCGAGCAAATCACGGTTAATCCGAGCCCGCTGGAGTTGAAAGGCGGTAAGGTAAATGCCGAGATTACCGGTACTTTCCCTGCAAAGAAATTTGCGAAGAAAGGTGTATTGGTTGTTACTCCGGTTCTGAAGTACGACGGCCAGGAATCTGTTGGCGAGTCAGTTACTTATGTAGGAGAGAAAGCCAAAGAGAACGGTAAGAAAGTGGCTTACAAGACTGGTGGCAAGTACAGCCAGGACTGCTCGTTCAGCTATGTTCCCGCTATGGCTAAGTCGGAGTTGTATCTGCGCTTCGAGGCCCGCGTAGGCAACAAAGTGATTGAAATTCCGGATGTAAAGATTGCTGACGGTGTTCAGGTAACCCAGGAGCTCGCTAAGGCTTGTGACAACAAGACTGCTGCTACCCCGGACAAGTTCCAGCGTATTATTCAGGAGAAGACCGAGGCTGACATCAAGTTCCTCATCCAGCAGGCTAACCTCCGTTCGTCGGAGACCAAGTCGGAGAGCGTAAAGGCGCTGCAGGCTGCTATCAACGAGGCTGACAAGAACGAGAAGAAAGCGATCAACAAACTGGAGGTTGCCGGTTATGCATCTCCGGATGGTGGCGTTAACCTGAACGAAAAACTGGCGGTTAACCGTCAGAAAGCGGCTCAGGACTTCCTCAAGAAAGGCATGAAGAAGGACAAAGTGAATGCGGACATTGCTGCTAACATCACCGCTGAGGACTGGGAAGGCTTCCAGGCTGAGGTGCAGAAGAGCAACCTGCAGGACAAAGAACTCGTTCTGCGTGTGCTTGCTATGTACAGCGACCCCGAGGAGCGTGAGGCTCAAATCAAGAAGCTGAGCTCTGTATTCCCGACGATCGCAAAAGAAATCCTGCCGGCTCTCCGTCGCAGCCGTCTCGTGCTGACGACCGACCTCATCGGTAAGAGCGATGATGAGATCAAGGCATTGGTGGTTAACGACCCGGATCAACTGAGCGTTGAGGAAATGCTGTATGCTGCTACCCTGACCAGCGACAAGGCTGAGAAGATGGCTATCTATTCGAAAGCTGCTGCCAAGTACAATGACTATCGCGCATGGAACGGTATGGGCCAGATCTATTTCGGCGACAATGAGATCGCTGAGGCTCGTCGTTGCTACGCAAAGGCATTGGAGATCCAGCCGAACGATCCGGATGTAAACTATAACGCAGGTGTGGCTGCTATGGCTGACGGTGACCTCGCCAAGGCTGAGGAGTATTTCGGCAAAGCTGCCGGCACGAAGGCTAACCTCGGTGCTGCTATGGGTACCCTCTACACCATGAAGGGTGACTACGCTGCTGCCAAGAAATCCTACGGCGAAAGCGCTACCAACAACGCTGCTGTTCAGCAGATCCTCGACAAGGACTACGCTGCTGCCAGCCAGACGCTGAACAACGTGAAGAACCCGAACGCTACCACCGCTTACCTGAAAGCTATCGTAGGTGCCCGCACCAACGACAAGCAGGCTGTTTATGCTAACCTCAAGTCGGCTATCGCTCAGGATGCCGCTATGAAGGCACGCGCAGCTCAGGATATCGAGTTCGCTAAGTTCGCTGAGGACGCTGAGTTCCAGGCAATCGTTAAGTAAATATGTCAGTACTTTTCCCAAAAGTACAAAAACCCCGTGAGTGGGACTATCGCCCCATTTACTATGACAAGGATAAGGAGGCGCGCAAGGACAAAAAACTTGCGCGTCTTCATCACGGGGCCTTCCGCGAGGAGCATGAGAAGAACATGACCGAGCTGCGCAAGAAAAAGCAGTCCAAACTGCTTTTATGGCTGGTACTGCTGGGCATGCTTATCCTGGGCTTCTATGTATTCCTTTAGTATCCTGTCTTTATTCTTTTAGCGAAGCGGTCTAATCATGGACATCATTCATCTTTTACCGGATAGCGTAGCCAACCAGATTGCGGCGGGCGAGGTGATTCAACGCCCCGCGTCGTGCCTCAAGGAGCTGGTGGAGAACAGTCTGGATGCCGGCGCCAAGCGCATCCAGGTGCTCGTCCGTGATGCCGGACGCACGCTGCTCCAGGTGATTGATGACGGATGTGGCATGAGCGAGATGGATGCCCGCCTGGCGTTCGAGCGTCATGCTACCAGTAAGATAACCGATGCCCGTGACCTCTTCTCCCTGCGCACCATGGGCTTCCGCGGTGAGGCGCTGGCTTCTATCTGCGCCGTCGCCCAAGTGGAGATGACCACCCGTCGCGCGGAGGATGAGACAGGTACACTCATCGAGATTCATGGTTCGGACGTCGTGCGTACCGAGCCATGTGTGTGTCCGGTGGGTACGAATATCAAGGTGAGCAACCTCTTCTTCAACGTCCCCGTGCGGCGTAAGTTCCTCAAGACCGACCAGACGGAGCTGCGGAATCTGCTCACCGAGTTCTATCATATCGTGCTCGTCTATCCGAAAGTGGCGTTCACTTTTGTCCATAACGACGAGATCCTTCTCGAACTGCCGGTGGGTACCGAGAAACAGCGCATCGAGGCGGTGTTCGGTAACCCCAAACGAAACGTCTATACCTCTGCTTTTGTGGATATCAGCACCGAGACGGATGTGGTCTCTGTGCACGGCTTTGTGGTCAAACCCGAGTCGGCGACACGCAAGGCGGAGCAGTATTTCTTCGTCAATGGCCGGTACATGCGCCATCCGTATTTTCTCAAAGCGGTGCAGACTGCCTATTCGGGCATGCTGACGGCGGATTATCAGCCTTCTTTCTTTATCTATTTCGACATCGCACCCGAGGCGATTGACGTCAATATACACCCGACCAAGACGGAAATCAAGTTTGCCGACGAGCAGGCTATCTTCCAGATTCTTATGGCGTCTGTACGCGAGGCATTGGGTAAGTTCACCCTTGCGCCGCAGATTGATTTTGACACGCAGGGCAACATCGATATTCCCGTTCCTTCGTCCAAGCCGGTCAGCCGTCCGCAAGTGACGGTGGACCCGACCTACAACCCCTTCCACACGCGCAACACCGTTTATCCGGACAGGATGCCCGATGTCAGAGGATGGGAGAATCTCTACGAGGGAGTCAAACCGCGGGACTTGGATCTTCCGGGTGTTGAAAACGAACCGCTCATGCTCCGTCCGGAGGATGTGGAGTCCTGTCCGTTGTGGCAGTACGGCGGTAAGTATATCCTCCTGCCCGGTGCCAACGGCATCGTGCTGATTAACCAGCACCGGGCCCATGTGGCGGTGCTGCAGGCGCAGTTCACCGACCAGCTTATGCATATGCAGGGCGCCATGCAGCAGCTCCTTTTCCCCGAAGTGCTGACGCTCGCCCGGGACGAAATGGTGCTCATCACCCAGCTCCTGCCAGACCTCAAGGCTATCGGGTTTGATATCGAGCAGCTCAGCCCGGATAGTTTCTCCATACAGGGCATCCCGGCGCAGCTGGGCAACAGCTCTCCGCTGCCCGTTCTGCAGGATATATTGGCGAAAGTGCGTGAGCGCGGTGCCAACACGCAGACCGAATGGCGTACCCAGATTGCCCGTTCGCTCGCCGCACAGGCGGCTATCCCTTACGGACGGACGCTCACCGAACCCGAGATGCGCGACCTGGTGATGCGGCTCATCCAACTGCCTTCCTGCCGACGCACGGAGGAGGGCAAGATAATCATGTCGCTTTTGGGCGATGAAGAGATCAACAAACGCTTCTGAAGCGTACTACAACATCATATACCATGAAAAAAATTCTTTATTCATTATTCATCATTCTCTGTCTTGCAGCTTGCACGCCGCAGGACCATCTAACCATCCTCCATACCAACGACACCCACTCGCAGATTGAACCTAAAGCGGACGGCAAGTGTGGCTACGCGCGGCGGATGGGCTTGATCAAGGAGGAGCGTCTGAAAGACAGAAACCTGCTGCTGGTCGATGCCGGCGATTTCTGCCAGGGCACACCTTATTTCAATTTCTACCACGGCCGCGTGGAGATAGAGGCGATGAACCGCATGGGCTATGATGTCATCACGCTCGGCAACCATGAGTTCGACAACGGACTGGACACCCTGGCGGCGGTGCTCAAGGACGCCCGCTTCCCGGTCGTGTGTGCCAATTATGACTTCACCGGCACGGCGCTGGAAGGGGTGGTTGTGCCCTATACCGTCTTGCGCAAGGGCGGACTGAAGATCGGCGTCTTCGGCCTCGGATGTGATCCCAAAGGACTGATAGCCGACAAGAATTTCCTGCCGGCGAAATATCTGGACCCGTACCCCGTTGCCCAGGAGGTAACCGACCGGCTGCGCGAGCAGCATTGTGACGTCGTCGTCTGCCTCAGCCACCTCGGCACCTTCGGCAAAGCCGCCGAAGATGTATGTGACTCGGCACTCGTGGCGAACACCCGCGGCATTGATGTCGTCATCGGCGGTCACACACACCGGCTTTACGATAACATGCGCGTTAACAATTTGGACGGAAAACCCGTTCCGGTATGTCAAATGGGCAAGGGAGGAGCCTATTTAGGCAAGATTATGCTACTTTTAAGTGACAAAATTGAAAAATAAGTTAAAAAAATTTGCATAATCCAGAAAAAAGCAGTAATTTTGCAGCGACTTTGCGGAATACGCGAAAATAAAAGTATACGAATTTTAATAAAAACACATAAATATAGTAACTTAATCAATTTAGTATTATGGCAGAAATTGAAGCAAAAGTGAAAGCAATCATCGTTGATAAACTTGGTGTTGAAGAGGCTCAGGTAACGAAGGACGCTAACTTCCAGACCGATCTGGGTGCTGACTCGTTGGACACCGTTGAGATGATTATGGAGTTCGAGAAAGAGTTTGGTATTTCCATTCCTGACGAGGACACACAGAAGATTGCAACCGTAGGCGATGCTATCGCTTATGTGGAGAATGCAACGAAGTAATTCGCTTCATCCGATGGTTTACGAGTTTACGGGAATACTGTAAACTCGTATGCTATATTTATACGATTAGATAAAAATGCAGTTAAAACGAGTTGTTATAACGGGTCTCGGAGCGGTGACGCCGCTCGGTAATTCTATGCCGGAAACATGGCAGGCGCTGGTCAACGGTGTGAGTGGCATTGCCCCTATTACAGCCTTTGACCCGTCGAATTTCAAGACCCAGTTTGCGGGCGAAGTGAAGAACTTCGACCCAACGCCGGTCATTGACCGCAAGGAAGCGCGTAAGATGGACCGCTATACGCAGTTCTCGGTATGCGTTGCCGATGAAGCGCTCAAGGATAGCGGCTTGGATTTGGAGCAGGAGGATCGCTCCCGTGTAGGTGTCATTTGGGGCAGCGGCATGGGCGGTCTGCAGTCTATAGAGCAGGAGTTGTATAACTATGCTGAAGGAGACGGCGTGCCGCGTTTCAATCCGTTCATGATTCCGAAAGCTATTCCGAGTATCGCAGCCGGACAGATTTCTATCCGTTTCGGTCTGGGCGGACCCAGCTATTCGGTTTCTACCGCTTGTTCATCCTCGTCGCATGCCGTTTGTTCGGCCTTCGACCAGATTCGTCTGGGCCATGCGGACGTCCTGCTGACCGGTGGTGCCGATGCGGATATTTCGCAGGCGGGCGTAGGCGGCTTTAACTCGCTGCATGCACTCTCCACCCGTAATGATGCACCGGCATCAGCCAGCCGGCCTTTCTCCAAGTCGCGTGACGGCTTCGTGTTAGCCGAAGGAGCTGCCTGCCTCATTATGGAGGAGTACGAGCACGCCAAAGCGCGTGGCGCGAAGATTTACGCCGAGATTGTGGGCGTCGGAATGACTTCGGATGCCTACCATATGACGGCGCCTGATCCGGAAGGCAAGGGTGCCGAGCGCGTGATGCGTCTTGCGCTCAAGGATGCCGGACTGCAGCCGGAGAAGATTGATTATATCAATACCCACGGCACCTCCACTCCCTTGGGAGACGTGACGGAAGTCAAGGCTATCCAGCGCGTGTTCGGTGAGCATGTCTATGAGATGAACCTCGACTCCACCAAGTCTATGACCGGACACCTCATCGGTGCTACCGGGGCGGTGGAGGCGATGGCATGTATCATGGCGCTCAAAGACAGCATTATTCCGCCGACCATCAACCATGATCCCGAAGATGAGGACGAGGAGATTGATTATCGCATCAATTTCACCTTCGGCAAGGCGCAGAAACGTGATATTCACTATGCACTGAGCAACACCTTCGGCTTCGGCGGACATAATGCATGTCTGATTTTCAAAAAGTGGGAAGAATAACGGGATGGGTGCCCCGGAAGTGCACCTCTATTAGTCACTATAAATTATTTAAGGTATTATGATTGCTAAAATTGGAGAGAACGCAGGTGCCATTTGGGGTGCTCTGCAGAACGGTGCTCAGGGTCTGAAAGCCCTCAAGAAAGCTACCAAGCTGAAAAATGAGGAGCTCTACCTGGCACTCGGTTGGTTGGCTCGCGAAGGTAAGGTTTCCTTCACCGAAGCTGAGGCTGACACCATCATTGCACTGGCTTAATGAACGTATGGTAATAGCCATTGTTGGCGCCTCCGGCGCCGTCGGACAGGAACTGCTGGCTGTGCTTGAACAGCGGCAGTTTCCTATCTCCGAACTCCGGCTTTTCGGCTCTGAGCGAAGTGCCGGTACTAAATATGCTTTCCGTGGCAGGGAGTACGAAGTACAACTGCTGCAACATAATGACGCTTTCAAAGGCGTCAATATTGCTTTTGTCTCCGCGGGCGCAGGCGTGTCGCGTGCATACGCGGAAGATATAACCCGCTTCGGGGCGGTCATGATTGATAACTCATCCGCTTTCCGCATGGACGACGATGTGCCTTTGGTGGTGCCCGAACTCAATGCGGAGGATGCGCTCAACCGGCCGCGAAACATCATAGCTAATCCCAACTGCACCACTATTCAGATGGTCGTGGCGCTGAACGCTATCGAGCGGCTCAGTCATATCAAGCGCGTCCATGTGGCGACTTATCAGGCCGCTTCCGGTGCAGGAGCACAGGCGATGAAGGAACTGGAGAACCAGTACCGCCAGACCCTCAACGGCGAGCCGGTGACCGTAAGCAAGTTCGCTTACCAACTGGCATACAACCTCATTCCCCATATTGACGTATTCACCGACAACGGTTATACCAAGGAGGAGCTCAAGATGTTCAACGAGACGCGTAAGATCATGCATTCGGATGTCAAAGTGAGCGCCACCTGTGTCCGTGTGCCCTCTCTCCGCGCCCATAGCGAAAGCATCTGGGTGGAGACCGAGCAGCCGGTTTCCGTCGAGCAGGCGAAAGAGGCGTTCGCCAACACGCAGGGCTGCGTGCTCATGGATGAGCCCGAGAACAAGATATACCCCATGCCTCTGTTCCTCAGCGGCAGGGATGAGGTCTTCATCGGTCGTGTACGCAAGGACTTGACGGACGACTGCGGACTCAGCTTCTGGTGCGTCAGTGACCAGATCCGCAAGGGGGCTGCCCTGAACGCTGTCCAGATAGCCGAATACCTCAATAGCCAAATGGCTAAATAAATGACCCAATGGTAAATGACCCAATGGTAAATATCATGGCTCCAGTGGGGTGCTGGGAAAGTCTGGCGGCGGCGATTCAAGCCGGTGCCGGCAGTGTCTATTTCGGCATTGAGCATCTCAACATGCGGGCACGCAGTTCGGTCAATTTCACCACGCAGGACATGCATACCATTGCGGACAAGTGCCGCGAGGCGGGCGTCAAGACCTACCTCACCCTCAATACCGTCATGTATCCCGAGGATCTGCCGCTCATGCGGGAGATTGTCGATCATGCCAAGGAGGCGGGCGTCGATGCCATCATCGCCAGCGACATAGCGGTCATGCAGTACGCCAACAGCGTCGGCGTGGAGGTGCATCTCTCCACCCAGCTTAACATAGCCAACACCGAGGCGCTGAAGTTCTATGCGCAGTTCGCCGATGTGGTCGTACTGGCGCGGGAACTGAATATGGACCAGGTAGCCTCTATCTACCGCGACATCCAAACGCAGCATATATGCGGCCCCAAGGGCGAACAGCTCCGTATAGAGATGTTCTGCCACGGTGCCTTGTGCATGGCGGTCAGCGGCAAGTGCTACCTCAGCCTCAATAACTACGGTCTGTCTGCCAACCGAGGCGCTTGTGTGCAGGTCTGCCGGCGCGGTTATACGGTCAAGGACAAGTCCTCGGACCTTGAACTCGACATTGACAACCAGTATATCATGTCGCCCAAGGACCTCAAGACCATCCATTTCCTCAATAAGATGCTTGATGCCGGTGTACGGGTGCTTAAGATTGAAGGACGGGCACGCGGACCCGAGTACGTCAGCACCGTCGTGGGCTGCTATCGCGAAGCGGTCGAGGCATGGCAGCGGGGCGAATATGCCGACGATGCCGTCATCGAACCTAAGATAGCCGACTGGAATGAACGGCTGAGCCGTGTTTTCAACCGCGGTTTCTGGGATGGTTATTATCAGGGACAGCGGCTTGGCGAGTGGAACCACACCTACGGCAGTCTGGCTACACGCAAAAAGATATATGCTGCCAAATGCACCAATTTCTTCAAGAACCTCAGCGTGGCGGAGTTCCTCGTGGAAGCCGTCGAGGCAGTGGAGGAAGGGCAGCAGTGTCTCATCACCGGCGAGACAACCGGTGTCTATGAATATACGGTGCAGGGCTTGCGCGACGCGGACGGCAAGGTGGTCAACCGTGTGCCGCAAGGCCGATATTTCTCCGTCAAGATGGATCGAATCATCCGCCGCGGAGACAAACTATATATCTGGCAGTAAATGGTAAATGTCCCTCACATATTGTCTCCGCTTAGCGCACCCTGGTGCGCGTGGACGATGTTTGTGCTGCTCCTCTGTGCAGTGCTGAGCGAGTACGCCCAGCCGGGAATTATCACCCAGGCCTACCTCTCCTTGTCAGACAAAGATCGTACTTACAAAGATGCCCCGACCAATATTTTCGGTCAGGCGTTCATCACACTCTTCCGCATCGGCACCATGGCTCTGGCGGTTGCATTCTGCCTCTATTCGGGCGGCACGTTCTCTTTTACGGCTTACGCGGCTGTATGCGGCATCGTGCTGGGAGTGCTCGTCATCAAGATGTTCTGCAACAAACTCATTGATTTCACCTTCGACCTCTCGCACCGTTTCGGGGATTTCTATGAGCACTATGGCAATATTGCTACGATGGGTGTGGTAGTCCTCTATCCGTTGCTCCTCATCCTCCTGCGGGTCGGTACGCCGCTCGCTTGCCGGTGGGGCCTGGGCATCGTCACAGGCGCTTTCCTGCTCCTGTGGATTTACAGAAGCGCGCGTCAGTGTGTCAGCTCACCCTTGGCGCTACTCTACCTCGTGCTGTATATGGCTACGCTCGAGGCTTTGCCGCTTGCTACCGTCTATTATCTATCTGCAAAAATGATGACTATCTTATGATAAACAAGATTCTTTTTTCTCAACCGCGTCCGGCTACGGCGCATAATCCCTACAGCCGTCTGGAGGAACAGTTCGGCGTGCAGTGCGATTTCTACCAGTTCATCCACATCGAGGGACTGGAAGCCCGTGAGTTCCGCCATCAGCGTATCAATCCTCTCGATTATACGGCGGTTATTCTGAACTCCAAACTGGGAGCGGAGCATTACTTCCGTTTGTGTGAAGAGATGCGCCTCTCGGTGCCCGATAGCATGCACTACTACTGCAACTCCGAGCAGGTGGGACTCTATCTCCAGAAGTTTATCAATTACCGCAAGCGCAAGGTGTTCTTCCCCGAGACGGGCAGCAACCGCTTCGAAGACCTCCTGCCGGCGATGCACCGCCGACCGAATGAGAAATATCTGATGGTGCTCTCCGATATTCACACGGATGAGCAGATCAATATGTTTGCCGATAACGGTGTGGAGGTCACGCCGGCAATCATGTACCGCACGGTAACCACCCCGTGGCCGACTGAAAAGCCCTTCGATTATGACCTCATCGCCCTCTTCACGCCTGCAGGTGTCACTTCCCTCACCGAGAACTTCCCCGAATGGAAGCAAGGCAAGACGCTCATCGCCGCTTTCGGCGAAGGTACGATCCGTGCCCTCGAAGAGGCTGGTTTCCGCGTGGATATAGAGGCCGGACAGGGAAAAACCTTCGCCTCCCTTCCGCTCGCGATTGCAGATTATCTGGAGAAAAACCAATAATTGTGCATTGTGACCACCTTTCCCAAACAGGACAAACTCTGCGGACAGCTGCGCATCGCGCAGCTCTACAAAGAGGGCAAGCGCTTCACCGCGTGGCCTCTCCGTGTAACCTATATGCCCGCACCCGGTGACCATAACGAGATTCTCGTTTGGGCACCCAAGTCCCTGTTCAAAAGGGCGGTCAAACGCAATCATCTCCGCCGCCTCATGCGCGAGGCCTACCGCCTCAACCAAGATATCTTACAGCAAAGCTATTTGATAGCCTTCAACTACATGGATAAGGAGGAGCAACCCTACGCCGTCATAGAAAAAGCAGTATGCAAAGCCCTGAAGAAAATAAGTGGAAAACAATAGTGCGTCAATTGTTCTTGATTCCCGTTTATTTCTACCGGTACTGCATCTCGCCTTTGACGCCGCCCTCCTGTCGTTACACCCCGACCTGCAGCCAGTACATGGTGGAAGCTGTCCTCAAGTACGGTATCTTCAAAGGCGGCTGGCTGGGCATCAAGCGCATCCTGCGCTGTCATCCCTGGGGTGGCTCCGGCTACGACCCCGTACCTTAAATCATAAATCATAAATTTGAAATTTGAATTCATCGTGCCGAAAGGCTAAGAATAAAGACTGGTTACTATTGGCAAAAACATGTTAATCTTTACTCCTTATTCCTTTAGCGAAGCGGTCCTTAATCCTAAATAAAATGCGTATCGATATCATCACTTGTTGCCCCGAACTCTTGGAGTCGCCACTGAACCACTCCATCATCCAACGCGCGAAGAACAAAGGTCTTTGCGAGATTTACGTACATAATCTCCGCGACTGGACGCTGGATAAGCACCGCAAGGTGGACGATTACGCCTTTGGTTTCAGTGCAGGCATGGTGCTGCAGATCGAACCCATTGACCGCCTGATTACCCACCTCACCTCCGAGCGGCACTATGATGAGATTATCTTCACTGCCCCGGACGGCGAGCGCTTTGACCAGAAAGCGGCCAATGAACTCTCTCTCAAGGAGAATATCATCATCCTATGCGGTCATTACAAAGGCGTGGATCAACGCGTGCGCGATCATCTTATTACGCGCGAATACAGCATCGGCGATTTCGTGCTCACCGGGGGGGAGATGCCGGCGGCCATGATGACCGATGCCATCGTCCGTCTCCTGCCCGGCGCACTCGGTGATGTCGAGTCCGCCCTCAATGACTCTTTCCAGGACGGACTTCTTGAAGCGGGTGTCTATACCCGCCCGGCGGAATACAAAGGATGGAAAGTGCCTGACATCCTCCTCAGCGGCCACCAGGCCAAGATCGAAGAATGGATGTACGAACAGTCCCTCGCCCACACCCAATCCCGCCGCCCCGACCTCTTGGAGAATTAGCCCAAAACTATTATGTCAGAGGAATCTCCGTTACAGAAACTTGTTCGCTCGGTTGAAGATATAGGCGTGTCGGTTGAGCTGGAAGCACATCGTTTTTCGATGTATAATGTCGATATGTCCTTTCCTTTCGTCATCATCACGCTATGCCTGCGCGGGAGCGCGCGAGCCTTATATGATATGCGCGCGTTATGTGGTGGCACAGGCCAAACGTCTGATACGTATGAATCCGACTTGGACGGTCAAGCAAGTGGGCTTCCATATCGGCTTTGCCGAATCATCCTCTTTCTACCGCTATTTCAGGCGGGTGGCCGGTATAACGGTGAAAGACTATAAGAGCCAATTTCCGCACGCTGATTGATTAACGTAGAAAAATGATGCATTTTCCCCTTAGGAGCGGCATTTTGTAAACTGAAACTCGCATTTTTATGTTTTATAGCATTTTTTTGCTAAAAAATTTGGTCATATCGTCAAAAAGCAGTACTTTTGCACCGTGTTTTTCATGGTATTAGATTTAAGGTTAAGTAAAAAGATTGGGATGTCGGGAGACATCCTTCTTTGTTTTTAGGACTTTACCCTTGTTTATTCCCACCAAAAGCAGGAACGAACGCACAAAAAAAAAGACCCGTCGGGTCTTGTTTTCACCATCGTTTGCAGCATTCCGCTACAGTCCTTTGTATATATTCCAAATCCAATTGGCGAGCACCAGTACCGCAATGAGAATGAGCGCGGGTGTCGGCCATTTGCTCGTCATCGCCCGCTGTAAGGTCTTCGTGTTGCGATAGCAGTCCACGAATTGCCAAACAGGGGCGATGATTGCAAACAGGATTACCAATACCGAAAACGGATTGGTCATTATAGCCTCCCATATATGTCCGTGCAGCAGTGCCATCAGCGCACGTGTGCCTCCGCATCCCGGGCATGGTATCCCGGTCAGCATCTTGAACGGACATCCTATCGGCAGATGAAAATGATAACTGACAACCAGTACAACCAGCACCGCCAGTTCGATCAGCAATAACTGCCAGAAAGGCTTATAACGTGACATCCAACCGAACAGATTACATGAGAGCCTGCATCAGCTGGTTGAAGTTGTACTCTTTGGTACGCTTCTCTGCTGTGAAGAAGTCAATGATGTCCCAAATAAATGCGCCACCACAGGTAGCTAACTTGAGGAGACCAAGACCGATCTGACCGAGCATGAAACGGTCAACACCCCACTGACCGAGGAAGAGCGCTGCATAATAAACAACAGTCGGGTTTTTCAACTTGATGGCCTGCATGTTGTTGAATTTCTCCTCGCTGGCGTTTAACATGGCCTCTCTGAGCTGAGGCAGTTTGTCATTCGGCAACAATTTTTTGTTGATGGTCCAATAAGCGTCAACTTGTTCTGGATTCATAGTGATTAAGTATTAAATTTCGCCTACTCTTCGTCGGATTTTCGGCTTCCTCCGTTTCATTTTGGTTTCAATCGCCTGCAAAATTACACATTTTTTTTGACTCCTGCAAGATTTTTAACATTTTTTTGCCAAAATAATTGCAGGAAAGCAATTTTTTGTGTATCTTTGCACTCCGAAACGAAAAAACGACATCATGTATCCTCAACAGGTAATAGACGCTTTGCGCCATGTGCGCTATCCCGGCACGGGAAAGGACCTCATCGAGAGCGGCATGCTCGAGGATGATATCCGGATTTCCGGCTTCGAAGTATCATTCTCCCTTATTTTTCAGAAGGATAACGACCCTTTTATGAAATCTGTGCTCAAAGCCGCCGAAGTGGCTTTGCAGACCTATATTGACCCCAATGTGGTCGTTCATATACATCCCAAGTTCGTCAAGGAGAATGTGAAAACTCCAACCGCCGCCGGCACATCGCCTATCCAGGCCTCGCATGTCATCGCTGTGCATAGCGGTAAGGGCGGAGTAGGCAAATCGACCGTGGCGGCGAACCTCGCCATCGCGCTGGCGCAGAAGGGCTATCGGGTCGGACTGCTCGACGCGGATATTCACGGACCCTCGCAGCCCAAGATGTTCCACACCGAGGACTGCCGGCCTTTCTCCGTTGAAATCGAAGGAAGAACGCTCATCGAACCCATCGAGCAGTACGGCGTCAAGATGCTCTCTATCGGTTTCTTTGTTGATCCCTCGCAGGCGGTCGTATGGCGCGGTGGCATGGCGTCCAATGCCCTTAAGCAGCTCATCGAAGATGCGCATTGGGGCGAACTCGATTATTTCCTGATTGACCTTCCGCCCGGTACGAGCGATATACACCTCACGTTGGTCTCCGCCCTGCAGCT
>Ga0265298_10004499_pt1 | contig 17804 bp, 16 predicted proteins | sample AusTroGonzalo_MG_3_FD_193486 | JGI IMG/M metagenome (GOLD analysis project Ga0265298, IMG submission 193486) | Bovine rumen microbial communities from tropical cattle in Woodstock, Queensland, Australia - Gonzalo_01 | ecosystem: Host-associated > Mammals > Digestive system > Stomach > Rumen ... | reverse complement strand
CTCCGTCCTCTGAAGACGTTCTTCCAAACACCTTCATTCCTCTGGTGCCTCCGAAGCCTGCGCCTTCTTCTGCCTTCAGCTCCGCCCAGTCGGAATTTGAGTACCAGCCGTCGTAGTTGTATTCGAAGCTGTTGTTGACTGCTTCTACTGCGTATGTTTTGTCAAATTGCTCGGGAAATGCCGTCACTATACCGGCAGCGCATACCGCCGATGTCAGTGCCGACAAAACTCTTTTTTTAGACATAGTAATGTCCCCCTAATTATGAATATTTTGTTAATGGAAATTATCCAAACTTTCCTATCTTATAGGTTATCATATTTATCAAAGATACTCAACCCATATTTTCTACATAAGGTGGACAAAAAAGAGAAATATGCACCATACAACTATAAATCAGCAAGCATCTGCCTAAGATCATTGCCTTAAAATAGCGAAAAAAGGGAATGTCACCTGACATCCCCTTTTATTATTTAGAAATCCTAACTTCATCAGTTCCGAGCTTTGGCATCAGCTTCAAACTGTATATCTTCTCTTTTATGCTCGTTCCTGACTGAACGTATCACATACTGCGGAGCGCGGTTTATGCATATGAACATTCGACCGATATACTCGCCGAGGAGCCCGAGCATAAGCAGCACTATACCGAACATTATCAGCATTACTGCCATGATAGAGCTGTATCCGAGGATTATATCCGGGTGCATTATCTTACGCACGATTACGATAATTCCGAAAACAAAGCCAGCGAGCGCACTGATAAATCCCAAAATCGAAGACAATCTCAGTGGTTTTTCCGAGAATGAAGTAAAGCAGTTCATCCACAGTCCCACAAGCTTTCTTAGGGTATATCCGGATGAACCGTTGAGGCGCTCATGATGATTTATCTCCACATCTGAGATCTTTCTTGTGGCGCGAAGAATCAAGCCCTGAACATTCGGATAAGGGTTAGGGTACTTCACGATCTCGTCAACAACGATTCTCCTGACAGCAAAATAGCTGTTCATTTCTATATTCTTAGGCTTGCCTTCCATGATCTCGCCCATGCGGGAAGCAGTCCACGAGCCAGCCCTGCGGAACAAGCTCTCCTTTTTCACAGGGTATCTTGCGGATACAAGGTCAAAGCCTTCATTCAGCTTGTCTATCAGCTTGAACATTTCCTCCGGAGGTGTCTGACCATCGTCATCAAGACACACTACAACATCTCCGTTTACAAAGCCGAAACCTGCCATAAGAGCAGCGTGCTGTCCGAAATTACGCATAAGGTCAACGACTGTTATCAGCTTGTTTTCATCCGCGAGCCGCTGAAGTACACTGATAGTATTATCCGGAGAGCAATCGTTGACGCATATTATCTCATAATCGTATCTGCCGTCCTTCCTGACGGTTTCAATGATGCGAGCTACGACCTGTTCAATGCTCTGCTCCGAACGGTAGCACGGTATCACGAACGAAAGCAGCGGACGCTCTGCTCTTTCCTCCTGCATCTTACGTTCAGAAGAACTATCATAACTAATCATACATCCACCTTCACAGAGATCCTATCGTTATACTGAACTATCTCACGGTTCATAGTTTCCATATCGTCATACGTAAAATATATATGAGCGACCTTGTTCATCAGATGACGCTCAATGCGCTCGCCATTACGGATATTGACCGTTGTCTTGAATGTGCGTGCCTGTATATCCTCCGGAATAGACCAGTCTCTGAGGATACCGTCAGAATCCGCCATTACTCCGTAATGGCCGCAGAATTTAGCCTTTGGCTCACCGCAGGTACATACAGAAGCATCCATGCCGAGTGATGCCCGGATATAAGCCTCCTCCCACGGGAAACCGGTCATAATATCCGCAAGGAGCAAGGTTTCATTGCCGAAGCAGCGTCTCATCATATCTATCACATACGGTTCTCCGTCCTTCACTATATACTGGAAAGAAAGAATACCGTCAGCAAGCTGAAGGTCCTCCGCCATGGTAAGCATTATACTGTGGAGCTTTCCCTTTACGGCTTCAAAATTCTCAGCCGGATAGGTCTCAGCCTGCACCAGATAAGGGTTCTTCATACAGTAGATATTGCTTGACGAAGTAAGCGCGATCTTCCTGTTTATTAAGAATACAACTATTGACTGCTGCACTCCGTCAAGGAACTGCTCTATGACCACCTGCTTTGTGCGCGAAGCAGAAAAAGCGCCTTCAATAGCCGCTAGTGCCTCTGTACGGTCGCTGGCTTTGCAGATGCCCTTACCACCAGTGAGATCAGAAGCTTTAACGATTATGGGATAATCACAGGTATCACAGTAAGCCCTTGCAGACTCCGGATCCGAAAATGTCCGGTAAAACGGCGTAGGCAGTCCCTTGCTCTGGAAGTATTCCTTGAACTCGTTTTTATGGTGCATCATCTTGGCATTCTGGTATGTGTCATGACCTCGCCAGCCCATCTGCTCAGCAACATATGCCGAGGTAATAACTCCGAAATCATTCGCACAGCTCACAATCCCATCTATTCCGTTTTCGCGGACAAGTCTGAGTATCGCTTTTTCATCAGAATAATCTGCGCCTATGTATTCATCAGCTATCTTATGTCCGGGCAGCTCCGGCATATTGCCGCTTGTCACAACGTAAAAGCCCATTTCCTGTGCTTTTTTTATTATCGGTATCTCACTTATAGTACCGTTCAATATGAGTATTTTTTTCAATTGCTGCTCCTTCCGCCGTCACACAGCTTATTTTTATATTCTGCAATATAGTAGTCTATGAGGTCGTATATCCAATCATAATGGGACGAAAAACGGAAACCGAAACTTCTGGCTTTATCTGTCGAATAGACAGTATCCTCAGGGAAACAGTTATAAGGTGCAGGATCACCGTTTTCATCAATAATTGCCTCCGCACCTGTTTTTTTCGCAATATAATCAAGTATTTCTGCCACAGTAAGATACCCCTCAGAGCAGACATTGACCGGTCCGCTGATGTCACTTTTAAGCACATCAACAAAGAAATCTGCCGCATCGTCTTCATAGGCATATGTCACCTTTGCGTGCAGATTTGTAATATTCATCGGCTTGCCGGACAGAGTATGCTCAACATAAAAGCGCAGTCTTCCGGTATAGTCATTCCTTCCCATTACTATCGGACAGCGTACCGTTACATATTGCTCCGGACGCAAAAGGATACCGGCGGCACATTCAGCCTGCCGTTTTCCCTCGTCGTAATCGAAATCCCCGTCAACGCCGCAGCTTTCCCAGCGGCGCTCTCCCCATTTCAGTGAATAACGACTCGCCTCGAAGCCTTCTTCCTTTATGGAAAGTCCGCTCAGATCCTTGTATACGCCGCAGGTGGACATCATAATGTATCTGCCGAAGGATATATGCCAGACCGCTCTTTTCACATCGTTAGAGGCGTAAGCAAGCTTATCTATGACAGCGTCGTAATGCCGACTTTCAAACGCGCAGAAGCTTTCCTCAGCACGGTGATCGAACTTCAATCTTTTCACTGCATCACCGAAAGTATCAGGAGTCAGCCCGCGTGTAGCTATGGTGACATCATGTCCCTCTGCGATAAGTTTTTTCACTGTGCCGATACCGAAAAATCTGGTACCGCCAAGGCATAGTATCTTCATTATTTATCTCCTTGTATGCCGTTCAATGTATCAGTGCACCTACTCACTCGTTTCGCCACACTTTTTATCGCGGTAATAGCTGTATATCGCCTGAGCGAGCTCCCAGTCAGACTCGGTGTCGATGTCCACAGTGGCATTGTATGCGTCATACCAATAGGGATTCTCCCCCACCATATAGCCAATGCGGTCGATACATTCACGGGTGAGTATCTCATTCGCCCAGCTTATCTGGTAGACGGGAGGTATGAACTGCGAATACTTATGCCAGTGTCCAAAGCCGAAGCCAATGGGAGAGTGATTGCTATCGAGGAAATACTTCTTCATTGGGTAGACCACGTTTAGGGAATCGTGAGTATCGCGAACATCCTCCCAGATACGCAGCATATTCTCATAATCGTCGAACAGCGGATCCATGCATGAGCAGTAGAGGATATCGTCGTCGCCGGGAATGTCCTTGCAAACTCCGCGTACCACATCAACGGTATTGGTGTCGATGAGGGTATATTTTATATCACGGTGGATGAACTCTATCCCCCATTTGTCAGCAACGGCAGAGGCAGCCGCGTCCTCGCAGCTAAGGAAGATGTCTTTTCTGTCCAAGCACTTGACGAGCTTTTCAAGCAGTATATCAGTAAGACTCATCTCGCCGTAAAACGGCTTATAGTTCTTTAAGGTGATTCTTCTGGAATTTGATTTTCCGAGTATTACCGCTTTCACTGAATATCCAGCCTCCTTGTAACATCGTCGTACTGCTTTGCGGCAGTGAGGATAGCCTCAGCGCTTGAAAGCTTCAGCTGGCTCGGACCGTCTGAAACAGCGTGATCCGGATCGGGATGAATCTCAGCAAAAATGCCGTCCACACCGACTGCAAGTCCTGCGTTCATCATATAGGGAGCGAACTCGCGGTTGCCGGAAGTGAATTCCCTGCCGCTTCCGGGCTGCTGAACAGAATGGGTTGCATCAAGAAATACCGGGTATCCCAGCTTTCTCATGTCTAGGAGTCCCTGCATATCCACAACGAGCCTGTTATAGCCGAAGGTAGTTCCGCGCTCGCAGAGAATGATCTTGTGATTATTCTTAGAAAGCATTTTTTCAATGACGTTGTCCATATTCCACGGAGCCATAAACTGTCCTTTTTTGATATTCACAGCCTTTCCCGTGGCAGCGCTGGCGAGTATCAGGTCAGTCTGGCGGCACAGATATGCCGGTATCTGGAGCATATCGCACACCTCAGCAACAGTGGGGCACTGATAAGTCTCGTGGACATCAGTGGTCACAGGTACGCCGTATTTTTCCTTTATATCGCTGAGTATCTTAAGGCCCTTTTCCATGCCTACTCCGCGTCCTGCATGGAGATTGGAACGGTTCGCCTTATCGAACGAGCCCTTGAAAATATAGTTTATATCCAGCTTTTTGCAGATACGCACAAGCTCTCCTGCTACCTCATCGCACATTTCCCAGCCCTCAATTGAACACGGACCCGCTATAAGAGTCATTTTATCTCCGCCGATCGTCATTCCGAAGGGCTCCAGTGTGAATTTATTTACTTTAAGCATTTTGAATTATCTCCTTCCATTGCTCCGCCGTAAGAGTCGTCCGGCGTTCAGCATAGCTTTTTGCAGCGATGCTCTCATCCAGATAAACAGAATCGTTAGGCACATACATTGTTGAGATTTCCTCAAAGGCAGTGCCTGTCTCCGTAGAAAAAGAATGATCCTGTCCACGTTCTATATGCAACATCTCACCGGGCTGTATACGGTGTTCAACTCCGTCAACAGTGACGATAAGCTCGCCGTACAGCACATAAAATGATTCTGTTTTTATCCTGTGGTAATGCGAGGGGTACTGCTGACCGTCCATCATCACAACAAGGCTTTTGCAGTAGTCTCTGTTCACGACATTGATAAACATGGCACCTACCTGCATCAGTTTTTCAGTTCCCTTATGATGATATATATTCACCTTTGCCTGCTTAGGCAGGACGATATGTGCGGTTTTCAGCAGTCCCAGTGAATAATCCACGAATTCGTCAAGATTCTTCTCACATAATAACATCTTAATCCTGCTCCTGTATTGCACAGCTTCCTGTGCAGCATTCGCATTAACCTTTTCCGGTTATGCATCAATAGATATAAGCGGTACAAATGTACAGCTTTAACTAAACATATTATATCACCGGCGGTGATATTTGTCAATAGAAAACAAAAAGCGAGTGTTTTTCGCCCTTTCAATTGTCAATGATATGTAATTTTCGGCTGCTTTTTTGACATTTACAGCATATTGTGATAAAATATAATCTTGAGCGTGTGTATCGCTCACAATTTCGACATACCTACGGAGGAATCAACAATGAACATTTCATTCACAGCAAAGGCTATAAGCTTGTTCCTTGCGGCAACAGTATCAGCTGTATTCCTTACAGCCTGCGGCGGCGGAAGCGGAAGCAGCAGTAAAACAGCTAAGGAGAGCGGAAGCTCCGCTGCTGACACCACTGCTGCTGAAGAAAAAAATATCACCGGCGAGACAAAGTCATGGGGCGTATTCACAGTTCTCGTACCTGAGGGCTGGACGCTCAGAGAAGGTGACGCATTAGATGAGCAGGATCCCCACTACTGCTCTGTAAAGAAGTCTGATTTCACATTCTTCGACCTCAAGAGTGAGAAGGACGACGTTATGAAGCAGCATTATGAATACAACAAGAACACCTACACAGATCAGCAGAAGGACATCCCTGCAACCAAGGTCGGCAATTTTGAATGGAACGGCTTTGAGTACGGTGGAGACTTCAACAAGGGCTTTGAGCTTTATGCGACAGCTGACGGCAAGAACATCAGAGTTTCCTGCTGCGGCTTCAGATTTGACAGCGCTGAGGCACAGGCTATACTCTCATCCATCACGGTGAAGTGATAAGAACAGTTTACCGCACATATCTCTCCGGAGGTATGTGCGGTATTTTTATATTCAAACAAAATGCACAAACAGGATTTCCTGCCATTGACAGAATTTCACAAATAATATTTTGTTAACGAATTATTAATGATATATTCCCGGGACAATGCTATAATGATATTATATATTATCCGTATTTTAAGGAGATGACATGGATATGAACAGGTTTTATCCGGTGCGTTCACTAAGAATACGACCTTTCATCAGTTTAGTCCTGGCTCTTGTATGCTCTGTATCGGCAGTCTTTTTCAGCGCTGAGCCCTCCATGAGAGCTTTTGCCGACGAAACAGAGGAAGAGATAGCCGTTGACCTTACCGGTGAAAGCGAGGGCTACTCCGCAGCTCTTTACAATAACACCAACGGTCTTCCCACAGCGGAAGCCAATGCTATTGCCGAGACCTCTGAGGGCTTCATATGGATAGGAAGTTACAGCGGTCTTATCAGGTACGACGGCAACACCTTTGAGCGTCTGGACTCCACCAAAGGCATCGCCAGCGTGGTGAGCCTTTTCGTGGACAGCAAGGACCGCCTCTGGGTGGGCACCAACGACAGCGGCGTAGCCGTAATGGAAAAAGGTGAGTTCCGCATTTACAACAAGAACGACGGACTCACATCACTTTCCATACGCTCTATCGCCGAGGATTCCAAGGGCAATATCTACGTGGCGACGACACACGGTCTGGCATATATCGACACCGATATGAAGCTCAGGAACGTGGACGCGCCCCAGATAAACGACGAGTACATACGTATGCTCCGGCTGGGCTGCGACGACACAATATACGGCGTCACAATGGACAACGCCCTGTTCACCATTAAAAACGGCAAGCTCAGCGGCTTCTACAATGCCAAGAGCCTCGGAATATACGATATACACTCCGTCCTCCCGGACATGGATAATCCCGGCTATGTTTACATAGGCAACAAAAGATCGGACATATACTACGGCGACCTGAGCAGCGGCTTCAAAAACGCCAGATCGACCAATATCGCTCCCCTGAGCTATGTGAACTCCATAACCCTCGTGGACGATATGATATGGCTGTGCACCGATAAGGGCATAGGCTACATCAAGGACGGCACCTTCACAAAGCTGAACAAGCTCCCCATGACTACATCTGTGGAGGGGATGATGTCCGACTATCAGGGAAATCTGTGGTTCGTTTCCTCTCAGCAGGGCGTTATGAAAATAGTGCCCAACCAGTTCTATGACCTGTTCGATAAGTATAACGGCTTATCAGAGGAGGTGGTATACTCCACCTGTATGTACGACGATATGCTCTTTATCGGCACCAAGAACAGCGGTCTGAAGATACTGGGCAAGAACAGCATAGTTGAGAGCCTGCCCATAGAGAAGTCATACGCTCCCTCCGGAAAGGAGAGCCACTATACCGACCTTGCAAAAATGCTCAGCAAGGTCAAGATACGCTCCATAGTCTGCGACAGTAAGGACAGGCTGTGGTTCTCAACTTTCAGCGAATACGGTCTTATCCTCTACGACCACGGCACAGTAAGGGTGTTCACCAAGGAAAACGGTCTGCTCTCAGACCGTATCAGAACAGTATACGAATGTGCGGACGGCTCCTTCCTTGTAGCCTGCACAGGCGGAGTTGCCGTCATAAAAGATGAAAAGGTCACTGATTTCTACGATAAAAACGATGGCATTGCCAATACCGAGGTACTCACCGTTGCAGAAGCCTCAGGCGGTGACGTCATCATCGGCACCGACGGCGACGGCATATACATCCTCCACGGCTCAAACAGGACCATACACTTGGGTACAGAGGACGGTCTTTCCTCAGACGTCATCATGCGAATCAAAAAGGACGCCTCAAGAGATATTTACTGGATAGTCACCAGCAACTCCATAGCCTATATGACCGCAGACTATGAGATACACACCATAGAGCATTTCCCCTACTCCAACAACTTCGACCTCTATCAGAACAGCGGCGACGAAATGTGGATACTCAGCAGCAACGGCATTTATGTCATCCCCACACAGCAGCTCATAGATAACGGCGAGGACATCACCCCCACCTACTACGGCAGGGACAACGGTCTTTCCTGTATCACTACCTCAAATTCGTACAGCGAGCTCACCAAAAGCGGCGACCTCTATATCTCCGGAACAACAGGCGTCTCAAAGGTGAACATCGAGGTGCCCTTTGAAAAGGTGGACAATATCAAAATGGCTGTCCCCTACGTGGAGGCTGACGGCAAGTATATCTACCCCGACAGCAGCGGCAGCTTCACTATACCCGCCAAAACAAGAAAGCTCACTATCCACAGCTATATCTACAACTATTCCCTCGTAAACCCGCAGGTCACCTACCGCCTCGACGGCTTCGACAGCGATGAGACTACCCTGAAGCGCAGCGACCTCACTCCCCTAAGCTTCACCAATCTCAAGGGCGGCAAGTACCACTTCGTCATGCGTATATCCGATGTTCACGGCAACAGCAACAAGGAGCTGAAAATACGCATAATCAAAAAGAAAACTATCTTTGAACGGATATGGTTCCGCGTACTCTGCGCCATGCTCTTCATGCTGCTGATAGCCCTCGGTGTTATGCTATATATACGCAGACGCACCAAGAAGTTCCTCAAGAAGCAGCAGGAAGACAAAATGCTCATCCGTGAAATGGTGGAGGCTTTCGCAAAGGTCATTGATATGAAGGACAAGTATACCAACGGTCACTCCACCCGAGTTGCAGACTACACCGCAATGCTCGCAAAAAAGCTGGGCTGCAACGACGAGACCGTGGATAAATACTACAATATCGCTCTCCTCCACGACATCGGAAAGGTAGGCGTGCCTCCCGAGGTGCTCAACAAGCCCGGAAAGCTCACCGACACTGAGTTCAATATCATCAAATCCCACTCAGCTCTTGGCTACAACACTCTCAAGGATATCAGCATCATGCCGGAGCTCGCTATCGGTGCAGGCGCTCACCACGAGCGTCCCGATGGAAAGGGCTACCCCAAGGGGCTCTCCGGCGACGATATTCCCCGCGTTGCCCAGATAATCGCTGTCGCAGATACCTTCGACGCTATGTATTCCGACCGTCCTTACCGCAAACGAATGAACTTCGATAAGGCAGTCTCCATTATGAAGGAGGTCAGAGGCACCCAGCTCGCCAGCGACGTCGTAGACGCTTTCCTTGCCCTTGTTGACGAGGGTGAGTTCCGGCTTCCGGATGACGACGGCGGCGGTACCTTCGAGGACATCGACAATATCCACAAAAAACAGGAAGCCCAGAAGTAATAACAAAACTTCTGCGTAATATACCGGAAAGGTCAAGTGACAAAATAATATATATCATAATGTAAACACAACGCCCCTGAGCACCATATAGCGCTCAGGGGCAAAGTATTTATATAGGTATCTGGCGGTATTCTTTACCTGTGGCTGCCGCCGCCGACGTGTCCGCCGCTGTGGCCTCCGCCGCCGCCGCCTCTGCTTCCTCCGCCGCTGCTGGTCTCTATCTTGGTCTTGGATACGTAAGTGCGGATGAAGGTATCTGACTTCTCGGTAAAGTTGGACATTTCATGTGATACGTATATACTGGGATTGGTCTTATTCTTGAATCTGTATTTTCTGCGGGTGACAAAATAAATTATATAGCCAATTATCGCTCCGATAGTGAACGAAATGATAAGCACGGTTCTGCGCATTCCGGGAGCAGGCTCCTTGGTGGCATAGAAGTCCTTGCCTGTGTCGAAGAAGTATATCCCGTTTTCAGAGTCCTTGGTATAGAAGAACTTTCTGGTCTTGTACTTGGAATCATAATCATCCAGAATCTGGCAGAACTCCTTGATAGCCGGAGCTATATCGTCCGCTGTATATGAATGTCCGGAAGCAGGAAGATACGAGCCCAGCTTATCGGTGATGTCAGAGGGCTTTTCGCCGTAGATAACGCACGCCTTGCCGCTGCACGAAAGATAATCGTAGGCAGGGCTCTTGCCAGAAAAATCAAGGTAGAGCAGAACGCCGTCGGTGAATTCCTCGCCCATCATGGAATCATATGTATTGGCAGTGAAATCAGGAGTATCGTCATCGGAAACGCGGGTGCCGCTGACGAATACCACGATATTCATGCCCAGCTTCTCGGAATAGCTGCGTATCATGGAATTCAGCTTCTTTTCGGTACCTGAATCGAAGAGTTCCCTGTCGTCCACAAGGCACGACTTGGAGGTATCGCCGTTGAAGGGCACTCTCAGGTTCTTTCCCCTGAACGAGGGTATAGAAGCCAATGCGCTGCTGACCACCACTATCACAATGAAAAGCAGCACCATATCCAGAATGCAGCGAAGTATCTTTTTACCCATCAGAACAGCCCCCTTCCGATCAAAGCTATTGCAAGCGAGACTGCCAGACCTATGCCGCTGCAGAACAGTCTGAGCTTTCTGTTGTCAAGGGGAGGCGTACCGGCGAGTTTTCCGGTCTGTCCGTTAATGGCAAATTCGTATATCTTTTCCTTATACTTATAGGTCATGAACCACACCGGGAGCATCATATACTGCCAGTCGGTATTCATGATATTGTAGCTCTCAACGGACGGCACTACCGTGTTATATCCGCTTACGCTGCTCTTGACCGTGCTCTTGGAGGCGTCCGTTGCTCTTATGCGTATCCTCGGGAAGACCTCCGCCTTGTCCACGTCGTACTTATCCGCAAAGAAGCCGCTGAGGTAGGACATGGAGAAGTCTTTGAGCTCCTTGTAGTCGAATGGCTCGATAGCCTCCATGAGAAGGTCGTCTATCTTGCTCTCACCGTCGGCAGGTATGCCCTTTGTGAGGACATTTCCCTTGCGGACTATGCGGTATTCCTTTGTCTCTGTGTAGCGATAACTGCCGGAGGTCCAGCTGCGTATCTTCTTTCCTATGGCGCTGTAATCCACCTTGACATCGCAATCGGCTACCCAGAAGGGAACGTAGAGTCCGGTCATTTTTTCCAGCTGCTGGGAACTCTTGAAGTCGCTGGGCACGAACATACGCTTGCCTATCCACTTTTTGAATTTACCCATAGCGTTATCGCGGTTAAGCTTGAAGCCGATTACCTTATTAGGTCTGTAAGCACCCGAGAGCTTTCCGGCAAGGATAACGGGGTTATGGCAGTAATAACAGAAAAGCGCGGTCTGCTGGTCGTCGCACATTATATCCGCGCCGCAGCTGGCGCAGTGGAAAAGGTTGGTATGCTCCGCGAACTCCTCGTGCTCCTGCACCGTCTGAGGATCAGGTATACTGTTCTCAGCCTTTGCACATATCTGCTTTATCTCCTCCACAGTGAAGCTGCTGTCACAGAATTCACAGCTGAGCTTCTGGAGCGCAGGATCAAATTTCAGATCCGCGTTACAATTCGGACATTTATATTCTGCTGCATCCAATAGTATCAACTCCTTTTGTGCGCCCGGCACGATACACACTGCCGCAAACGGCGCTTGAACCCGTCATCACCAAAGCACAGCTGTCGGCTCAAACAGGGATAATACTATATTACCACAAAACCTCCAAATTTGCAATAGTAATTTACAAAATCAGCAATATACGGTATAATTTTTTGGAGGTTGTGATTCCTGTTTCACTCACTTTACTTGACAAGTTTGTGAAAATAGTTTATAATATTGTTGTAACATATCGGCAGCGGAACAGGTGTGCAGGACCGTAATATTTCCCCTCAGCACCGTATTTCCCTCCGCAAACCGGCATATCGAAAGGAATGATACCATGAAAAATTCTACTCAGCTCATCAACTGGAACGGCACTACCTGTGTCAGACTTCAGGCTGGCGGCTATGAAGCTCTCGTAGCCTACGAGATAGGCTCAAACGTTATCCGTCTCCGCAGCAACACCGCCGGAATGGAGTTTTTTCGCTTCAAGGAGGACAATACTGCCGATACTATAAGACAGTCTGCAGAGGTATGGGGACTTCCCACCCTCTATCTCCCTAACCGATTCGCCGACGGTATCCTCAAGACCTCCGACGCTGTTTATCACCTTCCCGTAAACGAGAAGGCTCCCTATAACAACCATATCCACGGCTTTATCCACAAGAGAGTCCACGAGGTAGTTGAGCACAATGCCGACGAAAACTGCGCTTGGGTAAAGACTCGCTATGTCTACGACGAAAAGGACGAGTTCTTCCAGTACCTCCCCGTTCCATTTGTCGCCGAGTATACCTTCACACTCTCGGAGAACGGTCTGGAACAGGACATAAAATTCACGAATACCTCCGGCACAAAGGTGCTCCCCATATCCATCGCTTCCCATACCACTATAAACGCTCCGTTCGTTGACGGTGCCAAGGAAAGCGACATCCGCCTCACCGTGCCGATAGGCAAGAAGTGCGAGCTCAACGAGCGCTGCCTCCCCACAGAAAATCTCAAAACTCTTACCATGTGGGACCTTGAATATAAGACCGGCAGCAAGTGCCCCGTGCTTCAGGTCGTGGACAACGATATGTACTTCGGTGAGTACGCTGACCTCGACCATGCGAAATTCCACGGAATCATCGCCGAGGACATTGCCAGCGGCAAAAAGCTCTGCTACGAGGTATCCGAGGAGTACAAGTTCTGGATAATCTGGAACGACCGCGGCTTCAACCACTACTTCTGCCCCGAGCCTATGACCGCTATGATCGACGCTCCCAACCTCAGCCTCCCCGCTGATGTTACCGGCTACCGCGAGATAAAGCCCGGCGAGATATTCCAGTCCCACCAGAGGTTCTTCGCCAAGTAAACATTACAGTTTTGTAATATTGTTAAAAGTATATTGATTTTTCTCAGGTGCTGTGATACACTGTTCTCATAGGAAAGGAAGTGCTATCATGCGCCTGAAAAATATCATCTACAAAGCAGCTGTGATAATCGCTCTGGCAGCAGTCGTATGGTTCTGCCTCGGCAAATTCAACATCATCGCAAAGGACAATTACGGCTCCGGACAGTCCGAACGCAGCGCCCGCCACGAGAGCATTGAAAATATATGAGCGCTGTTCAAAAAGTCACATAAATCAGAAACGCCGCTTTCCCTTTTACGGGAAAGCGGCGTTGATTCATTCAGAGAGAAGCCTCTCCATTTCGCTGTAATCAGTTTCCGGATGTTTCCTCCGGGCTGTATCAAGGAGCCTCCTCGACACGCTCATGTACATTTCCCTGCCGGCTGCGGAATCAAAACATTTCAGGTGCTTCTGTACAGTGGATACGTCGCAGCGCTCTATGGGACCTGTCAGAGCCTCAGCCGGCCCCACCTCGAAAACTCGCTTTATATTGCTGAGAGCCAGAGGTCTGAGAGCGCAAATGGCTTCCTCTTCCGTGAAGCCGCACTCCCCCAGCAGAGAAATGCTCTCAGCCGCAAGAGCGCAGACAAGATTGCTTGAAATAGCGCAGGCTGCGTGATATTTGCTTTTGGTGCTGCCGGATATTATCCTTACGGGATTGCCGAGGGAAGCAAAAAAAGCCTCCCACTCTCCGATATGCTCCGGACTTCCCTCAAGACAGAAAAACGCACTGCCCAGTTCCTTATAGGATTCGAGCCTGCTGCTCACTGGAAAGAGCGGATGGATGGAATAAGTAAAAGCTCCGAGGCTCTCCGCTCCGGGGAAAGCCTCCTCAGCGGTCATAGCTCCGCTGCAATGGCAGATATATTTGCCGGAAATATCGCATTTTCTTATGTCTTCGTATACAGAGCGTATCACTCCGTCGGGGACGGTCACAAAAACGACTCCGCAGTCCGCCGCGAGCTCCGCGGCGCTTCCGTAAGCAACTGTACCGGTAAAAACTGCGGCTTCCCTTGCTGAGGAGCTGCTCCGGCTGTAATATCCCGCGACATCCGCTCCGTTTTCCGCAAAGTATTTTCCCAGTGAAAAGCCGACCTTTCCTGCACCGATAAAACCTATCCTCATATTATCACCTCACGTTATTGCATATCTGAAAAAGCACAGGCACTTACATCCGTAAGTGCCTATTTTTAATGAATGATCCTGTTTTATTTGAGCAAGCCGTGCTTTTCGTAGTCGGCTACTCTGATGATACCGTTATCCTCGTTCACGAAAACTACCTTCGGGCGGTGCGTTTTCGCCTCCTCGGGAGTCATGTCCGCATAAGCCATGATTATCACCATATCGCCCTTCTGACCGGCTCTTGCGGCGGCTCCGTTAAGGCATATCACGCCGCTTCCGCGTTCTCCGGCTATAACGTAGGTCTCGATACGGCTGCCGCTGTTCACATTCACGATATGCACGCGCTCGTACTCCACGAGCCCGGAAGCCTCCATAAGCTCCTCGTCAATGGTCACACTGCCCACGTAATTGAGTTCAGCCTGAGTCACCACAGCGCGGTGTATCTTGCTTTTGAGCATTGAGATCTGCATTTCCTACCTCCTTACACGTCCTCTGTAAAGAAGTTGTCTATCAGGCGAGTCTTGCCGATATAAACTGCTATTGCACAGAGCGCCGGACGGTCCAGCTCGGTTATCTGCTGCATTGTAGCGCAGTCCACCATTTTTACGTAGTCTATCTTGGCAAGAGGCTCGGCACTTATGTGAGCCTTCATTGCGTCAAGTATCACTGAGCAGTCCTTAATACCCTTTTTCACCATATCCATTCCGAGGAATATAGCCTGTGAAAGCACCAGAGCTGCCTTTCTTTCGGCATCGCTGAGATAGGTGTTGCGGGAGCTCTTTGCAAGCCCGTCATTCTCGCGGACTATGGGACAGCCGATTATATCTATGTCCATATCAAGGTCATCCACCATATGACGGATGACGGCAAGCTGCTGAGCGTCCTTTTTGCCGAAATAAGCTCTGTCGGGCTTTACTATATTGAAAAGCTTGGACACTACCGTGCAAACGCCTCTGAAATGGATAGGTCTGCTGAGACCGCAGAGCTCCTGAGTGAGGACGGTCATATCCACGAATGAGGAAAAGCCCTCGTGGTACATCTCCTCCGGCTCGGGATTGAAGATGAGGTCGCCGCCGTGCGCCTCCACCAGAGCAGCGTCGTGCTGGATGTCTCTGGGGTAGCTTTCAAGGTCCTCAGTGGGACCGAACTGCATGGGGTTCACGAAATCCGAGACAACTGTCCTGTCGTTGTCTCTATGGGAAGCATCGATAAGGCTTGCGTGTCCCTCGTGGAGGTAGCCCATAGTCGGTACAAGACCTACTGTGAGTCCCTGTGCTCTCCATTCCTTTACCTGAGCTCTTACCTCAGCGATAGTTTTTACTATTTTCATTTCACATTTCCTCCCTGATAAGCTGTTCGATGACCTCGTCGTCGATAGAGTAGGTATTCTCCGCTGTGGGGAAGGTACCTGCCTTGGTCTCAGCGATATAGTCGCTTATGCCCTGACGCATAACTTCACCGGCATTTGCGAACTGCTTCACGAACTTTGCTATGTGACCGGAGGTGAGTCCCAACATATCCTGATATACCAGCACCTGACCGTCACAGCCTGCGCTGGCACCGATGCCGATAGTGGGTATGGTGAGCTTCGAGGTTATGATGTCAGCAAGCTTTGCGGGGATTCCCTCAAGCACGACTGCACACGCACCGGCTTCCTGTATCTTCTTGGCGTCCTCGATAAGACGGCGTGCGTTTTCAAGACTTTTGCCCTGTACCTTGAAGCCTCCGAAAGCGTTCACGGACTGTGGAGTAAGTCCCAGATGTGCGACTACCGGGATAGAAGCCCTGACGATAGCCCTGATCTGCTCGCAGACCTCTGCTCCGCCCTCCAGCTTAACAGCATTTGCGTTGCCCTCCTTGATAAGTCGTCCGGCGTTGATAACAGCCTCCTGAACGCTCACCTGATAGGACATAAAGGGCATATCTGCCACGATGAAGGCATTTACAGCGCCTCTCGCAACAGCCTTTGTGTGGTGGATCATATCCTCCATAGTCACGGGGAGTGTATTCTCGTAGCCGAGCATCACCATTCCCAGCGAATCGCCGATGAGGATAGAGTTCACGCCGCATTCGTCCATGATCTTAGCGGTAGTGTAGTCGTAAGCAGTGAGCATGGTGATCTTATCGCCGGTCTGCTTCTGCTTCATCAGAGTTGAAACTGTGTTTTTCATTTTTAACTCTCCTTAGATAATGTTACCTTTCTGCATACACAGATAAGATACAAGCATATTATACAGCAGTATTGTGAACATTCTGTGAACAAGCCACCCCTTTGCTGATTTTTCCCGTTTTTCACAAAAATATCCGCACTCAAGGGAGTGCGGATATATGTATTATTCAATTATGCAGCCTTGAATGCAATACGGAAGAAGTTGTAGAGGTGAGCTCTGATACAGTTGTCACCGTGGTAGCCTCCGTTTACATAGTGCCAGATGTGAGGAACACCGTTCTGTGCGAAGCTGTTGTGGTAGTTCTTCGGGTTATCGCCAACAGTCTGATCGTTGCTTCCGCCTGTTATCATGAGGAAGTAAGGCTCATTACTGCTATCCCACTTGAATGCGCCTGTAACGCCGGGAGCGGGGCAGATAGCTCCGATGTAGCCGATCTTGTCGGAGAGCTTCATGCCAATGAGGAGAGACTCGCGTCCGCCCATTGAGAAGCCTGTGATAGCGGTGTTCTCCTTGCCTGTAAGAACGCTGTAATTCTTCTCGATCTCAGGCATAAGGTCCTTTGTGAGCTGGTTGATGAAGTTATCGTAAGCTGCGTTGTTGTTGTTGTCCATACCTGTAACGGCATCCTGAGTAGCACTTGAGTATACATCAGGGAATACGCAGATCATTTCCTTGGCTGCGCCCTCAGCGATAGCATTGCCCAGCATTTCGCGGGTATGCATCTCAGCGTTGCCCTTTGTGAGCATTCTGTCGGGGTTCTCATAGTAGCCGTGGAGAATGTACATTACAGGGTACTTCTTGCTGGGATCGTAGTTGGGAGGCAGAAGAACGTTATACTTCTTGTTTCTGTTGCAGACACTTGAAAAATAGGTCTTGTTCTGGATCACGCCGTAAGTAACGCCGTTCTTAGCCTGATTTGCGGAATCGGGTTCCTTCTCTACGATCTGGGACTGTACCTTTGCTGTGAAGTCCTTCATGGACATGGGAGCGATGCTTGAATTGGTTGTAGTTGTTACCACAGAAGTGGTAGTTGTTGTAGTCGTTGTAGTAACGGTTGTCCTGTTGAAGCTTGTAGATCTGCCAAGAACGAAATTGCATATCTGAACGAGGTCAGCAGCCTCTATCTTGCCATTTCCGTCAACGTCTGCGGCGAGCTTCTCGGTGT
>Ga0265298_10004498_pt1 | contig 17810 bp, 18 predicted proteins | sample AusTroGonzalo_MG_3_FD_193486 | JGI IMG/M metagenome (GOLD analysis project Ga0265298, IMG submission 193486) | Bovine rumen microbial communities from tropical cattle in Woodstock, Queensland, Australia - Gonzalo_01 | ecosystem: Host-associated > Mammals > Digestive system > Stomach > Rumen ... | reverse complement strand
CATAATGATGGCAGTATGTCGGAATCTCCCATCCGAATGCCTGGTAAAGAAGCACGTGAAGCGGTCCGGAAGGAATCCACTCCTGAGCCCTCATTATGTGTGTGATGCCCATCATGTGGTCATCGATGACATTGGCAAGGTGATATGTCGGAAATCCGTCTGACTTGAGCAGAACCGGATCCGGGCTGATATCCTTGTTGTCTCTGGTAATGTCTCCCATCAGAACATCGTGGAATGTTGTGCTGCCCTCTCTTGGGACCTTGAGTCTGATGACCGGCTTGATGCCCTGGGCCTCAAGCTCTGCCCTCTGCTCTGCTGTGAGGTTTCTGCAGTGTCCGTCATAACCCTGGACAGGACTCTTCTCCTCGATCTGCTTCTGTCTGAGAGCCTCAAGTCTTTCGGCTGAGCAATAGCAGTAATAGGCCTTTCCCATCTCAACGAGCTTTTTGGCATATTCCTGATAGATTGAAAAGCGCTCGCTCTGGATATAAGGTCCGCACGGGCCTCCTACAACAGGACCCTCGTCCCATTTGATTCCAAGCCAGTCGAGTGTGTCATACAGATCCTGAAGAGACTCATCACTGTAGCGCTCGCGGTCTGTATCCTCGACTCTGAGTATGAACTTTCCGCCGTTTGACTTGGCGAAGAAGTAGTTGAAAAGTGCTGTCCTGACCCCGCCGATATGCTGAAGACCGGTTGGAGAAGGTGCGTATCTGACTCTGACTTCCATAGTAAACTCCACATGGGAAGACCCATGACTGTTTAGTTTTACAGTAAATCAAATAATCTTTCAACTTATGATGGATATATAAATATAAAACATAAGCACATGTAAGTTCGCCGGAAGACCGCGCTGAGAAGAGGCGGCATACCTCTGTGGTAGACGCCTCGACGAAGTGCGGAAATTACGGATGAAATTACATGTGCTCTCTCAGGCCCAGGGGCCTTCCTTGAGTTCCTTAAGCAGGTCTATTCTTGAACGCACTCCCATCTTGCTGAAGATGTTCGCAACATGGTTGTTTACGGTATTGACCGAGATGTTCAGACGGTCGGCGATTTCCTTGTTTGTCAGTCCTTCACAGATGAGCTGGACGACGGTGAACTCACGCTCGGAGATCTTGAACTTCGAGAGGCTTTCGTAGCTTAGCTCGGGCTTGTTCTCTATCTCCTGTCTGTCCAGATCAAATCTGATGTAGTCGTAGACGACAATCACAACGGAGAATGCAAAGACATAGATCGGATAACTGAAGTCCGCCACTATTTCGTAGAAAAGAGCGAAGATTGAAAGCGGAATGAGAGACAGGCTGACAATGTTGATTGCAAGTGCGATGTGTCTTGCTGCGGAGTCTTCTATGCTTTTCAGATTCACCCACAGAGTCACAATACAGTAGGCAAAGACACCAAGGACCATCAGTGTCTGAATCAGATGCACCCAGAATTTGAACGAATCATCTCTGATGATGAGCGATGCAAGACCTAGACCGAAGTATGCGAATGCAACCGGATAGAAGCGCAGAGTCTGACGCCTTCCCCACGGTTTGGCGATTACCCAGCTGAGAAAGTACGGCAGGAATACGATGACAAAAGCCATGCTGGCCATGGTCACGGCTTCGAAGATCAGGTTCATCAGAACCGAGATTCTTTCAGGCAGGAAGAACAGCGAGAGCTTCGAGGCCATGAAAACGACCATGATTCCTATAAGACAGCTCTGGATGACTATGTACCTGCCGCTCCAGGCTGTCTTATGAAGGATATGTGAGGCAATCGAAAGTGCCAATGCCATGCATGCGACAGCTATCGAAGTTGTGTATGTGAACAGCAGAAGTCCGTTCATTTACTTAGCCAGAAGCTTCTGATTGTGAGACAGATCGGCTTCTCCGCACAGCTCCTTTATGTCTTCGTAAAGAAGCGGGAAGCTTGTAGCCGCAACGCCTGTCTTCTTCTCGGCGATTTTGTTGTAATCACCCGAATTCAGAACAGCCTTGCTGAAGGATGAGAACAGTCTGAGATGGATGTCCTGACCTTCGTTGGTAAGGTACTCTGCTGTGGGTTCATAGCCCGGGAATACCTTGGCAAGAGCCTGGTCGAGCTGAGAAACACTGTCGACATAGACATTGAGTGCCTTGAGGTGCAAAAAGAGCCACAGACTGAGGTTAGGAGAAACCCAACCGAGCTTGACCTTTCTGGAGTCCGCAAGACTCTGGGCTGCGGTGATATCAGCCGGCTTGAGATTGAATTCCGAGAGGGAGAACAGTGCCCAGGCAGAGGCAAACTTTCCGGCGATTCTGGCCTTTCCGGTTGCCTTGATAAGCTCATCGAGAGTATCGGCAGGAATGTACTGCACGGTCATGTTGCCGTATCTGCAGTCCTTTCTGACTCTGGAGAAATATGCGACCATCGCATTATCAGCTGTTGCAATGAGGATGGTCTTCTTCGGAAGAATCGGAGTTCTCTTTCTGATCATGTCATGCCTCCTCGTTTACGAAGCGGAATTCGCTTGTGATAGGCAGTGCACCGAATGCGCCGCTTTCATACATAGCACGGGTCTTGCCGCTCGGGCCGATTCTGAAGTTGCTCAGCGGATAGTAGACCGTGGAGCCCATGCTGTCCTTCTCTGCAAAGTAGATGCCGTCTCTTCTGAGAAGGCCGTCTTCCAGCAGTGTCGGGTTGCAGTCAACAGCAATCAGCTGGCTTGCACGCTTACAGCCGTTTGTGAAGACGCTTGTCAGATAGATCAGGACTTCAGGATGCAGGAACATTCCGTAGTCATCCACGATAAGAACCTTGGCCCTTGTGAATGCCTCGAAGAAGGCAAGAGCCAGAAGAGAAAGTCTCTTGATTGAAAGGCTCTCCTTTCCGTACGGGCTGAACATTGCGGCCTTTGTATTGGTATGGACAAAGAAGACCATGTCTCCATCGTTTGACTGGACGAATTTTCCGTCCTTGTTTGAACCAACTCTGATATCTCTGATGTCGGTGACATCCATGCTCCAGAAGAAGTTGATAAGCTGCTCCTTCCATGCCGGATGTGCATTGAGCATTGCTGCCACATACTTCTCTGATGAGGAACCTACTCCCATCGGAAGGATGTCCAGGACATTCTCAAACCAGTCGTAAACTTCCGAGCAGGTGTCTCCACCCTTGTCAGCTGCGTTCTTAATGAACGAGTGCCTGCAGTCGACAGCCTTCTCGTTTCTCTTCTTATCACCGCGGTAGAGCTTTCCCCAGCGGACCTTGTAGCTGACCTCATCCGAAAGGTTCGGTGATGCCACTCTATCAAACATCAGCTTGCGTGATGTTCCGAAGTTGTAATAAAGGCTTTCTTCCCAGATGTGGTCCAGATCAGCCTTGACGCTGTATGTTGCCACAACCTCGGGCTCTTCTTCAGATTTGAATTCTCTGAGAAGGAATCTGACGGTGAACTGTGCAGGCTGATTCTTAACATCGCTGTATGCGAACAGAGATCCTGCGAGGATTCTCTTAAGCGGATTCTCATCAGAAGCATCAGCCATGACAATACCTTTGACCGCTTCAAGTGCTCTGACGACGGTACTCTTTCCTACTCCGTTCGGACCGATCACAGATGCGGTTCTCAGGACCTTGAGCTTGTCGGAGACCAGCTGGATTTTGGTCTGGTCCATCCTCTTATCCTTGAGGGCCACAAACGAGATTGTCTGCGGATCCTTTATTGACCTGAAATTGGCCATGGTAATATCAATAAGCACAAAGGCCTCCTTTGCCGGTTTCGGCATTGTAAATCATATACGATATACCTCTAATTTGAAAGGATAAATAAAGACTACATGAAATCAGGCCATCGTTGTATCAAAACAATGGCCCATATCAGCATTTTTAATGAAAAAACTGTAAAAATACAAATTTCAGGCCATCTCAGGCCATCGGTCAGAACTCAATTCCACGGATTGTTTTTCCGCCGTTTGTGCGGAAATGGTGTTTGACCTCATCAATACGGCTTACTGTATCGGCAATATCCACCAAGGCAGAAGGTGCATCCCTGCCTGTGATGACCACATGCGGAAAGTCCTCTTTACCGATGTGGGATGACAGATAGGATATGACTTCGTCGCTGTCCAGAAGTCCATGGGTCAGAACATAGGTGAACTCGTCCAGGACAATCAGACCGTAGCTCTTGCTTTCAGCCTTCTTTTTGAAGCTTTCCCAGCCCTTCTTGCAAAGGTCTGTGGTAGGCCCCAGATCCTTCTGGTCCCAGAGAAAACCCTGACCGAAGTTTTCCCATTCAACGCCGAGTTTTTTGAAGGTTCTGTATTCTCCGAGGTTTTCAGGGTTTGCCTTAAGAAACTGAAGGACAGAGCATTTGATGCCCTGTCCCACAGCTCTGACCACCATCCCGAGCGAGCTGGAGGTCTTTCCTTTTCCGTTCCCCGTAAATACGAAGAGCAAATCAGAATCCTATCAGATCAGCTTCGGCTCCGGTTGAACCGATCTTCTCTGTACTGTTGATCTGTCTTTCTGCTGCACCTTCACGGTCAGTGATCTGCTTGAAGCGGTAGTACAGATCAAGAGCCTTGCTGTCTCCTGACTTCTTGTAGATCTCCTGGGTCATGTCCATAGCCTTTGTGACTTCGCCGTTTGCGAAGTAAAGGATTGCAGCGTTCAGACCAGCATTGAAGTGGCCTGAGTTCTTGTACTCGTCAGCGAACATTGTGAGAGCGACATTCCACTTCTCGTCATCGAGTGCATCGTAAGCAGCCTCAAGGCTCTTTACCTTCGGCTTGTTCGGGAAGAATGTGAAATACTCCTTCACATAGTGCGGTGAAAGCTCAGCTCTGAACGAGTCGGTGAACTCCTTGATCAGGTCGCGGATGAGTCTTGAAGCGGATGTGATTGTGTAGTAATCCTCGTAGAATCTTCCGCTTGCATCCTCGGTGTGACCGATCTGGGTCTTCTTCTCACGGACATCTGAAGAGAATGTGTCAGATGCGATGATTCTGTTGTTCTCAACATCTGTGAGAGTATAGGAAATGGAAATACCGTACTGCTGTACGAAGTAGAATCTCTTCTTGTAGTAGGTCTTTCCGCTCTTGTCCTTTGATGAGAGCCAGTCTGTATCCTGTGAGATGTACTCATCGTAGTAGAGGTATGTAATCTCAGTCTTGAGGATTGCATCAACGCCGTTGTCCATCAATGTCTTTCTGAGATTTCCGTTGCTCTTTCCGACTGTGATGTAGGCATCTGTGAGATTTGGCGGAACAACCTTGTAGGAGATTCCGGTATCAACAGCCTTTGTAATCATGTCGGTAGCTGCGTCTACGATTGTTCCGGAAGCACCGAAATCCAGTCCTGACATCAGGCTCAGGCTGAGGAAGTAGAACGGATCAACAGCTGAGTTGAAAGGAACTGCGGAATTCCAGAACGAAGGTCTTGTCCATCTGGCATTGTCCTGAGTGGACATGACAGCGATTGTCTTATACCCGCCTACATCAACTTTTGCAGGAACAAGGGTATTAAGTGCGATTGTCGTTGAACATCCGGTGAGAACCAGAAGAACGACAACCAGAGCAATGATCAGGTTTGTTAGTTTTTTGCGCATATTATAGTCCTTTAGGGAAAGTATACATAAGGCGGGGAAAAAACTCAATTGACATCTGCATTTAGTGAATTTATCCTTTTTATAAACCTAAGGAGTTGCACATGCAGAGGAAGAGACGACAGTTCGGAGACTACTACTACGACGATGAAGATTTCGATGATGAAGTCGAAGACGACGATGACGATGATGATGACGACTTCGAAGACGACGATGAAATCTACGACATCTATGACGCTCCCAATGTAGGCGACTACGAGGACTACGAGGAAGAAGACGAGGATGAGGATGACGACGATCTTCTCAATGACGGCTTCTATTACGAAAACGGGGAATACGGTAAAAAGAACCTGGACGAAGACGATTTCTGATTAGAATCAGGCGGTTTCCTCCTCGCTGTAATCTATGACGAACGGGGTTTTTATCTCGTCGTCATCCGTGTAAACAAATCTCTTATCAAACAATCCGTACTTGTACATCAGGTGCAGACTCGTTTCAAACAACACTTCAAGCATCTCAATGTAAAGCTGCTCCCTAAGGCATCTGTGGCTCAGAGACCGTCTGACTTCAGCCGTGCTTCCATCGTGGAAGAAGTATTTGAAATACAGAACCGGACGTCTGAGGTTGATTTCAATGCAGTCTTCGAACAGCCTGTCGTCCGTAAGGGCAGCGGAGGTCTGATCCAGAATCTGCCTCACCTGCTGCTCGCACTTACACTGATAGCTGCTGTGAAAGCATCCGACCGGAAAGCGCTTAACATAGCTGAGAGTGAAGTCCGAACGGTCAATAGTAAACTCCTCAGTGTGGGTGCACTGTTCTAAGTCAGAATCGAGCTCGTTGAAGTAAAACTCAATCGAAAGCTTATCCACCCTGTCCGGACTTATGTACTGGGTAATTTTGAACTGGGTGTCCAGAAGCTCGGCAAAATCCTGGATGAACGGATAGAGGGCTGAGCTTTCGGGCTCAGGACCGCTGAGACGGATAATCTGTGAATCCGGAAGTTCCATTTCCAAAGTCCAGAAATCACCGTCCTCCTTCTCTTCAAGGTCTGCAAAACGCTTTATGAACATGACAAAGCCGCTCTTGTCCAGCCTTCTTAGAAACGTGTCGGATTCCGTACGGCCCAGAACTCTCCGCTTCACATCTCCCACTCCGAGATCCGGAAAGAGAACCTCGTAGCCGATAAGACCCTCGTCGTTGAAGAGGTTGACCGCTGCAGCGGTCCCGATTGAGTTCTGCATTTTGAATTTGAGATAGCCAAACATTTTTCTCTCCTTTACACCCCTATTCAGTTTTTTTGCTGAAAATATTCGGGTTTCATGAGAAAAAAATGAAAAATATCAGCCGGCGAAGCTGTGATAGAGAATTCTGATGGTGTTTTCGAACTGGCTGTTGTCCACTCCGACGATGATTGCAAGCTCATCAGAACCCTGTGCGATGGTCCTGATGTTGATGCCTTCCTTACCGAGGGCGTTGAAGACCTTACCGGAAATACCGGGTCTGAAGATCATCTTTCTTCCGACAGCCGCAACCAGTGCGATGTTGTCCTGAATCTCAACATCGTCCGGAGAGCACTTTGTCTTGATGTCTCCGATGATCTCGTAAAGAGAATCCCCGATGCTTGCCTGGGAAAGAACCAATGCGAACTGATCGATTCCCATCGAAATGTGCTCGGCCTGGACCTTGTGCCTGTCCAGAATCTCGAGGACATCGCGGAGTGTCTCGTTGGAGTTGTTGAGCCTTCTTGAGACGGTGAGGATTATGAAGTTTCTCTTTCCGGAGATGCCCGTGATGAACCTGTCGTTGACGTCCTCGTTCTCACTGGCCTTGTCCACAATCATCGTTCCCGGATGGGACGGGTCGTTGGTGTTTCTGATGTTCAAAGGAATTCCGACTTCCTTGACCGGTGCGACTGAGTCCTCGTGAAGAACAGAGGCTCCCATGTATGCCAGTTCTCGCAGCTCTGCGAATGTGATTTCGGAAATCGGACTGGGGTTCTCGACGATTCTCGGGTCGGCCATGAGGATTCCGGACACATCGGTCCAGTTCTCATACATGTCCGCGTTGCATGCGGCGGCGACAAGAGATCCTGTTATGTCGCTTCCTCCCCTGCTCATGACTCTCACCTTGCCGGAAGGAAGACTCCCGTAGAAGCCGGGAATCACTATTCCGTCGTGCTGCTTCAAGGCGCCACAAAGGGCATCTGCTATCTTTTTCGGCTGGAACTTTCCGTCAAAATCCATGAAGATGCAGTCGCTTGCGTCCAGGAAATAGTAGCCCAGATATTCGGCCATGAGCTTTGAAGTAAGATACTCACCGCGAGAGACAAGCTCATCGACGCTCATGTCCTTGCTGATTTTGGCCCTTATGGCATCAAGCTCCTTCTCAATCGGGAAGGACAGACCAAGCTGGTCCCTGATTTCGATAAAACGCTCTCTGATTCTGTCGAAAATCTCGTCACACGGAACACCGTATGTGATGTGGGCATGACACAGATAGAGAAGATCCGTGATCTTATGGTCCTTCGAATCCCTCTTTCCCGCAGCAGAGACAACCACAAGCTTTCTTGCCGGGTCGGAAAGAACGATATCCTTTACTTTCTTGAACTGCTCTGCCGAAGCGACAGAGGAACCGCCGAATTTAGCAACCTTAAGCATGATTCAACCCTTTACCTGTGCGAAGAATACATCCGCATCTTTTCTTCTGAGTTCAGCGGCGATGTCATGCATTGCCTTGACAGTAATGCTCTTGGTGATGACGCACTTCTTTCCATCTTTCTCGCAGATGACTTTATCCACACCTGCCGAGGACTCCAAAGCCGGAACCAGATCGGAACTGAGGCGCACATAGTAGACTCCCTCGCACTCCTTGGAATCGTTGTTGGCAAACCCGAACAGGCATTTGGGCTTGAGCATGTGGGTCTGGCCTTCGAGCATGCATGTCATGTCCCTGAGGATGTTGGAGGCTGTGGGATAACGGCCTGCGCCCTGTCCCATGAATGACATGACTCCGCTGTTCTTTCCTTCGTACTGAGCCATATTGATGTTGCTGCAGACTCCTGCATAGAAGTCGTTCTTGTTGCAGAGCATCGGCTGTACATAGGCATAGAGTCTTCCTGACTCGGAAAGACCGCAGCGTCCGACAAGCCTTATTGTGTATCCCATCTTCTTTGCAACTTCGAAATCGAAGGCAGAGACAGTCTGGATTCCCTCTACGTTATAATCTGAATTCGGAAGAACGTCATAGGCAACCATGCTGATGAGCATGATCTTTCTCATGGTATCCATTCCTGAGATGTCAGCGGTCGGGTCGAACTCGGCATAGCCTAAGGCCTTTGCCTCGGCCAGAGCCTCGTCAAAGCCGATGCCGCGCCTGTCCATGGAATCCAGGATGAAGTTCGTGGTTCCGTTGAGGATTCCGCCGGCCCAGATGATACTGTCCGTCTTTCCCGCAAGATGAAGGTTCTGCAGAATTGGAATCGCTCCGCCGCAGGCTGCACTGAACAGAAAGCCCTTGTTGTTTTTCAGAGCCAGATTCAGCAGATCAATTCCGTGAGCGGCCACAAGAGCCTTGTTGGATGTGATGAAGCTCTTTCCGGCCTCGATGCACTTGGAGGCAAACTCAAAGGCAGGCATGACGCCGCCCATGCACTCGACAACAAGCTCCGAATCATCGCCTGGGATATCTTCGAATGACTCTGTCATGAAATCAGCTGATTTCTCGCCCTTTTTGACAAGAACGTTTACAACTTCAAAGTTGGGATTTCCCTGGAGCATGTCCCACACGCCCTTACCCACAACTCCGTGTCCAAGAATAGAAACCTTCATATTGTCTCCCGAAAGGCACATTTGAAATAAAACTGTCCGCGCCTCAAAAACACTTGTCTTTTTATTGGAGACAATGTATCATACGGTCAATCAAATGGCAAGCCATGGAGTGAAAAAATGCTTGAAAACTACCTTATAGTCCATAAGAGTATCCTGCCCGAGTATTTTGAGACAGTGCTGAAGGCCAAACACCTTCTTGAGGAAGGTAAGGCCAAGAATGTGATGCAGGCCACCAAAATGGTCGGTATCTCAAGAAGCACCTACTACAAGTATAAGGATTACATTCTGGAGCCCATCAGGATTTCAGACGGCCGAAAGGCTGTGATTTCCATGCTTCTTTCACATGAGACCGGAATCCTAAGCCATGTGCTGTCCGTTATCTCTCAGGCAGGGGCAAGCATACTCACCATCACCCAGAGCCTTCCTGTGCACGGAAACGCCAGCGTGACCATAACACTGGACATCAGTGCCATGCCGGCGGCCATCACAAGCCTATTAAAGGATATCGATGACTGCCAGGGCGTTGAGAACGCCAAACTTATTGCGATTGATTAAAGGAGAAACCATGGATTATAGAAGTACCCGCTCAGAATTCAGATGCAACTGCCTTGATGCCGTCCTTAAGGGCATCGCTCCGGACGGGGGTCTGTTTATTTCGGACAGCGACATAGGCAAAGGCTTTGACTGGAAGTCTGTTATCGGTCTGAATACTCTCGGTATGGCAGAGAAGATCCTGTCCCATCTGCTTCCTGATTTCAAGGATATGAAGGACCTTGTCAACAAGGCATACAAAGGCAAGTTCGAGACCGAGGACCTCACCCCGCTTGTAAAGGTCGGAGACAAATATGTGCTTGAGCTGTTCCGCGGCCCCACTTCCGCATTCAAGGATGTGGCTTTGTCCATGCTTCCCCAGCTGATTCTCGCTGCAAAGAAGCAGACGGGAGATGACAAGGAGACTGTAATCCTCACAGCCACATCAGGAGACACGGGAAAGGCAGCCATGGAAGGCTTCCACGATGTTCCGGGAACAAGAATCATCGTATTCTACCCGGACGGAGGAGTTTCTCCGATCCAGAGAGCCCAGATGGCAACCCAGGAAGGATCAAATGTCAAAGTCTGTGCCGTCAAGGGTAATTTCGATGACTGTCAGACAGCCGTTAAGATGGCTTTCTCAAAGATAAACTCAATGAAGGAGCTTTCACAGGCCAAGAAAGCCCTGTCCTCTGCCAACTCAATCAACATCGGACGCCTTGCGCCTCAGGTTGTCTATTACTTCAAGGCCTACTCTGATCTGGTTGCGATGGGCCGCATCAAAACAGGAGACAAGGTAGACTTCACCGTTCCTTCCGGAAACTTCGGAGACATCCTGGCCGGCTACTTTGCAAAGCTCATGGGACTTCCGGTAAGGAATCTGATCTGTGCCTCGAATGAGAACAAGGTTCTGACCGATTTCATCAGAACAGGACTCTATGACAAGAGAAGACCGTTCTACAGAACAAGCTCCCCTTCCATGGATATCCTTGTTTCATCGAATCTGGAAAGACTTCTCTTCCTTGCATCGGGATGCAAGCCGGAGACTGTCTCCAAGTGGATGGCAGACCTTTCCTCTCAGGGCTTCTTCCAGGTCGATGAAAAGTACATGGCCGTCATCAGAGAGACCTTCCTCTCCTACTCATGTACGGAAAAGGAAACCATCAGAACAATCGGAGATGTGTACAAGAAAGACAACTACCTCTGCGATCCTCATACCGCAGTAGGAATGAAGGTTGCCGATGACTATAAGAAAGACAATAAGGACGATGTTCCGATGATTGTCCTTTCAACCGCATCGCCTTACAAGTTCCCCACTCCGGTTTCCGAGGCCATAGGTCTTGCCGTTCAGGGTTCTGAGTTCGAGCAGATCAAGGCGATAAACAAAAAAACCGGAGTCCCTGTTCCGAAGAACCTCAGCTCTCTTGAAAGCAAAAAGGCCATTCACAACGATGTCATCGACAGGGAAAACATCCTGAAGTACGTTCTTTCCGTACTGGGAATCTGAAAAGGAGTCTGCTATGGAAATAGTCTGTCTTGATCTTGAAGGTGTTCTTGTTCCTGAAATCTGGATTGCATTCGCCGAAAAGACGAAAATCCCCGAGCTTAGAATCACAACCCGTGAGGAACCTGATTATGACAAGCTGATGAAATACCGCATGGGTATTCTGGAAGAACACAATCTTACGCTTAAGGACATCCAGGATGTAATTGCCACAATCAAACCCCTGGACGGAGCCTTTGAGTTTCTGGAGAAAGTCCGTGAGATCACTCAGGTCGTGATTCTGTCAGACACCTTCACAGAGTTCGCAAAGCCTCTGATGAAACAGCTTAACTGGCCGACGATTCTCTGCAACAGCCTTGTTGTAGACCATAGGGGAATGCTTACAGGCATGAGGCTCAGACAGCAGGACGGAAAGCGCAAGGCAATTGAGGCCTTCCGTCAGATGAACTTCAGAACCTTTGCCGCAGGAGACAGCTACAACGATCTGACAATGATCCATAAGGCAGACAAAGGCTGTCTTTTCAGAGCACCACAGAACATTCTCAATGAAGAGCCCGATCTGAGACTGTGCACCACTTACGATGAGTTCTACGAGGAAATAAGGTCGTTTGTTTTCAGCTCTTAGGCCAGACTGCGCTTGCGCAGACCAAATCCGGAGTAATCTGTCTCAGTGAGACACTTCCCTTGTGAAGTGCCATGATAGCGGATGCTATTGGAAGACCGAGACCGGAACCGCCTGAGGTTCTGGACCAGTCTCCGCGTGCCCACGGCTCGAAGAAGTCCACATCAATCTCCTGCGGAATCTTTCCGTCATTGGTAATCTGAATCTCGTATGAGTCTTCCTTCTCCTTGACTGAAAGCCTTACCTTCTCTTCGGAGGTCGAGGAAGCTTCGACAGCGTTGTTAAGAAGCTCCACCAGGGCTCTGGACATAAGATTCTCATCACATCGGATAGTCTCGCAGTCATTTGAGACAACAATCTTCTCAGAATTCTTGATCTTGGAAAGAACATCGCAGACCATGTGGTCCACAGGAACATCGGAAATGACTGCCTCTGTGTCAGCCTGAAGAGATGAAAGATCAATGACCCTTCCGATTCTTTCGGACAAAGTATCGTTTTCCTTCTGTAGTTCCTTGAGAGTCTTTTCATCGGCTGTGAAAACTCCGTCGTTGAGGCCGTCGATTATCATCTTCATGGCGGCTGTCGGAGTATTCAGGTCATGGGATATGCTGTAAAGCCATGCCCGTCTGCTGTTGGCATTTGACTGAAGATCCCTGTCCAGGTCTTCGATTGCTACGGAAATCTCATCAAGCTCGCTGTTCTTCTGTCTGGGGATGGAGACATCCGTCTTTCCGTGGGACAGGTCGCTCAGAGCCTTTCTGATTCCGTTGATGTACTTTGCGTTCCTGGAACTGACTATCCATGCGGCAATCAGAGCTATCAATAGACACACAGGAAGTGAAATCAGCATGGATGTCAGACATGAGTTGATTATGTCCTTCGAATATTTATATGTCCTTGGAGTGTAGGTCAGAAGATCGATGATGAAGGCATCCGTTCCGTCAACGGCAATGATGACAGAGCCGATGATGCCCTCGTTCTTCAGGTTGGAGGGCATATTAATCTCTACACCCTTGGTTTCCACGCTTGAAACGGATGTGAGGCTCAGAGATTTGGTTTGGGCATCATATGTGGAGGCCACATCGATTCTTGTGGCCTTATTGATTTTCGTCGGTTCCTGATTCGAAGGAACTGCCTGCGATGTCGACATGATTGAGTTCATCCTGCCTTCGGCGTTGCGTCCGAAAGCCACGACGTTTGTTCCGCTTATGTCTCTGAGGATGAAGCCGCTGATTCTGTCATCCTCTATCTTCGACACTGTGTAGAGAATGCTGTTCAGACCGTAGTCTGCAACAGATCCGTCGTCTATGGCATCTTGGACGGAAAGGACAAAATCGTCATAGACCTTGGTCTTCCACCTCTCCTGGCTTACGCCGTACTGGAGAAGAAGCATACCGAACTGGACCAGCAGCACGACGACCGCAATGGCCAGAATACTCAGAAAATAACGAACGAAAACTTTCCTCATCAGGATTTCTCCTCAATCGGATAACCGATGAACTTGTACCCGTATCCGCGAACAGTCTCAATCCAAGGGTATGGACCGAGTTTTGCGCGCAGGTTCTTGATATGGGTGTCCGCAATCCTTTCATAGGATTCGGATGAATAGTCAAAGCACTTCTTGAGAATCTCCGACCTGGGAAGAATCCTTGAGGTGTTCTCAATAAGAAGGCTGAGGATTCTCCATTCGGCGGCAGTCAGGGATACGTTCTGGTCGTTTACAAACACCTTGTGCTCTATCTCGTCGAAGCAGAGGATTCCGTCCTCCGCCTTATAGGTGTGCTTGTGCGCCCTATCCACTTCCTTGCCTCCGTCGACCCTGCGGAAGATAGCCTGAACCCTCAGAACAAGCTCCTTGGGAGAGAATGGCTTTGTGATGTAGTCGTCAGCCCCGAGCTCGAAACCATGGATCCTGTCTTCCTCTGCGATTCTTGCTGTCATGAAGATCACAGGGATATCGACAGTCTGTCTCAACTCTTTGACGAAATCGAAGCCATCGCCGTCAGGAAGCATGACGTCCTGAATCAGAAGGTCAGCCTTGGTGATGCGGAATGCCTCCCTCACGGATGCAAGGTTGCCGAAAGACAGAACCTTGTAGCCCGCAAGTTCCAGGTATCTGCGAACACCTTCTCTTATGACCTGATGATCTTCGACTACGTAGATGAGTTTCATAGTATCTGTTTACCCCCGAATCGCATTATGTTCAACAAAAGTCGGATTCACTTCACAAAAGTTCACAATCGTTTTTCTGTATTATAGACCATATGAATCGCATCAGCGACCCCTTGATTTCATGCCGAACTCGGAATATCCTATCCCCATGGACTACATCAGCACAAAGGAAGCCGCCCAGAAGTGGGGCATAAGTGAAAGAAGAGTAAGATCTCTGTGCACGGAAGGCAAAATCGAAGGTGCTGTCAGAGTCGGAGACTGGGTCTGGAGCATTCCCTCCGGAACACAGAAGCCGGCAGACGGAAGAACCCTCAGATACATGAAAAACCGTGCCCTTAGAACCGGAAGCCAGGACTACCGTGAAGCCGACAAACTCAGAGGAAGCACAAGCCAGTTCAATCTTACGACCGACAAAAAGGTTGAGATTGTTCTTGAGGCCCTGTGCTATGACAACACTGACATCACTTTAGAGAACGTTCTTGCCATCTTCAACCTGGAAAACCAGAGCGAGATTCCTCTTGAGAAGCAGATTCTTGCCCTGAATATGAGATCGGCCCTTTCTTCCATCCCCTTTGACCTTAATGAAAAGCGGATTCTGGAACTGCACAGCCGCCTGATGATGTCCATCGATGAAAGATCCGCCGGAAATTACAAGCTCGGCGGAAGCCAGAGCCAGGAGACCGAGGCCATGCTTGAGCAGTACAGCGGCCCGTGGTCGGTTCTGCACCCCGTTGCAAGGGCAAGCTTTCTGTTTGCCGAAATCATGCGCATAGAGCCGTTTGAAAAAGGAACTGCGGAACTTGCGTTCGTGCTTCTTGCCAACGAGATGTACAAGGCAAAACTTCCCCCTGCTCTTTTCTCTCCGTCCAAGATTCCGGAGCTCAAGGCAGCTTTGGCATCCACGGCAATCCGCGGAAACAGCCAGGTACTTGTTTCAATGGTGCTTGATGCAGTGACGGCAGTGGCCGAGATATAGAAGAACGAGACAATGAAAACCCTCTTTGAAAATGCAACAGTGTTTGATGGTTCAGCACGCGCACCGTTTACGGCAAGCGTACTTGTACAGGATTCAACAATCAAAGCAATCGGACAGAAGATCTCAAAAGAAGAATCCGAAGGCGCCAAGATTATTGACTGCACCGGCCTGGCTCTGTGCCCGGGCTTCATGGACATGCATGCTCACAGCGACCTTGAGGTTCTAAGAAACCCCACCATGCCTTACAAGGTCCAGCAGGGCATCACATTTGATCTTTCCGGAAACTGCGGAGTCGGAGTCTTCCCACGTAGGCCCGACGACAGCCCCGCCTTCGCCGACATAATCGGACACTACCCCAGCTGGACCTGGACGGACTTTCCCTCATACAAAAACATGCTCAAACCAGGCGTGAACATGGGCTTCTTACAGGGTCACAGCCGCCTGAGAATGACGGCCATCGACGGCAATCCAAACAGAAAGGCCACAAAGGATGAAATCAAAAAGATGTGCGCCCTTTTGGACAAATCCCTCTCCGACGGATGCCTTGGCATGTCCAGCGGTCTTTACTATGCCCCGTGTCTTTTCGCCGACCATGACGAGGTCGTCGAGCTTTTGAAAGTCGTCAAATCCCACAACGCCCTATTCTGTGTGCACCACAGGTGCGAGGGCGATGAGATCCTCGAATCCATCGATGAAATCATCTCCTATGTCCGCGAAACCGGTGTCAGACTTGAGATCTCACACCTCAAAGCCATAGGAAGAAAGAACCAGCACAAAATCCCTGAGGTCCTGAAGAAAATCCATGACCTGAGAAACGAGGGCTTTGATGTTGCTTACGACCAGTACCCGTACGAGTACGGAAGCACAAGCCTCTTCAGCCTGCTTCCTCCGAGACTATTAAGACTTTCGGCAAAAGAGCTTTCAGAGACTCTGAAAAGAACCGCCACGGATAAAGAGCTCAGAGACAGCATAGTCAGTGAAATGGAACACCCCGTCCAATGGGACAGCATCACAGAATTATGTCCCTGGGAGGATATCAGCATCGTTACAATGGAGAGCTTTCCACAGTACAGCGAAATGACCCTCGCCCAGGTTGGAGAAAAGCTCGGCCTTGATCCATATGACGCCCTGTTCAGCCTCCTTTCAGATGAAAGCGGCTATGCCCTGATGTCGGATATCACGCAGACACCGGACAAGCTCAGGATGATCTTCGACGACGAGCTTATGAGCTTCGGAACCGATGCCCTCTACACAGGACAGTCGGCCCATCCGAGAAGCGCCAACGCAGCTATCCACCTCCTTTGTCAGAGATGCAAGGACGAGGATGTACCATGGGAAGTTGCCATCAACAAGATGACAAGAAAGGTCGCCGACAGACTAGGACTCAAAGACAGAGGACGCATCGAAGAAGGATGCAAGGCGGATCTTGTTCTGTTTGACAGAGAACGTCTTAAGGACAATTCAAGCCTGCACGATCCCTATGCGATGTGCGAAGGTCTTGAGGCTGTGATGGTAAACGGAACTTTCGCCCTGTATGACGGAAAGCTTACAGGAACTCAGACTGGCGAGATAATCCTCGGAAGCTGATTACTTTCCGAACTTCTGCCAGAGTTTTTCCAGAGAATAGAAGTCTCTCATCTCCTGGCTCATCAGGTGGATGACAATGTCACCGCAGTCGATGAGCTCCCAGCCGTCATCGCCTACGGCCTTGTGGCGGTTTCTCACCTCAAGACCCAGAGAGTCGATCTCCGACCAGATTTCATGGGCAAGACCTCTGAGGTGTCCGAGACTTGTAACGGTACAGATGACGAAACAGTCGGTCCAGGAACAGTCCTCCGACACGTCAATCATCGTGACCTCAAGTCCCTTGTGGTCTGTAAGGAAAGTGCAGAGCTGTTGTGCCTGTTTCTTTGTCTCTTCCTTCATATCTATCAACCTCCAAGAACCTGCTCAAGCCACTGTGAGAAGTAGCGCTGAGAGAAGTTCAGATCATCTGTATTGAATATGCTCTGCGCATCATAACATTTGCATGACGGATTTCGATCCGAAAAAAGCTTCAGAAGACTTTCCGTATCCTGCCCGCAGAGCTGGTTTATCTTATCCAACAGAGGGCGTTTGCTCAAGAGCGCGGCCTCCGAAACCAGGGTCTTAACCCTCTTTGTGCTTGAAGGAGCTTCCTCGCTTTCAGAGCCCATCGCATCAAGAATCTCCCTGACTGTGACAACTGAATCGGATGTTCCGATCAAAAAGCCCTTGTCCTTCATTCCCACATAGTTCTTCATCGCAGTGGGAATGGAGTCCATGCCCGAGGCCTTTCCCCAAAGCAGTATCTGCTCCAGAGGAAGCTGGATGCAGTAAACGCTGTTGTTTCTCTGAGAGTAGATCAGCGAGTACGCACAGTCCTCGAAATAAGCGTAGTAGCAGACCTTGGAATCGGCATTGCAGCTGACAAGAGAGACAAGTGCTATCAATGTAACAAGAATGATTATGAATCCGGACCGGACTCTATTCATATGTGCAGCCTCTCCTCTCAAGACTCTCTTTCATTGCAATCGAAGTGACCGATGGCTGGAAGGCCTGTTTCTCCTTCCAATGACTAATCATATCAC
>Ga0265298_10004497_pt1 | contig 17814 bp, 17 predicted proteins | sample AusTroGonzalo_MG_3_FD_193486 | JGI IMG/M metagenome (GOLD analysis project Ga0265298, IMG submission 193486) | Bovine rumen microbial communities from tropical cattle in Woodstock, Queensland, Australia - Gonzalo_01 | ecosystem: Host-associated > Mammals > Digestive system > Stomach > Rumen ... | reverse complement strand
AATATCCGTTTATTGGATAGTATTAATAAAATCCCCGATATGATGAAAACTGCTTATTCTTTAGGTTATAGCGGTATTTCTTTAACTGACCACGAAACTCTTTCTGGTCATGTGGAATGGTTACAAACTGAAAAGAAGCTTAAAGAAAAAGGTGAACTTCCTGAAGATTTTAAATGCGGTCTTGGTAATGAAATTTATCTTGTAGATGATAGAGGTAACATTGAAAGATACTGGCATTATATACTTCTTGCTAAAGATACTGTTGGTCATAGAGCTTTAAGAGAATTATCTTCAAAAGCTTGGTATTTTAGCTTTTCTAGTAGGGGAATGACTAGAGTTCCGACAGAAAAGAAAGATTTAGAAGGAATACTTCGTAAATATCCAAATTCTTTAATAGCAACTACTGCTTGTATTGGAGGAGAATTGGGTGGTCGTATCCTTGCACTTGAAAAGCTTAAAACAGAATATAAAATGGGAGATAACTCAGAAGAAAATCAGAAAAAAATTAATAATTTAGAAGAGCAAATTAATAACTTTTTAATATGGAATAAAAATCTTTTTGGTGATGATTTTTACATAGAACTTGCCGCAGGCACATCAAAAGACCAAAAAACTTTCAATAAGGCTGTAAAATATTATATAGATAAGTATAATATTAAAGCAGTAATTGGTTCTGATGCACACTATCTTACTGCGGCGCATCGTCCAATTCATAAGGCTTATTTAAATTCCAAAGAAGGCGATAGAGAAGTAGATGAATTTTATGCTGCGGCTCATTTCATGAGTATAGAAGAAATTTATACTGCCTTTGACGAGATTTTTACTCATGAAGAGGTAAATCAGTTCTTTGAAAATTCAATGGAAATTTATAATAAGATTGGAACTTATGAATTGGCTCATAATCCTATTATTCCCGAAATAGAAGTTAAAAGTTATGAAAAACATTCAGAAGCTTTTAATGAATATCCAACTATTTATTATCTTTTAAATAGTGACGATATACAGGAACGTTATTGGATTAATCAGTGTTTAGAAGGTTTAAGGTTAAAAGATTTAATTAAAGAAGAATATCTTAAAAGACTAGAAGTAGAAGCCGATATTATTAAAACTGTAGGAGATAAGCTTGGTGATGTGCTGTTTAAGTATTTTAATACTTATCAACATTACATAGACTTATTTTGGGATTGTGGCTCTATTGTCGGACCTGGTCGTGGAAGTAGTGTATGTTTCCTTTGTAATTATCTGATGGGGATTACTCAACTCGACCCACTTGAGTGGGGTCTTCCAGAATGGCGTTTTCTTAATAAGGAACGTGTGGAATTACCTGATATCGACACAGACCTTAGCCCATCTAAGCGTCCTGCAATATTGAAGAAAATGAGAGAAGAGCGCGGTGAACTTAATGTTCTTCAAGTATGTACTTTTGGTACAGAGGGCACAAGAAGCGCCATTGCTGCAGCAGGACGCGGATATAGAAGTAATAATTATCCTGATGGTCTTGATGTTGAAATAACTCAATATTTATCTAGCCTTATACCGGTTGAGCGTGGATTTTTATGGACAATAGATGAAGTAGTAAATGGAAATCCAGAGAAAGATAGAAAACCAATTCAAGCTTTTATTGATGAAGTTAATAAATATCCGGGATTACTTGAAATTATACAGTCGATAGAAGGGCTAGTTAATAAGCGTGGGCAGCATGCTAGTGGTGTAATTCTCTATAACCATTCTCCTTTTGAAACAAATGCAATTATGAGAAGTCCAAATGGAGACCTTACAACTCAGTTTGACCTCCATCAATCAGAGTGGCTAGGCGACGTGAAGTACGATATGCTGCTAACTGAGGTGTGTGATAAGATTACCTCATGTATTCAGCTTATGCAAGAAGATAATATAATGGATTCTAATTTAACTCTTCGAGAAGTATATGATAAGTTTTTACATCCAAAAGCCTTAAATCTTGAAGATAATAAAATGTGGGATGCTCTTGCCGCGGGAACAGTACTTGATGTATTTCAATTTAGTACAGGTGTTGGTCTTGCAACAGCGAAGCAAGTTAAACCTAAAAATCCTAATGAGTTAACTTCTGCAAATGCGTTAATGAGGCTTATGGGAGAAAAAGGCAAAGAAAGACCATTAGACCGTTATTGTAGACTTAAAGAAGATATTAATTTATGGTATGATGAAGTTAGAGAAAGAGGATTGAGCGAAGAAGAAATAAAAGTTCTTGAACCATATTATCTTCCAAATTATGGTGTGCCGGCAGACCAAGAATCTCTTATGATGGTTTGCCTTGACCCAAAGATAGCTAATTTCACTTTAAAGGAAGCTAATGCGGCGAGAAAAACTGTAGCAAAGAAGCATATGGAAGAAATTCCTATTCTTAAAGAAAAATTTGTATCGCAATGTTCCAACAGAAATTTAGGAGAGTACGTATGGGAAACTACTATGGGACCCCAAATGGGATACGCGTTTGCTCGCCCTCACGCCCTCGCGTATAGCTTCGTTGGTATTCAAACGTTATATCTAGCTACAAATTATCCGCAAATTTATTGGAACTGTGCTTGTTTAATAGTTAATGCCGGCGGCACGGAATTATTACTTTTAGATGTTGATGAAGATATAGATGAGGAAACTGAAATAATTACTCATAAGTCTAGTAATTATGGAAAAGTGGCTAGAGCTATAGGAGAGTCTAAAGCGAAAGGTATAACTATTCTTCCTCCAGATATTAATCATTCTGCTTTAATTTTTAAGCCTGATAAAGATAGAAATGCTATTCTTTATGGTATGAAAGGCTTGACAAAAGTTGGTACTGATTTAGTTTATAAGATTTTTACAAATCGTCCTTATGTTTCTATTGAAGATTTTATGGATAAAGTAAAAGTTAATAAGACTCAAATGATTTCTTTAATAAAGAGTGGAGCATTTGATAGTCTTTATAATAATGACCGACTAAAAATAATGAAAGAATATTTATCTTTAGTTTCTGATAAAAAGAAGAGAATCACTCTACAAAATATGAATATGCTTATTGAAAAGAAAATGATACCAGAAGAACTCGATTTTGAACGTAGACTTTATAATTTTAATAAGCATATGAAAACATTAAAGAAAGATGATTGTTATGAACTTGATACTCGTGCTTTTAATTTCTTTACTGCTAATTATTCCCAAGATTTATTAACCAATGTTGTTGTAGATGGAGATAGTGCCGCGGCACAAATAAAACAGACAACATGGGATAATATTTATAAGAAAGGTATGGACCCAGTTAGGGATTGGATGAAGGCAAATCAGCAAGAAATTCTTAATGATTTGAATGATAGACTTTATAATGAAACTGCGGATAAATATGCACAAGGTTCTATATCTCATTGGGAAATGGAATCACTAAATTTTTATTATCATGACCATGAACTTGCAGATTTAAATAATAGAGCTTATGGGGTCGTAGATTTTTTTGAATTACCAGAAGAGCCAAAAATTGATAGAACTTTTACAACAAAAGATGGTTCAGTAATTACAATGTTTGAGATTAATCGAGTCGCAGGAACGGTTATTGATAAAGATAAAAATAAATCTACGGTAACTTTATTAACGACAACTGGTGTTGTGACTGTAAAAGTTTGGAAAAATCAATTTGCAAAATGGGATAAGCAAATATCGGCACGTGGCGACGATGGTAAAAAACACGTGCTTGAGAAGTCTTTTTTCCAGAGAGGTAATAAATTAATTATTACTGGAATTCGCAGAGGGGATAATTTTATTCCTAAAAAGTATAAAGGCACAGAATATCCTTTATTCTTAAAAATAGAAGAAATAGAAAATGGAATAATTACTAAATATAGTGATGAAAGATTGGAGGTAGAATAAATTGAACATTGGGCTATTTGATATAGATTTGTTTCATTCATCTATAAAATATCCTAATTTTTCATTAATGAAGATTTATAATTACCATTATCATAATAATGATAGGGTTACTATGGTAAGACCTGCTGATAAAGACCTCAGCAGGTTTACTAATCTTATTTATTTTAAAGATTAGGTTAATAAGAATTTTCCTAATAAATAGTTAAATAGTAAAGAAAATAAAATTATAACGTATGGCTACGGATTTTATAAATAGGAAATCCCTTTAATAGAAAAATATCGTGATGTGCCGCCAGACCTTGCTCCTTATGATTTATTTTATGACAAGTTTACTGCAAGTACATTTGAAAGATTTAAGAAAAGTTCTTTTGTTCATATTGGTTTTAAAGATTTAAGTGGTTTTAATGAAAATTTTAAAAATATTTATGTAGTAGATAATGAAATAGAAAAAGTGAAATGGGCAGACGATTTTTTCCATGAATATCATAATTATAATTTTTATTTCTATCATATTCCAAAAGCTTATAGTATAGAAGAGTATGAACGGTTAGAAAAATTTGAAAATTTATTTCAATAGAAAATAAAAGTTAATTTTCTTTATGATAAGAATTTTGTTTTAACCTATAAAAATAATCCATATTATCCTCTTTCTCAAATTGAAAATGAGACACTGGAACAAAGAGAAATTAGAATTATTAAGACAGGTTTGTTATTAAAATCAATAGGGTTAAAAGGGAACTTCCCACCTCATCATGTCACTCCAATTGTTGATAAGTTTTTGATTTATTGCCGAGATGGTGCCGCGGCAGGACAGAGCTTTGCAGAATATTTTAGAGGTAATAAAGAAGTTGAAAGGTTATTGGCTCAATAGACTTCTGATAAAAGATTATTACTTAAAACTAAGCCTAAAAGTGAATTAATTGACTTTTAAATCTAACTATGATATAATAATAATAGAATAAAAAGTGAGGTGGCTTATGGATAAAGTTAATTTTGAAGCTGTAGAAGAATCACTACAAATTTTAAAATGTGATTTAGCTAAAGTTGAAACAAAACTTTCTTAGTTTGATGTTTCAAAGTTTACTTTAAATTCTGATGTTCAAAAATTAATAGAATAGTATGCTTATCTTAAAGAGCAAATTAAACAAGCGGAGGATATACTAAATGCCGAAAGATAATATGGGTAAGATTGAAATATTTAATTCAGATGGGTCTTTAAAGTCTAAAGAACAATTTGCAGAAGATGTATTAAATGTCTATGATGAAATCGCTAAGGAAGTAAGTGAAGATAATCATTGTCATTGTCATTGTCATGAAATACCTTCTTTCTTTGATTTAATTACTGCACCGGAACTTCAAACTGATGTAGAAAATGTATTTGAAAATTTCCATTTTTATAATCGTTGTATTTATCTCCGTGGAGATATTACTCATGAAGATGCAGATATAATTCATAGTCAAATTTACTTCTATAATAAAATGGATGCTATGGATGGTGTGCCAGCAGAAGAGCGCGCTCCAATTAAAATTTATATTGATTCTCTCGGCGGAGATTTAGATGCAGGTTTTAGTATTATCTCTTCGATAAAAACTTCAACTACTCCAGTTTATACATATAACATAGGTAGAGCATGGAGCTGTGCATTTTTTATTTTAGTTTGTGGTCATAGACGTTTTGGAGTACAAAATAGCACTTATCTTTTCCATGAAGGAAGCTGTGGGAATCTACAAGATGCTCATAAGTATTTAAATCATGCTCAGTTTTATGCGCGTCAGCTTAAGGGTCTTCGTAAGATTGTGTTAGATAATACTCAGATAACAGAGCAGGAATATGATGACCATATTAAAGATGACTGGTGGCTAGATGCTAATGAAGCTTATCTTTACGATGTAATAGATGAAATTATAACAGATATTCTATAGGAGGATTATGATGGCTAATATTAATTTAAATGACAAGAAAAGTAGTAAAGTTTTTAATGACTTTAAGAATATTTTTGGTAATGGAGCTTCATCAGATGATATTGAAGCTTTTACATAGATATTGGAGCTTCCAGATAAGGATTTTGATACCTTTTTCCCAGTAATGAAGTAGAAATTGTTTGAAACTTATAATAATCCTGCCTATGAAGCTGAAATGCTAGAGAATCTTAGAATGGAGATGCGCCGCGACCCCAATTTTGATATGGATGAACAGGCTGCGGCGGCGAGGGAATTTTTAAAGGAACTTGATGAAGAAAGTTTAAGTGCTAACAAGAAAGAATTTTTGAAATTAGCTATTGAAAATTCTATTTTAAAGTTTATTGAACTTTATGATAACCCTAGAGAGAAAATTAGAGTTAAGATTCAAAAAGTAGAAGATAATGCTAAACTTCCTACTTATGCACATCTTTCTGATGCTGGTGCTGATGTTTATTCATGTGAAACAGTCGAGATTAAGCCGGGAGAAACTATTGCAGTTAATACTGGAATTAAGGTTGAGATTCCTAAAGCTTATGAGATTCAAATACGTCCTCGTTCAGGAATGTCACTAAAGACTGGTATTAGAGTGGCAAATACCCCGGGGACAATTGATAGTCAGTATAGAGGAATCGTTAAAGTTCTTTTGTGGAATTCTGGTAATGAGCCATATACAGTTAATAAAGGAGATAAAATTGCACAAATGATTATTTCCCCAGTACCAATGATTGTTTGGGAAGAGGGAGAAGTAAATGAAAATACAGAAAGAGGTACTGGCGGCTTCGGAAGCAGTGGTACTTAATGGGGAAAATTAAATATGAAGAAGTAAAATAGTCTATTGAAGAAGCAGGTTGGTCTTTAATTTCTACAGAATATGTAAATTTAAAGACTGACTTAACTGCTCTTTGTCCATGTGGGCACGAAGTTCATTTTCCTTTCGAAGATTGGAGAGCTGGTCATGTTGAATGTTTAATATGCTAGTATTAGCCATTTCATAAGGTTAATGAAAAGCCAAAAAAGAAAACTGGTTATAGAGTTCTTGGTTTTGACTAGGCTTCAATTACATCCGGTTGGTGTATATTTGATGGATTGAATTTAGTTAATTATGGTTCTTGGACAAGTCATGGTGCCAAATCTACTGAAAGAATCGCTTAGACTAAAGCTTGGGTTGCTTCAATGATAGATTAGCACAATCCTGATTTAGTTTGCCTAGAAGATATTTAGTTGTAGAAGTTTGAAGATGGAGAAACAGCAGTTCTTACTTATAAGAAACTTGCTCATTTACAAGGAGTATTAAAAAATTATTGCTATGAAAAAGGAATTCCATATTTGATTATTCCACCATCTACATGGAGAACAGCTAATAATATAAAAGGAAAAACAAGGTCTGATTAGAAAAAAAGCGCATAGATTAAAGTTTAGTAGCTTTATGATATTAAAGTTACCACAGATGAAGCAGATGCGATATTATTAACTAAATATGCCGCATCTCAATAGGCAGCGCAACAGACAATTGAATTTTAACCTTATTGGGGCGGCAATAGTTGTCCCATAAATACCTCATTAAAATAGAAAAGGAGTAGATGTTAGGGTCATCTACTCCTTTTCGTTATTCAACCTAGTAAGCACACCAAAGATAGTGGTCAGAAGGATTAAACGTATCATAAATTGTTCCATCTATTATACAGGTAATATGACCACGCATAGTACAAAGCCAAATTCCTTTTAATTTTAAATTCGCAAAGTCACCCACAGTAACAATCTTATCTCTTTCTTTCTCACAATATCTTGGGTATTTGCGACTTAAATATTCGTTAATAAATTCAACTTCTGAAAACGTTATTCCTTCTTCTCTTGCATAATTTGAAAGTTCTCTATAAGTCTAATCCCAACTTCGACCCGTTGCCAAAGCTATTGCCCTAACTGAACAATCATTTACGTGACGTTTAAAGGGATTGTTATTATAGTAAACATACATTAAAGTTGCTTCATTTTTTCAATGTGCTTACGAATTACTTCTTTCTCCTAAGAGGTTTCAACATTATCAAGCATGAATTCAACAAAGTTTACTAAAGCTCCCATTGCCATATCTACGCCATCAATCATTTTTTCTTTTGAGCCGCCATCCCTATAACGCATACGTCCTGCATCATAGTTATATAAGCCTTCTCTCATTCTAGTAATATAACGCTCTTCTCTTTCATCAAGAGGATAGGATTTGTTATATCTTTCATCATGGTCATGACGATGTTCTTCTTCACCATAGTAACTGCCACCACGTCTAGCACCGTAAGTTTCACCTTCATTGCAATGGTCATAGTATTCTGCTTCTTTAATATCTTTATAGATATCAATAAGCTTATAAGCAGTATCAAGATTAGAAGCAGTTAATCCTTTATCAGCAATAGTTGAAAGTTCTTTCTTAACTCTTCTCATAAGTTCGTCCATTAGCCCTCACCTCCTGTAGTCTGCGTTTGTGTTGTTGGAATAGGCAGGGATGGTGCCGCGGCAGAACATCCATTACAACAGTTGAGATTTTCTAATAGCTTAAAGACTCCAGATTGAATATTAGTTCTTACTACTACTGGATAAATTCCTTTTTCAATAATTTTACAAGCACTTACATTAGTACAGTTTGAGTTAACTAATGGATAAATAGTTGTATCATCGCCTATTGTAATTCCAACACTTGCTGCGATTGTGGTTGTTGCAGGAATATCCTAACCAATTGCTAAGCAATAGCGCTGATTATTATTATAACTTCCTGCAGGAATATTAATAATAAGATTTGGGTCAGTAAAAGTAACTGACTCTGATATAATTAAATGATTACAAAGTTTATTTGGGCAAGCCATTTAACTCACCTCAGAAATTACCGCAACCGCAACCGTTTACAGCATTGTAGTTAAGAGACTGGTAAGGTGAAGCAGTAATGTATGCTGGCCTAGAGATTGGCTACAGCTGACTAAGTAGCTGTTCAGTCTAAGCAGATTGAGAAATCTGGAACTTAGCATTTTGCAGTTCTGTTCTAAGTTCATCCATTTCTTTCTGATTCATGTAGTCTATCAGTCTATCTCCAAGCTTATCAATGCTTACTAATGTCTGACTTTGATTTTGAGCCATTAAGTAACGAATATCATCTTGTCCACGTTCAATATCGCAAGCATTTGTTGCAATAGCTGTGGTAACAGCATTAAAACCTGCTTGGTTATTGTAGTTAGTTTGCATATTAGCTTGACGGTTTTCGCAGCAACAATCTTTGATTGCATAGTTAGTGCTAGTAATAGCAGATTGAACACCATTAAATCCAGTATTTAAACCATTTTGAATACCAAAAGCCATATTGTTTAAGTTTGTATTTACGCTGTTGAATCCGTTACATAAGCCGTTTTGTATTGCCGCAGTATTCTGCAGAGCAGTTCTATCTGCGCCGGCAAAGCCACTTGCAATAGCTGTTCCAAGATTAGTAACTGCAAGATTTGTCTGATAGAAACCATCAACAACAGCATCGTGAGTTCCTCTTACATCTCCATCTAGGGTTTGGAAATTAAAGGCATCTGTCATGCTTGTTAAGGTAGCAGGCGGGCAACAGCTAGAACCCAAAGTATTAGGAACTACAACTACATCGCTACCATTGTTGCGATTGTTACCCCAGTTACCATTGCCGCCCCAGCCAAAGAAGAGTACAATAATGATTATCCACCACAAAGAGTTGCCGCCGAAATCATTGTCTCCATTACCTTTTGCTAAAGCAAGAGCATCAGCAATACTTAATCCATTTTCTCCCATTGTTTAAAACACCTCATTAAAATTTATTTCACGCTTTGAACTTATTTAAGCAGTTTCATGAAAGACTAGAATTCAGTATTCAAGTCGAGACCCCTCTACTTAAAGAGTTGCTAAGCGAGATTAACAAAATCTTCAGTTTGGTTTGTCTAAGCAAACTTAATCAAAAGATTAATGTTAGGGTCATCAATCTTTTGGCTTTTAATTAGAGACATAGCTGCTTCTTCAGGATTGCGCCCTTTCATTAGCTATGCTATCATTTGTAGGTTATTCATTAGATATCAAACTTCCTTTCTTTTTTATTTAGTTTTTCTTCGAGAATTTCAATTTTTTCACTACAGCGTTTGACCTAAGAAGAAAGGTCTTCAATTGAAATTGAAGAAGTTTCTTTTTTCTCACTTTGTGCCGCCGTGCCTTCTACCTATTCGAAAGGGATTACCTTATACGGATAGAATAAAGGATTGCCATTTTGCATTGTTTTAATGTACATTACATTTTCTGGTAAGCAAAGTGCTACTGATATTCCAGCGCCTACTGGAACATTTGCTACTTCTAAGGTTGAGTTTATGGAGTAGACATTTCCTTGTGGCTAGGGGAATAGGGGTTGAACATTTTGCTGTGGAAATTGAGAAGGTATGGTTTGATTTGTCGGTTGTGGTTGTGCCGCCATACCATAGGATTGATATGCCATTTAATTTCACCTCGTTTTGTTCTGATACTTATAAGTTGGAATTGAAAGATTAGAATAAAGAATGAGTTTTATTTGCTTTGAAAAATTCTATGAATTAAACAAAAAGAGATGTTAAAAATTGTTTAAGTTATACAATTTTTTGCCTTGTCTTGCCAACTGTCCAAATTTTTGGACTCGCGGCAAGACAAAGTTTTAAGAAAAATTTTTTAAATAAGCCAAGATACTCTTTAGACCCTATCCTTTGAAAATCTACTTTATTCTTAGAATAATCAAAAGGAGGGATGCCAGTTGATTATTAACACTTATAGACTTAAAAAGAGTTTAATTGGTCGTACTGCTACATAGTTCAATTGGGGCTTATCCTCTATTCCTCATTAGGTTTTTCTAAGAATTCAAGAAGATAGAATTGTGAATGGAAAATCTTTAATTGGACTTTTAAGCGGTCACTTTGTTGAAGGTGACATCGTTGAAATAGCAGCGCAGACTTAGGAAGAGCAAGATAGGGTTAAATAGATATTACTAGAACTTGATATTGCTGTTCCAGTAGATAATTTTAATTTAAATTGAGGTGAGAATATAATGATTTCTAACTACAGAACTGTTACTATTACAGCAAATGCAGAAGAGAATATAGTTCCTAAAATTCATGAAGCATTGCTTGCTGATGGTATTAGTGTAAGTCCTGATTTTGATTTAGATTTTGTTGGGTTTGAGGCAGAAGCCGGCACAACATTTAAAATTAATCATAATCCTTTAAAAGTTCCTTCTAGTGGAATTTTCTTTAGCCCTTATAGAACTAGAGAAGAGCATATGCTGATTAGGAGTATAGTATTTGACTAGGCAATTAATGCTATGAACTTTTGGATTATATTCTGAGGTGAGAATGAATGGAATGGTTTAATCCTTTTGAAGGAGGCGGCACTGGAGGTGGAGGTAGTAGTTCTACTGCTTATGCTACTTCTTTAGTTTTAGAATTAAATAGTAGTACATATGTGTTAACTGCTACTTTAAAAAATAAAAATGGAGATACGTTAGGAACTCCATAGACAATTGATTTGCCGCTAGAAACAATGGTTGTCTCTGGTAGATATGATAGTTAGAATAAAAATCTTATTCTTGTATTAGATAATGGTTAGGAAATTACTATACCTATTGGGGATTTAATTAGTGGATTACAAACTGAAATTACTGTTGATAATAAATTAAATATTGAATTAATTGATTGTGAAGGAAGTCATTATAAAATAATTTGGGTTGGTACTTCTGCAGAGTATACTGCTGCGGCAAGTAGTATTCCTGAGAACATCCCTGTATTAAAAACAGATGATGATGATATGGATTAGACTCCTACTGAGAATAGTGAAAATTTAGTTTCATCTGGCGGAGTTTATTCTTTTGTTGTATAGGGATTAGCTGGAAAGGCTAATAGCTCTGATTTAGGTACAGCGGCAAGTAAAGATGTGCCGGCGAGTGGAAATGCTAGTACAACTTAGGTCGTTATGGGTAATGATACGAGATTAACTGATGCTAGACCTGCTAGTGATGTTAGTGATTGGGCAAAAGCACTGACTAAACCTAGTTATAGTTATAGTGAGATTACTAATACTCCCGTAGTTGATGCTACTCCAACTTCTGGTTCTCATAATTTAGTTGAATCTGGTGGAGTTTATACTGAATTAGATGGAAAAGTTGATAAGATTAATGGGAAACAGTTATCTACAGAAGATTATACTACTGCTGAAAAAACATAGTTAGCAACTAATACGAGCGATATTGCTAACTTAAAGGCTGACCACGTTGAATTAACTTAGGCAGAATACAATGCAATTGGTCCAGAGAAATATACTGATAATAAAGAGTATTTTATTACTGATGCTAAGCCGGAGCCTACAACTTTTATTTATGGCTTTCATATAAATCCTGATGAAAGTGATTCTTCTGACTGCGTTACTTATCTTGCTGACGCAGTTGGTATGACTCCTGCTTCTATGGGTGCAACAACCTTTAATTATGGAAGTTGGAAGAATGCTTTCTTTATGCCGCGCCCCTGTATGTTGAAGAGTGATGGTACTGTTGACTATTATTTAAATCCTAATGATTATTCTAAAAAAGAAGATGGTACTGCTTCTGATATTAGTAATTATGGTTACGATGGAAATGCGATGATGGAATGGTCCCTTATTTGGTACAAGTATGAAGTTGGTGTAGCCTCTGGTGAAGGTTACTTCTATGTTTCAAATAAATAGGTTGATAATAGCTATAAATGTTGGAGTAATTTAGATAGTGAAGGGAATGTTATTGACCATTTTTATACTTCAATTTATAATGGAGTTACATATGATGGTAAAATGAGGTCCTTATCTGGTAAGAAACTTTCTCCGTGGAGCACAACTGCATATTCTTCTAGTAGCACCTATGAAGTTGGGGCAAAAGTTAATTATTAGGGAAAAATGTGGGAATGCACTACTGCGGTAGAAACTGCTGAAGCTTTCAATGATGAAAAGTGGACGCAATTTGGTTTTAATGGACAAACTACTGTTACTGAAGAAATTACAGGAGCAGAAGCTAATAATGCTACTACTAAAAAAGAATGGTATACAAGTGTTTGGTGTGATAGAGTTTTAATTAATGGACTTTTAGTTTTAATTTCTAAGAGTATTGATACTTAGAGTAAGTTTGGTAGAGGTATTGACAGTGGCTCTTAGTCTGGTAAAGAAGTTTATATTACTGGTTCATTGGATAACAAAGGGCTATTCTATGGCTCTACTGCGAATGGAACTACTGCTGTTAAAGTTTTTGGTATGGAAAACTGGTGGAGCTTAGTTTGGGATAGAATCGCTGGATTAATTGGAGCGGCGGATAATATTTATAAGTATAAATTAACTTATACAACTTTAGACGGTACTACTGCGGCGGGATATAGCACAGCGGGAACTGGATATTTAACGGTAGGCAATAAACCTACTTCTAATAACTATGTAAGTAAAATGCAATATGGATTATGGGGATTTTTACCTATTGAAGTAGGAGCCTATTCTACATTGTATTTTAAAGATTATTATTATAATGGTACTGGATACTGTTGTGTTGGTGGCTACTCGAGCTCCGGTGCTGGTGTTGGTGCTTTCTATGTTAGCCTGTACGACGCTGCTTCTTATCGCTACTGGGTCGTCGCGGCACGGCTTTCTTGCAAAACTTGCAGAAAGGGGTGAATTGGGAGGAGCGAAGCTCCTGCCAAGAGGGGAAGCGCTTGCGCTGCCCCTTTGATGTAGGCAGAACAACACCAAAAATAATATAATTTTAATTTAATAATATATCAAAATCTTGCAATAAAGTTTAAATAACTTTAAAAATCTAATATTATAAAAAGGGATTCATGGCGCGACTTCGCGTTTGTTGGTGGCAACTCGAACAACGGTGCTAATGATGGTGCTTTCTATGTTAACCTGAACAACGCTGCTTCTAATCGCAACTGGAACATCGCGGCTTTCATTCTTATAACTCCTTTATTAATGCGCCATGTTTTCCTCACCCCTTGGTGAAAATGATTCGTTGCAAGCATCTGTTAGTAAGTTTTTAACCCAAAATGGATGAAGATATAAGAATAAGGAGTGATTATTATTAAATCATATAATGGATTATATGAGAAAATGATTGATGAATAGAATATTCGAAATGCTATTGGACTTGCGGCAAAGAATAAGAGGAAAAATAATCAAAGACATAGAAAATTAAGATATATAAGAGACCATGTTGATGAATATATACCAATTGTAAGACAATGGATATTGGACTTTGTGCCGGCGCATCATGTACCAATTACTATTAATGATGGTATCTCGGCAAAGAAAAGGGAAATAATCGTTCCTACAGTTGAAGAAATTATTGTCCACCATGCTGTTATTGAAGTATTAAAACCTTATTTAATGAAAGGAATGTATGAGCATTCTTATGCTAGTATTCCTAGAAGAGGACTCCATAGAGGAGTTTGGGTTACTAAAAATTGGATTTAGAAGCATGAGAAGGAAACAAAATATTGTTTAAAAATGGATATTAAAAAATTCTTTAATAGTATTGATTAGGACATACTATTAAAGAAGTTAAGAAAAATTATCCGAGATAAGAAATATTTTGAATATTTGGAGAAGATTATTAAAACTGTTCCTAAAGGAATTCCTTTAGGTTTTACTACATCATAGTGGTTTGCTAATTTTATTTTAACAGAATTAGACCATAAGATTAAGGAATATTGGGGAGTTAAATATTACATTCGTTTTATGGATGACATGGTAATTTTTGGCTCTAATAAGAGAAAACTTCATAAGATTAGAAAAGAAATTTCTTAGTTTGTTAAGAATAATTTAAATTTAGAAATTAAGAATAATTGGCAAGTTTTCTTTTTAGATAGCACAAAGAGTAGGAAGAAAAAAGGACGTTTCCTTGACTTTCTTGGATTTAAATTCTATAGGAAAAAAGTTGGATTAAGAAGTAGTATTGCTTTACGTGCATAGCGAAAAGCAAAGAGAATTTTTAAGAAAATTAAACCAAATATTTATGATGCGCGGCAGATTGTTGTCTATGCGGGTTTTGTTAGATACGCGAATTGTCATAAATGGTTTATGAAGCATATAGAGAAGTTGATTAATATAAAACAAATGAGATAGAAAATCTCTTGTTATGATAAAAATATTATAGGAGGGATTTAAATGAGTACATGGTACGGCGGCGAAAGCTCGGTTTATCCTGTTCTTATAGATAGTACTTCATCTATGAACTGGGTTTATGTTCGTAGGAATATTGAAGAGCATGAACGCGAAGAAGAGGGAGAAACTAGAGTTTATTATACCTTTGAAGAACAAAAAGTCCCCAAAGAAGTTTGGGGAATATTTGAGAAAGAAGCAGAGAATAATGAGAAAATTGTCGAGACAAATGTGAAGGTTGCAGAGGCAGATTTAAGAATTGCCGATGTTGAAGAAGCAATTACGGAACTCTATGGAATATTCTAAGGAGGTGGAGATATGAGTGCAAGTATTCTTAGAATTTATTTAAGAGTTATTGAACGCAGAATAAAAGCTGGGGAAGATTTAGAAGATATACTCGCTTCTTATCCTAACCTTTCTGAGGAAGATAAGGAACAGATAAGGGAGGCGATTAGTAATGGGTAAACTTGTTAGAAATGGTATTGATTACTCGACTCCTATTGTTGACGGTAGACTTGATACGACAAGTACAAATCCTGTTCAGAATAAGGTTGTGACAAACGCTCTTAATGGCAAGCAAGATACATTAACTATCGACACTACCCCCACAGAGGGCAGTAGCAATCCTGTGGAGAGTAACGGCGTTTATGACGCGCTTGCCGGCAAGGTTGACAAGGTGCAGGGCAAGCAACTCAGTACAGAGGATTTCACGACTGCATACAAAAATAATCTCGCCGTCATGATGGCTAACCCCTTGAACCACAACGCAATCTTTCGCGGTGCAAACTTAACGAACGTGTATACGGTAGACGAGATATATGCAAAGGTGCATGACGGCTCGTTCGACGACCTTTATCTCGGCGACTACTTCACGGTGTCTATCACTACGGACATCATGACCAAATACACAGGTGCAACGTTTGAAAGCGGTGTTGATTATTATGAGATGGGCGGCGGTACGGACGTAACCGCGAGAACATGGACGTTAACGCAGGACACCGAACCGCAGAGCGGAAAGACATACGCAACAAAGCTGACAAAGACCGAAAACGTTACGCTCATGTTTGCGGGTTTCGATTACTACTATAACATGGGTACGGCTCTTACTACTCATCATGCTATACTTATTCCCAAAGGAGCGGGATTTGCTACGACGGCGAACATGAACGGCACGAACATCACAGTCGGAGCATATTTTAACTCGGATATGCACCAAATAACGCTCCCGTGTTATGCTAAGAGCCTCAAGACCATGCTCGGAAATCACCTCTTATCTCATAAGACTCTGCTTTCGACAGCTATCAATGCAAGCACCCCGTCTATGGCAGGCGTGGGTATGACAGGTGCAAGCAGCGCATGGGCGTGGGAAACTACCGAATTGCAGTTGATGAATGAGGTTCAGCTTTACGGCTCTATGGTATGGTCGAGTAGCGCGTATGATATAGGTGTTGATGACGAAAAGTTACCCGTTTTCAATTTCATCAATCCCGTTTGCTTTGGCCGTGGCGACTTCTGGCTGCGTTCTGTTGTATCTTCTGCGCATTTCGCGAATTGCGCCGGCGCCGGCAATGCTGGCACCAGCGTCGCGTCCGGCGCGATTGGCGTGCGCCCGATAATTCCTTTCGGCTAAGGAGGTGCTGGCATGAACGAAAGAGAACTGCTTGAACAGGAAATCCGAAATCTTGAGTGCGACCTCCGCGCAAGCGATTACGAGGTAATAAAAGCGTATGAATACTCTGTATGCGGCATAAAAGCCCCGTATGACATGGACGCGGTGCATAAAGAGCGGCAGGCAAAAAGAGACAGAATTAATGAGATTTTGAAAATCTTGGACGGGGGTGATAAAAAATGAGTTTTAATATCAAAACCGAGCAGGGCCTGGAGCGCATACACAGCGTGAGAGTCAAGCCCAGCACAGCCGGAAAGACTATCACAGACTATGCGGGGCAGAGCGCGGCACCTACTGAATTTTATGCAAAATATAGAAAACAAAATTTCTAAAAAAAGAACCCCTAGTGTAAAAACTAGGGGTTTTAAATAAAATTAAATTATAATAATGATATGCTAGAAATAAAACATATCATTTAAAAATAAACTATACATTTCTTTCTTTCTATATGTATTTTTTATTTTCTATATATATTATACCATGAAATTATTACTTTTTCAAATTATTAAAATTATTAACCAAATATTTGAAATTATTCTAAAAAAAAAGAACTCCTAGAATAGACTAGGAGTTAGAAATAAAATGAAACATTAATATAAAAATATTATATATCTCTTAGAAAATAAATTTAAAATCATTACACATTCAAAACTTGTTTGCTATAATGTATTCCTTATTTATTTTCTATATATATTATATCATAAATTTTTTAACTTCTCAAATATTTATTAATATACTATAAATATTTGAAGCCCTTATTGCAAAGCATTATAGTTTTTGCTTTGGGAAAATACTTTTATATAGGTAAAAATTTATATAAAAGGAGGAATAAAAATGAGTTTAAATATAAAAACCGCATAGGGTTTATAGAAGATTAATACGGTTTATGTTCATAAACAATAGGAAACATTAACTGAAAAAGATGTTAATTTCTATGACTATGATGGTACTTTAGTTAAATCATATACAGCAGAAGAATTTGCATAGCTTTCAACATTGCCTAGTAATCCAACACATGAGGGGTTAACAGCGCAAGGGTGGAACTGGTCTTTAGCTAATGCAAAAAGTTATGTAGCAAGTTATGGAAAATTGAATATAGGACAGAGTTATATTACAAGTGATGGTAAGACGAG
>Ga0265298_10004495_pt1 | contig 17821 bp, 14 predicted proteins | sample AusTroGonzalo_MG_3_FD_193486 | JGI IMG/M metagenome (GOLD analysis project Ga0265298, IMG submission 193486) | Bovine rumen microbial communities from tropical cattle in Woodstock, Queensland, Australia - Gonzalo_01 | ecosystem: Host-associated > Mammals > Digestive system > Stomach > Rumen ... | reverse complement strand
ACCTGCTTGAACGCGCGAGCCATCCGGATGCGCCGGTTGTTATTACCGAAGGAGGAATCATCCGCGAAGGATACTCCAGGATCCTGGACGAATACCGGGAAGCACAGTCCAGCGGCAAACAGTGGATTCTAGATCTGGAAAGCAGAGAACGGGAAGCGACAGGAATCCGAAATCTTCGGGTGCAATACAACAAGGTTTTCGGATATTACATTGAGGTGACCAAAAGTTTCCTGAACCAAGTGCCGGAACGGTATATACGGAAGCAAACACTGACGAACGCCGAACGCTTCATGACACCCGAACTGAAGGAAATTGAGCAGAAGATTATCGGTGCGCAGGAACAGAGCGTACGCCTGGAACTACAACTGTTCAATGAAATTCGCGACAGGATTGCAGCAGATATCGGAAGTATTCAGCGAACAGCCAATGCTCTAAAAAAGCTGGATGTTTTCCAAAGCCTGAGCCGCATTGCTTCCGAGAACCGATATGTACGCCCTGAGATCACCGATGACGGAAGCCTGATGATTCTGGAAGGCCGGCATCCCGTGGTGGAACAGACGCTGAAAGACGGGGAGTTCGTTCCCAATGATACGCTGCTTGACTGCGAAGAGAACCGGATGATGATTATCACGGGTCCGAACATGGCAGGAAAGAGCACTTATATGCGACAGGTAGCGTTGATCTGCCTGATGGCACAAATCGGATGCTTTGTGCCCGCCAAAGAAGCTCATTTGCCGGTATGCGACCGGATTTTCACAAGGGTCGGGGCCAGTGATGACCTGGCCAGCGGACAGAGTACCTTTATGGTAGAAATGAGTGAAACCGCATATATTCTCGGAAACGCAACACAGAACAGCCTGATTATCCTTGATGAGATCGGGCGGGGGACAAGTACTTTTGACGGATTAGCGATTGCATGGGCAGTAGTAGAATATATTGCGGATAAAGAGAAAATCGGCGCAAAAACCATGTTCGCCACTCATTACCACGAGCTGAGCGAACTGGAAGGCCATCTGGACGGAGTCAAAAATTTCTGCATTTCAGTAAAAGAACACGGTGAGGATGTGATCTTTCTCAGGCGCATTGTACGCGGCGGAGCAGACAAAAGCTTCGGTGTACATGTAGCAAGACTTGCAGGTGTCCCGCATCCTGTCATTGTCCGGGCCCATGAGATCCAGGCCAGACTCGAGGTCAGCGATATCAACCAGAATACCATCGGACAGAATATTCTGGGCGAAGAGGGTGTAAACAGAAAAAACGAACAAATGGATCTTTTTGAGTACAAAAAAGATGAGATCATACAGGAACTGCAAACCATTGACGTGATGGCTTTAACCCCGATGGACGCGATGAACCGGCTTTTTCTGCTGAGAGAAAAAGCAAGAAAGATTTGAGGACAACATGGGCAAAATCAAGCTATTAAGTGATGCAATGATCGGGAAGATTGCAGCCGGAGAAGTTGTAGAACGACCGGCAGCGGCGATCAAAGAACTGGTGGAAAACAGTCTGGATGCCGGAGCAACGGCAGTGACTGTCGAAATCCGTGAAGGCGGAACAGATTTGATTCGAGTCACGGATAACGGAAGCGGAATCGATGAAAGTGATATCCGTATGGCATTCGAACGCCATGCAACCAGCAAGATCAGCAAAGAACAGGATTTGTTCTCGATTCAGACATTAGGATTCCGCGGTGAAGCACTGGCAAGTATTGCTGCAGTTTCCCATGTAACATTAACCACAAGAACAAAAGAACGGGAAACAGGACTCAGAGTGCAGAATGAAGGCGGGACTATTACTGCTATTTCGGAAATTGCCTGTCCGGTGGGAACGACGGTAACCGTAAAGGATCTTTTTTATAACGTTCCCGTGCGAAAAGGGTTTATGAAGAAAGCAGGACAAGAAGCAACGGCAGTCGGAGAGCTGATGACACAGCTTCTGCTGAGCAGACCAGATGTCAGTTTCCGCTATATATCTAACGGAAAAACGGAATACCATTCACCGGGAGACGGACAGCTGTTATCCGCGTTACACACCATCTATGGCGGTAATGCGCTGAAAGCAATGCGAAAAGTCGAGGACCATGCAAACGGATTAATGATCAACGGATATGTCGGAATCGGTGAAAATGCACGGGGCAACAGGAATCACGAATATTTCTTTATCAACGGGCGCGTAATGCACAGCAAACTGCTGAGCGATGCCGTAGAGACTGCATGCCGGGAAAGAGTGATGATCGGTAAATTTCCGACATGTGCCCTGCATATTGCAATCGCCTATGAAGCCGTGGACGTGAACGTCCACCCGAATAAACTTGAGGTACGTTTCAGGAATGAAAGCGGTGTTTATGAAGCGGTTCTTTATGCGGTTCTGCAAGCACTGAAGGATCAGGACGCTTTCAGCCGACCGGTAGAAATGCAGCTGAGTAAAGAAAAACAGGCGACGGCCGTTATTCAGCAACCACAACCCGAATCAAAGATGAAAGAATCCGTAACGGCCTACCAGCAGTCGGTAAAGCCTTCCGGCAGTGTGACGATCAGCGATAAGCTGCCGGAGGCTGCAGCGGTCAATACTGATGCCGAGAAACCAGTGCCGGAATACAGGAAAATTCCTAAACAACCAGAGACGGCCGCCGTGCAGCAGATTTCTGATGTATTACAACCAATACATGAATATCCAATACAGCAGACGATGCCAAATATTCCCAAAGAATCCAGGCCTTTATTCAATGAAGGACCGGCCGAACAGATCAATTCCATCCTGCCCGAGATAAAGGAACCAATAAAAATCTTCGGCGCGCTTTTCAATACATTTATTCTTGTGGAATATAAAGATCAGCTATTAATGGTGGATCAACATGCGGTACACGAAAGACTGCTGTTCGACAAGCTGATGCAGGAATACGGAAAGGAGAATCAGGCCGGTCAGGAACTGCTTGTTCCGATTATCGTAAGCGTTACGAACGACGAGCAAAGAATGCTGGAAGAAAACCAAGAAGCCCTGAAAAGCATCGGACTTGTGATTGAATCGTTCGGGGAAAGAGATGTTGCAGTACGAACCATTCCCGTAATCCTTGGTGAAGCACAGGCAAAAAGTTTCGTGACAGACATTATCAGCGAGCTGGAAAACGGAAAGGATCCTACATTTGAAAAGAAAAGGACAGCTTTGCTTCAAACTGCCTGCAAGCATGCTGTCAAAGGCGGAGAAGCACTGCCGGAAGACCAGCTCAGAAGCCTGCTGGATGAAATGATTGATCAGAAAGTCACACCGACCTGTCCGCATGGACGGCCACTGGTGGTAGCAATCACGCATCGGGAACTGGATAAGAAATTCAAAAGGATTCAGCAGTGAATAACTATTACAGCAGAAAAAATCGATAATTCGGAACATCCTGTTGAAGACAGCGTAAAGAATCATTTGTAATAATCAAAAGAATCGACCTGAAAAAAGTCAAGTGATAGCATGAGCGGAAAATAATTGGAGGACCCGAGCTGTGAAGAACCTGATCAGAAGAATTCGAAACACTTTGAAATATATTGGCGCTCGATCCATTATTATCACTTTGATTGTCTTTCTGCTTACAGTCGGAATTGCTGTTTATACCGGAAGGCATTTGCTGGCAACTGAAAAAGAAGTACTGATTCAGCGGGGCGAACTCAACGCACAGGAAGCTGCGATGGAATATAATCACTGTTTGCTTACTCGTGTGAATATTGTAACAATGGTAGGCCGTACGGTTGAAAATATGCTTGTTTCCGGTTCGAACAATGAAATGATCAAAGCCTATCTGACGGAACAAACGAATAATATCGTTGCCACGCTTGATCCGAGTACCACCGGTTTGTACGGCTGGATCAACAAGGAATATCTGGATGGAGCGGGATGGGTTCCCGATTCCGATTATGTCCCAACGGAACGCCCATGGTACACCGAAACAAAGGAATCGGATCATGAGATTACGTTCGTGAAGCCGTACCTCGATATGCAGACAGACACCATTATGATGACGGTCTCAGATCTCATGAATGACGGGGAGAGCGTTCTTGCCATGGACGTGAGCCTGGATCCGATTCAAAGCATTGTTGAAGAAGTTTCCGCCTCGACAGAAGGCAGCCACGCGTTTGTGCTGGATAACAGCGGAATTGTCGTTGCTCATTCAGATAAGAGTCAGCTGGGCCGGAACTATCTGACTGAAACGGAAAATCCCGGCGGAGCAGTTGCCAGGAAGATTCTCCTTGACGGGCAAATGAAGTTTGATATTCAGACTGCGGAAGGCAACTATTCCGTATATGCTGATAAGCTGGAAGGTGATTGGTACAGTATAAGCCTGATCAACGCAGATATCTGGTACCGCCCGCTGATGCGTGCAATGATCATTTTTTACATCATCCTCGGGCTGATTGTGTTCATCCTGGCCTTTTTCTTCCTGAAAATGTATGCAAAGAACCGGGCACTGCAGAGGCTCCATATGAGGATCCATCTGGAAGAGAGCCGGGGTGAAAAATGGAAGGCACTTTCAGAAACAGACCGCATGACGGCGCTCTATGACCGTGTCAGCGGTGAGAAAATGATTGAGGAATTATTAAAAACCGGTAATTCAGGTATGTTTATTGAAATTGATATCGATCAGTTTAAGTCAATCAATGATACCTATGGTCATCAGACAGGAGATCAGGCTATTCAGGCTGTAGCAGATGCGCTGCGCACCACATTCCGTTCCAATGATGTGCTGATACGGCTGGGCGGCGATGAATTCGGCGTATATGCAATCGGCATTATCGACCGGAATATGGGGCGCGCCATTATCAGCCGTCTTTTTGAAAGAATAAAGAATCTTCAGGTGCCGGGGCTTCCTCAGGGGAAGATCAGTATCAGCACAGGTGCTGTGATTCAGACAGAAGCGGATGCAGCATCTTTTACCGAACTATATGCGTGCGCTGACAAAGCAATGTACCGCAGCAAAAAAATTCACGGTAACAGTTTGACATTCGGCAAAATATAAATTAATAATTCAAATGTGACAAGAGGCGCATCTTTTCGAAATAATACATTAAAGCATTAAATCGTATAACATCCACGGTTGAAAAGTCCTGAACAATTATGAGGTGATTGCATGACCGACAGAGCAGAAGAAATTCTTCGGATGGAACATATCACAAAGCAGTTTGATTCCGTGTATGCAAACCGGGACGTCAGCTTTAATGTGCTCTCCGGAGAGATACATACCCTTCTGGGCGAAAACGGAGCCGGGAAGAGCACTTTGATGAACGTGCTTTTCGGCCTGTATCAGCCCACGGAGGGTGAGATTTATATTCGGGGGCAGAAAGTCAAAATCGAATCGCCGGCGCAGGCTGTCAGGCTGGGAATCGGCATGGTTCATCAGCATTTTATGCTGGTGGAGGCCATGACTGTCTTTGAAAACATTATTCTTGGAGATACACGGGCGAAAGGGATATTCATCGACCGGAACGCGCGGAAAAAGGAGATCCTGGCGCTTTCGGAGAAGTACGGGCTTGAGGCGGATCCGGACCAGCTGATCACAGAGCTTTCGGTGGGGGCGCAGCAGCGGGTGGAGATCCTGAAGGCACTGTACCGGGGGTGCGACCTGCTTGTGCTGGATGAACCGACCGCCGCACTCACGGACCTGGAAACAGAGGGCCTCTTTGAGATCATGAAAAAGCTGACGGAAGAGGGCAAGAGCGTTATCTTCATCAGCCACAAGATGCGGGAAGTGCTCCGGATTTCGGACCGGATTACCATTCTCCGCGCGGGGCAGACGGTGGAAACGGTGAACGCTTCGGAAGTTACGGGTGAGACGCTGGCAGCCAAGATGATCGGGCGTGAGCTGAAGCCACCCCAGTATCCGAAAACGGAGGAAGCCGGGGAAGACGTCATCGTGCTGGACCATGTCAGCTATCACAAAGAATCAAAACATAACGGCCTGAACGATGTTTCCCTCCGGATCCGCCGGGGGGAGGTTGTCGGAATCGCCGGTGTGGACGGGAACGGGCAGAGCCAGCTGGCGATGCTGACCACGGGCAACATCACGCCGGAGGAGGGGACCATCGAACTCAAGAGATCAAAGGTTGTGAAGTTTGATCCGAATGGTTTTATCCTGGAGAATGTTTCTCATATTCCCGAAGACCGGAACAAGGCGGGCCTGATCGGGAATATGAGCGTGGCGGACAATCTGGTGCTGAAAACGACAACGGACAGCCGGTTTTCTGACTGGAACGGTTTTCACCTGAAGAAGAAGGCCATCCGGCAGTATGCGGGGGAAATGCAGGGGAAGTATGATATCCGCTGCTCATCGGTGGACCAGGAGGCCAGAAACCTGTCCGGCGGCAACCAGCAGAAGGTCATTCTGGCCAGGGAGCTGGAAGCGGAGCCGGATCTGCTGGTGGCGGTGCATCCCACCCGGGGGCTGGATATCGGGGCAACCCGGTTTGTCCACGACACGGTGATTGCACAGCGCGAGGCGGGCTGCGGGGTTTTGCTGATCTCAGCCGACTTTGACGAGATTCTGGAGATTTCCGACCGCATTCTGGTCATGTTTGAAGGAAAGATTATGGGTGAATATCCGGGCAAAAATCCGCCGGTCGGGGAGATTTCCCTGGCGATGGCAGGAAAGTGAGGCGGAGCGGGCATGAAAAGAAACGATTTCGCGGCGAGGGTTTTCATCCCCGTGGTTTCCATCCTCATTTCCTTCCTGATCGGAGCAGTGATCATCGCGGCGATGGGCGCCAATCCACTGGAAGCGTTGCAGTATCTCTGGAAAGGCGCCTTCGGGAACGTGCGCAATCTCGGTACGACATTCGCCCGGGCGACGCCGTTGATCTTTACCACCCTGTGCGCATGCTTCGCGTACCGCTGCGGCGTGTTTAACCTGGGAGGAGAAGGACAGTTCATTATCGGTGCAATCCTGGCCTGCTTTATTGCCACAAAAGTACCGTTGACCGGCGTGCCGGCGATCCTGCTATGCGCGGCTGCCGGGGCTGTCGGCGGCGGACTGTGGGCCATGATCGCGGGACTGCTGAAGGTGTACCGGGGGCAGAATGAGATGATCATTACGATCATGCTGAACTATATCGCGACGCTGCTGATGGGCGTGGTATACACGAACTGGCTCCGAGACGGGAACATTCCCCAGACCGCCGCCGTGCCGGACGAGGTGAAGCTCCCGTCCTTCCTGGGAATGCGGGCGACGATCGCGTTTCCGATCGCGCTGATTATCGGACTGCTGATCTTCTACTACCTGTTCAGCACCTCCTCCGGGTTCCGACTGAGGGCGGTGGGGCTTAACGCGACCGCGGCGAAGGTAAACGGATTCAACATCAAACACTATGTGCTGATGAGCTTTGCCGTGTCCGGCGCCATCGCCGGGCTCGGAGGAGCACTGGAACTGCTGGGAACCCAATTCCGGCTGATCAACGGATTTGCGGCAGGCTACGGCTTTGACGGCGTCGCCATGGCACTTATTGCCAGCCTTCATCCGCTGACCGGGATTCTCGTGGCTGTATTCTTTGCCGCGCTTCGGGTCGGATCCACCATGATGCAGACCGCAACAGGTGTTCCTACCAGCGTGTCGGATATTATCCAGGCCCTGGTGATCGTCTTTACCGTCGCCGGCCTGGCAATGGTCAGACTGCCAGCATTCAGGAACCTGTTTACGCGCAAAGCGCGAAAGGAGGCTTGACGATGGATATTGCGAATCTGATCCTGGCGGCTATCAGGATTTCCTCTCCGCTGATCTTCCTTTCGCTGGCGGAACTGTACTCCCAGCGCGCGGGGCTGGTGAATATCGGAATCGAGGGCATTGCGGCCATCGGGTCCCTGGTGGGATTCCTGGTCAGCGTGACGACAGGCAGCCCGGTGCTCGGCGTTCTGGCAGGCGCAGCGGCCGGGATTCTTGTCAACATGATTTTTGCCTTCGCCACGGTCACCCTGTGCGCGGAGCAGATCGTGTACGGCATGGCGATCAACATTTTTGCTCCGGCGCTGGCTGCGTTTATCTATCGGGTTTATTTCGGGTCCGGCAGCACTCTGGTGCAGGGCGATCTGATGGCCACCCTGGAGAGTATGCTGGGAATTAAGAGCGATCATTTTCTGGTCAATCTGTCCCTGGACCAGACGCCGATGGTGTATATTGCTTACGGCCTGGTGATCATTACCGGCATCTATTTCTCCCGCACCCGGTCTGGTCTGAATTTTAAAGCGGTGGGCGAATATCCGAAGGCGGCCGCCACGCTGGGCATCAACGTCAACAAAACCCGGTACATGGCCTGTGTGATCTGCGGCGCTCTGGCCGGGATCGGCGGCGCGTATCTGACGACCTGCTATTCCAGGACCTATGTGGACGGAAATGTTGCCGGACGCGGGTTTATCGCGCTTGCCGCCGTTATTTTCGGACGGTGGAACGCCTGGGGTGTTCTGGCGGCCTGTCTGTTCTTCGGCTTCTGCGACGCGCTGCAGATCCGGCTCCAGGTGGTCAGCAATACAATTCCTTATCAGTTTTTCCAGATGATTCCCTATGCCGCCACCATTCTGGTTCTGGCCATGGTGGGCGTGAAAAAGGCCGGGCCCAAAGCCTGCGGACAGCCTTACCGAAAGGAGGAACGATGAGAGGTTATTTGCCTGTGTATCACGAACATCTTATTACGAACCATTTATGATGAAGGAGGAAGATTCCATGAAAAGAAAGATTGCTGCCCTGATGATTGCCTGCGTCCTGACGATGACTATGGCTTTTGCCGTGACCGGTTATGCCGACGGACGCACCGTCGCCATGATCTGTGACTCCAGCATCTCCGACGGTGGATGGGGAATGGCCTGCTACAATGCCATGATCGACGCCGCGGGAAAATGCGGCTGGGAAACCATGTATTCCGACAGCATCGCGCAGTCCGCATATTACGACACGATCGTTTCCTACTGCGACCTGGGCGTGAATATGATTTACGCGCCGGGAAACCAATATACGGACGCGATCCTGCAGGCTGCGGCGGAATATCCGGAGATCGCCTTCGCTCTGCTGAACGGCGGTGAGGATACCCCTGCCAAAGCGGTTAACGGCAACGTTTCCTCCCTGCTTCCTGACGCAAAGCAGATCGGATGGATTGCGGGGGCTCTGGCGGGCCTGATGACAAAGACCGGCACCATCGCTTTCATCGGTGGCATGGAGCTGGATACGACGAAGGGCAAATATGCCGGTTACGGGGAAGCAGCGGACTTTGTCGCAAAGGAAAACGGCAAGAGCGTAAAACTGCTGGATCCGGTTTATTCCGGTGATTTTTCCGCGTCGGACAAGGGACTGGAGTTCGCGAAGGCGATGATCGACCAGGGAGCAGACGTATTTTTCGGGGATGCTTCCGCAGTTGACTCGGGCGCCCGGCAGGCGATCGACGCGGCAAACGAAGCGGCGGGCGAGATCAAGATCTACAATATTGCCCAGCCGGCGGATCTGCTCGGACAGAACGCCTGCATCATCGGCAGCCAGGTGACGGATAATTCCGCGCTGATCGAGCTGAGCATGAAGGCGGTGGAAGCGGGCACCTTCGGCGGCGAAACGCTGTACGGAACCCTTCAGAACGGTGTACTTTCCGCAGGAAAACTGAATACGGATATTGTACCGGAGGATGTACAGACGGCTTATGCCGGCTATATTCAGCAAATGACCGACGGCACTTTTATGGGCGGTAACGAAGCAAAGACAGAATGACCGGGCACGCATACGAAAACCATTCTTTCTGAACAGATGTTAACCGTTACTACATTCCATGCCGTAACATTAAAGCGATAAAAATCTTTTTCGGTTTTCGAAAAACACTTTATTCCCTTACAGCAGAAACACGCTGTAAGGGATTTTTTGTCTTCTTTTGAAAATATAGAAATCCAGTCCATATTATGGTAAACTTCAAAAGCAAATAAATACTGACGACGATTACTGATATGTTCATCTGTTGCTGAAATCCAATGGAGTGTAAAACGTGAAGAGTGAAAAAATCATTTGTCGGGTGCTGACAGGACCGACAGCAAGCGGAAAAACGAAGATCGGTATCCGTCTCGCATTGGAGAGAGGCTGGGATATCCTCTGTATGGACAGCATGCAGATTTACCGACGGATGAATATCGGCACAGCAAAGCCATCTCCGGAAGAAATGCGGATCGTTCCGCACCATCTGCTGAATCTCTGCGAGCCAACGGATCAATACAGCGTTTCCGATTACCGGGATACTGCCGAGAGGCTTGTCCTTGAGCTTGCTGAGAAAGGCAGAGAAGTCCTTTTTATCGGAGGAACGGCTCTGTATCTGCAGGCAATGATGCATCCAATGGGAATGGGTCAGGTCAGCGCCAATCCGGAACTGCGAGAGAAGCTGCATAAGATAGCGGAAACAACGGAAGGAAAAACAATTATTCATGAACGGCTGCGAAAAATCGATCCCGTTACTGCAGAAAGACTGCCCGTGAACGATGTTCGCAGGATTATCCGGGCGATCGAAGTGAGTGAAGCAACCGGAATTCCATTTTCAGAGCAGCCGAACCGGGAATTTCCGACAAAATTTGAATGGAAAATTGTTTCCACAGCCATGGAAAGACCGCATTTATACGAGCGAATCAACAAACGCGTGACAAAAATGATTCAGGACGGGTTAAAAGAAGAAGTTTCCTCTTTGCTTGCGGAAGGAGTTCCGGAAGAAGCCCAGAGCATGCAAGGCCTGGGATACAAGGAGATGATTCCGTGCATCCGCGGGGAATATCTGATTGAAGATGCAGCAGAAAGAATTCGGCTCGGGACGAGACACTATGCCAAACGTCAGATGACGTTCCTAAAACGGGAAGAAAAGATGAAGTACGTCGATGTTGAAAACCCGGGCGCATATGAAGAGATCAAGAGAATTCTCAAATAATTAAGAGGAATTCGGGAGGAAAGATGAACAGCATTGAGAAAATAATCTTACAGGCAGAACGGGAACTGCAAGAACAATTTAAAGAGATCGAAGCCAATGAAGAAGTAAGAACCAGACAGGTGCTGGACAGTTTTCGGAAATTCGGTGTAAGTTACCGTCATTTTGCACCAACGACCGGCTACGGATATGACGACATCGGACGGGATACACTGGAAAAGATCTATGCCGACATGTTCCATACAGAGGCAGCGCTGATGCGGCCGCATGTAGCCAGCGGCACTGCCGCACTAAGCATGACTCTTTTCGGCTTAACCAAACCGGGAGACCGAATTCTAAGCGCCACAGGCATGCCGTATGATACGCTGCAAAGCGTAATCGGAACCGGAGATAAGACTCCCCCCGGGTCCCTGAAAGAAATGGATATCGGTTTTGACTGCGTGGAAATGAAAGACGGAAAGATCGATGTAGATGCAGTGGAAGCTGCAATTACGGAGAAAACCAGCCTAATTATCGCGCAGCGCAGCCGCGGATATGCCTGGCGACCGAGTCTCATGCCGGAGGCATTTGAGAATCTGGCGGAGATGATTCATACCCGACATAAGGGCATTCGCCTCATGGTAGATAACTGTTACGGCGAGTTCGTTTGCAAGGATGAACCGACAGATCACGGAGCAGATCTCTGCGTCGGCAGCCTGATCAAAAATCCGGGCGGCGGAATTGCACCGACGGGCGGATATGTTGCAGGAATGACAGAGGACATCGAACGAATCGCATACCGTTTAACAGCCCCCGGGCTGGGTCGGGAACTCGGTTCCTACGCGGCATCTTATCGGCCGTTTTATCAAGGCCTTTTCATGGCACCGCATACCGTAACTCAAGCGCTGAAGACCGCACTTCTGACGGCACGGGTATTTGAAAATCTCGGATTCGCAACAACACCGCCCGCAGATGAGAAAAGAGCTGATATCATCCAGGCGATCCGTTTCGAAAAACCCGAACTGCTGGTTGCCTTCTGTCAGGGAATTCAGACAGCAAGCCCGGTGGACTCCATGGCCATGCCTGAACCCTGGGATATGCCCGGATATGACGATCAGGTTGTAATGGCTGCCGGAACGTTTGTTGCCGGTGCGAGCATTGAACTGAGTGCGGACGGTCCCATGCGTGAGCCCTATACCGCCTATATGCAGGGAGGACTGACATACACTCACGGAAGGATTGCCCTGGCGGAAGCGCTGAACAGGATGATCAAAACAGGCGCTCTGAATCTTTAGAAATCTTGACAACAATAAAACTGAAAACTATAATATTTCTATGTGTGCAAACCCTGTAAATACTGGAACGGAGGGAAAGAAATGGACATTCAGACACTTGAATCCTATGCCCGGGAAGTCAGGAAAGATATCATTATCATGACATCGAAGGCCGGAGCCGGACATCCGGGCGGATCCCTGTCCTGTACTGACGCGCTGGTTGCGTTATATTTTGATGTAATGAACGTTGATCCGAAAAACGATAAGATGCCGGAACGTGACAGGTTTGTGCTCTCCAAGGGCCACGCAGCACCTGCCCTTTACGGTACACTTTGTGAGCGCGGATTCTTCGGGAAGGAAGAATTTGACAAATTCCGTCAATTACACGGAATCCTGCAGGGCCATCCGGACACAAAAAAATGTCCAGGTGTTGATGCGTCTACCGGATCACTGGGCCAGGGTATCTCAATTGCAACCGGCATGGCGCTGGGCGCAAAACATATTGGCAGCAAAATCCGGGTCTATACCGTGATAGGGGACGGCGAAAGCCAGGAAGGACTCGTATGGGAAGCCAGCATGGCAGCTGCACATTACAAGCTTGACAACCTGACAGTGATTCTTGACCACAACGGCCTGCAGATCGACGGAAGCAACGACGAAGTTATGAGCCTTGGAGATATCAAAGCCAAAGCACTTGCCTTCGGCTATGATGTGATCGAGGTTGAAAACGGAAACGACATGAAGCAGGTCCTGGATGCACTTCATACTCCACCTTGCCCCGGGAAACCACGCTACATCATCCTGAATACAACAAAGGGCAAAGGCGTGAGTTTCATGGAAGGTCAGGTCGGCTGGCACGGAAAAGCACCGAACGCAGAACAGGCTGAACAGGCGCTGAAAGAATTGGAGGGCTGAGAAAATGGAAAAGAAAGCTGTACGTGTTGCATACGGTGAAGCCCTTGTGAAACTGGGCCAGACCAATGAAAAAGTAGTCGTTCTGGACGCCGATCTGGCATCCGCGACAATGACCAACGCTTTTAAAAAAGAGTTTCCGAACCGGTTCTATGACTGCGGTATCGCAGAAGCAAACATGGTCGATATGGCCGCCGGTATGAGCACAATGGGACTTATTCCATTCTGTTCCACGTTCGCTGTGTTTGTCGGAAGAAACTATGACCAGATTCGCAACGGTGTGTGCTATCCGAAATTCAACGTAAAATTCGGATTCAGCCATGCCGGCATTACCGTGGGTGAAGACGGTGGAAGCCACCAGGCAATCGAGGATATTGCATTGATGCGCGAGATTCCCGGTATGACGGTATTTGTTCCTTCCGACGCAAATGAATGCCATCAGTGCGTGGAGGCTGCTGCTGAGATTAACGGGCCTGTCTTTATCCGGACAGCCCGTCTGGCAACACCTGTTTACGATCCCAGACCATTCACGGTCGGTAAAGGCACTGTAATTCGTGACGGAAGCGACTGCGTTATTTTCACCTGCGGAATCATGCTGGAGCATACAATGGAAGCAGCTGAGATTCTGGAAAGCAAGGGCATCAAAACGGCATTGGTTTCTTTCCATACAATCAAACCTTTTGATGAAGAACTGGCCCGTACATACGCAGCAAAGTGCAAGAAAGTCTTCACAGTTGAAGAACATTCAATTCTCGGCGGACTGGGAGACACGGTTGCTTCCGCGATTATCGGGAATGGCGTTGAAAAATTCAAAAAGATCGGCATCAACGATGAGTTCGGACAAAGCGGAAAACCTGTTGACCTGCTGAGAGAATATGGGCTGACCGGGCCACAGATCGCCGAAACAATTCTGAAGAATATTTGATCTGATTTCCCCCTTTCCGGCGAAGAAAGGCCGGAAAGGGGCTTTTATACTTTATAAGCAGGTATTCGAAAATGTACTGGGCATTTATTGTGAATCCCATTGCCGGAACCGGATTTGCATTGAAAACAATGAAAAATCTCGAGAATCAACTACGGCAAAGGGGAATTGAATATAAGATATTCCTGACGGAAAGGCCCGGACATGCAACACAGATTGCAACAGAGCTTTCCGGACAGGAACAGGTCTACGCAGTAGTTGCAGTAGGAGGAGACGGAACAGCCTCCGAAGTTGCAGCAGGGCTTTCTGAGACCGGAAAACCAATGGGTATTATTCCGGCCGGAACCGGTAATGATTTCATTAAAACAGCCGGTATTCCGAACGATCCGCTGAAAGCATTCGAAATTTTACTGTCCAGGAAACCGGTTGATACAGATACAGGTATCGTAAACGATCAGTTTTTTTTGAATGTTTGCGGGACGGGATTCGATGTAACAGTATTAGATTTTGCGGAAAGCCTGAAGGATAAGCACAGAGGACTGACTCCCTATCTTATCGGATTACTGAAGGCGATTCATTACTATCAAAGTATTCAACTGAAAGTGACGGCAGACGGAAAGACTGAGGAAGGGCGTTACCTGGTCTGTTCTATTGCAAACGGACGATATATTGGCGGAGGAATTCCGATTTGTCCCAAAGCTGACCCGACTGACGGAAAACTGGATCTTGTATTGATAAAACACAGATCACGCTGGCAAATTCCATTTTATCTTCCGGGACTGATGCTGTCCAGGGATCTTAAGTTCAAGATTACAAAACACCGACGTGTTTCAAGGATCATGATTGAGGGTGAAAATCTGAGAATCAATATCGACGGGGAGATTCAGCCTATGAAAAAGGCTGAGTTTACCGTCAAACCGGCATCGCTGCGACTGATCCGATAAAAAGGAGGAAATCACTTTGGCAGGTGTGAATAATATTCGCGACAAAGCAAAACTGCTATGGATCAAAAGCATGAAAACCATCGGCAATACTGCTACCAACATCGCGAACAATACCAAATACAAAGTTGATGAGATGACTATCCAGAACCGGCGCAGGGAACTGTCGGGCGATCTTTCCCACGTGGTCTACTCTCTCTGGCTGAAGGGAAACGAGTTTCCTCCGGAATTAACCAAGATGCTCGAAGAAATTCAGGCACTTGACAACCAGCTGAACGATATGAGAGCAGAAAAATATGCTCAAGGGGAAACAGCAACGACTGAAAAGGGTATAATTAAAAATAGTTCGGAAGACAATGATGAAACAGAAGAGACATTCGGGACGGAACCTGCGACGGAAAAACAACCGGAGGAAAAGATGAAAAAAGAGGAAGCAGGGGAAGCAACAGAGGAAGAAGAAACGCTCAATGAAGTTATTATCATATCTTCGCCATCATTGCAGTCGGAGATAAACGGATACTTTGATGATGGAACATCAGTAGATAAAGCAGCAGAAAAAGTAAACGTCAGTCTCAATCAACTGACCGACAAGATCAGGGCTTTTTCAGCAGATGATCCCAATTTAAATACAGGCAAAGAAAAAGCGAAAAAAGCCGTTAAAAAACCGGAGGGAACAGAATGAGATTCAGAAAAATTTTCCTGATCATACTGATGTCACTCATCGTGACCTGCGGTATTGCACTGGGTGAAAGCAACGCAACAGACAGCATCAGCTATGGTGAATGGGACTGGGACAACGAATCTGTTAACACATTCAGCGGTTCTGTGGATGTATCGCAATGGAACGGTAATGAGATAACGCTGCTGATGAAAGCCGATTTTGAACCCGAAAGCGAATCGGCTTCCGAAATCAATCCCAAATTTACACATTTTAACGGAAAAAGGCTACCAATGCTTAAACAAAGCAACACTATTACTTACACCCCGGAAGCAGGCCAAAAAACGGTATCATTTGAGGGCTCACTCCAAATGCCGGAGAAGGATCATTTTCAGAAGATCAAGATTGAACTGACAGTAACAGATCCAGACGGAAAGGAACTTAAGAAGAATTCTGCCACATTATCGACAGGCGGAGACAACATGACACAAAGAGGGAATATCTTTTACATCCCTTTTGAGATCAGGACGATAGCAATCATTATTGCCGCAATTGCAGCGCTCGTATGGTGCCTGGCAATCATACGGAACCGGATACTGAACAGTAAAAAATGACAGGAGAAAGAACATATGCAGATCTATAACAGCCTGACAAGAAAGAAAGAAGAATTCAAACCGATCCATGAGGGCAAAGTAGGGATCTATGCCTGCGGTCCTACGGTTTACAATTATTTCCATATCGGAAACGCAAGGCCGTTTATTACCTTTGACGTGCTTCGCAGACAACTGGAACGCGAAGGTTATCAGGTGACATTTGTACAGAATTTTACGGATATTGATGACAAAATGATCCGGCGGGCAAATGAAGAGGGCATTACGGTGAAAGAGCTTGCCGAGCGTTTTATCGCTGAATACTATGTGGATGCCGGAGCACTCGGTATCCGTCCCGCGACAGTACATCCAAAGGCAACAGAACATATTACAGAAATTATTCAACTGATCAACAGACTGATCGAAAACGGACATGCTTATGCTACGCCTTCCGGAGATGTATATTACCGTGTTTCCGCTTTTCCCGGATACGGGAAGCTTTCCGGACAAAACATGGAAGACCGTGAGACGGGGGCCAGCGAACGCCTGAATGTGGAAACAGATAAGGAATCTCCCGAAGATTTTGCCCTGTGGAAGGCACAGAAACCAGGCGAACCCGCCTGGGACAGCCCTTGGGGCAAAGGGAGACCCGGATGGCATATTGAATGCTCCGCAATGAGCATGAAATATTTAGGTGAAACGTTCGACATTCATTGCGGCGGAAAAGACCTTCTGTTCCCGCACCATGAAAATGAAATCGCACAAAGCGAAGGTGCAACGGGTAAGAAATATGTGAACTACTGGATGCATAACGGCTTCATCAACGTTGATAACCAAAAAATGAGCAAGAGTCTTAACAATTTTTTCACCGTACGGGATATTGCCAAGGAATATGATCTGGAAGCGGTTCGCTTATTTATGCTCAGTGCACATTACCGCAGCCCGATTAATTTCAGCAGGGATCAGATTGAAGCAGCAAATGCGAGCCTGAACAGGCTTTATACAGCCAGAAATTCCCTGCGATTCCAGATTGAAAACGGAGAGGACCGATCGCTAAATCAAGATGAAGAGGCATTTGTTGATCGTCTGAAGACATATGAAAAACGCTTTGACGATGCGATGGATGACGATATGAATACGGCAGATGCTCTTGGAGCAATCTTTGAGCTGGTCAAAGACGCCAATGTTACGATTCAACCGGGTGCGTCCAAGAAAGCCGCGGAGGCAGCGCTTAACAGTCTGGAAGCCATCTGCGATGTTCTTGGCCTGCTTTCCAAAAAAGAAGATGAACTGCCGGAAGAAATAGCCGTGCTTGTAAAAGAACGCGCGGAGGCACGGAAAAACAAGGACTGGGCCAGAAGCGACGAACTTCGGAATCAGATTGTCAGTGCCGGTTATATACTTGAAGACACAAAACAGGGTCAAAAGGTTCGAAAAGATGTATGATCTGATCAGGAAAGCTCTCGGACTGATTACAATTACGACCGCACTGGTTATGACGATTCTGCCTGTACTGATGATTACGACAGAAAACGAACAGCGATGTTTTCGTACAAAAAACAATCCATGGATTCTCAAAGAAACCGTGACAGAACATAACGGAGCAGTAAAAATCAATGAAGCAAACGAAACAGAACTTGAATT
>Ga0265298_10004494_pt1 | contig 17822 bp, 15 predicted proteins | sample AusTroGonzalo_MG_3_FD_193486 | JGI IMG/M metagenome (GOLD analysis project Ga0265298, IMG submission 193486) | Bovine rumen microbial communities from tropical cattle in Woodstock, Queensland, Australia - Gonzalo_01 | ecosystem: Host-associated > Mammals > Digestive system > Stomach > Rumen ... | reverse complement strand
GTTGCCGAACTAGCGGACTTGTGGTCGTGCATCGTCGTGGTTTCGAACCACGGTAGGCGTGAGCCAACGGATTTACAGTCCGTCCCCTTTAACCACTCGGGCAACGATGCATTTTTTCAAGCCAAAGATAGGAATCGAACCTACGACCGGCTGATTACAAATCAGCTGCTCTACCAGCTGAGCTACTTTGGCAAGTGGACCAAATTTAGTAAGATTTGGCTCGTTTTGTCAATAAAAATCAAGCACTTAGCGAATTTTTTTTGCTTTTTTGGCCGTTTAGGCAAGATTTATGTCCACAAATGGGGTCAATTAGTGTTGATAGATTGTTGATAGATTTTTATATATATTTTTGCCCATGGAAACCTGCACTTTTAAACACACCGCCCGTGTGGAGGTCCGCTATGCCGAAACCGACCAGATGGGCATAGTCCACCACTCCGTTTATGCCATCTGGTTTGAACAGGCCCGTACCGAATTTTTCCGGGAAGCGGGGGCAAGCTACGCCCAAATGGAGGCCGAAGGGTTCTCTAGCCCCGTGTTGGAGCTAAATGTCCAATACAGGAACCCCACTCACTACGGCGACTTTGTAGATATAGAGACCACCATGGAAAAAGTGGACAGGCTGCGGGTCCGCTTCCACTATAAGGCCTTTGTGAACGGAAAACTCTGCACCATAGGTTCCACGCTCCATTGCATGCTCAAGGACGGCAAGCTCAGCCGAGAAATGCCCGAAAGTTTTAGCAAGTTTGAATTTGTAAAAGAGTAATCAACACCGTTACAGATATGTTCAGGAAAGCGAGTTACATACTTGTCTTTGTAGCCTTGCCGCTGCTCCTTTGCAGCTGCATGGAAAACCGCGTGAACCGCGGGAACGATGCCCTGCGCATCGGAGACTATGCTCGTGCCGTTTCCAACTTTTCTGCGGTGCTAGACGACAACCCGCTAGACCGGGACGCCCGCTACGGGCTTGCTCTCTCGTATTACGCCATTGCCGAAGAAAAAGAACGCATCAAGTCGGGAACCGAACCCCTTTGGGAAAGGACCGTCCAAGAATTCCAGGTGCTGTGGAACGTAGACAGTTCCTTCAAAATTCGCGAAGCCTATTCCAATAGTTTGTTCTATTTGGCCAAGGCAACGCTTAGCGAGAATTCCCGCGCCAACGTTTTACCGCTTTTGGAACGCTCCATTGCGCTGGATTCCTTGAATTACTTCAGTTTCAACTTGAAGGCGCTAATCCTTGAATCCCTGGACCGCACCGAAGAAGCCAAGGACCTTTACGTGTACATTATTACCAAGGAACCCAAGTTCCTTTCGGCCTACATCAATTTGGGTAATGTGTATTGGCGCGAAGGAGACGTTCCTTCGGCATGGGATATTTGGTCCATGGGACTCAAACAAGACGATAAGAATGCCGTATTGCTCCACTGGACCCGCGTTGCAGAAGATTCCCTGAAAGCCTTGATTGACACTGGAAGGCTCTAGCCTATGAGCATAGTCCGTTCCATACCCTCTGGAGAACTGCTGCACCAGGGCGGAGAAGCCGCCCTGTACAAGGTGGAATACGGTTCCAAGCAGTACACGCTCAAGCTATACAACAAAGGCGTTACTTGCGACCAAAGTGTGGTAGAAGGTGTGGCGAAGGCAGCAACCAGTGCGACGAGGGCCGCTGCGAGCGCAAAGAACGTCGCTGGCGCCAAGAATGTCGCGGGAATCTACCGCATCGCTGAATACGGTACCGTAGGCGAAAATGCCTATATCCTTTACGACTACATAGACGGAGTCTGTTCCAAGGAACTCTCCCCCATGCCGCTGGAATTTGCGCTGCATTCCCTGCGGCAAGTAGTGGCAGCCTTGACCGCACTGCAAAAGGCGGGAATTTATCACGGGGACATTAGCCCCGACAATGTGTTCTTTAACCGCGACGGAAACCCCATACTGATAGACTTTGGCATTCGCGGCCCCGGAGCGCTGAAGTTCTCTGCGCCAGAACGCATTGACGGTCAAAAGCCCTCCGAAAAGGCGGACCTGTTCAGCCTAGGAGCGCTGTTCTTTTTCTGGATAACCGGTGACACGCTTTTTGCGGGGGCGAACTTCGACGAAATCCGCGATGCGGTAAAGCATGCAGACCAGCTGCGGCCTGGCGAAATCCTGTTCGGGAAAATTGCTTCGGGGCTAGACATAAAGCCCGAATCCCTTTCGCTGTTGGAACCCCTCTGGAAAAAGACCCTTGCCGCGGAACCCGACAACCGCGCAGACGACTTGGAAGAACTGGACGAACTGCTGGAAATCGCCCTGAACACCCTCGGAGGGCAGGGCGTGCGGCTTTCCAGACTTACGGAAGACACCTGCGAAAAAATTTCCGGGATTCTGGAGAAAAACGGGACAAAAACTCTCGAAAAGGTGGATTTCCCGTTTTTTGAAGAAAAAAAAGGAAAAAATCCCCCTTTAAAAAGATGGATTTTTGCCACTGCCGTTTTTATTTTTCTTGTTATAGCGGCAGTCTGCGTTTTTTTTGCCAATAGCAAATCCCCGTCGGTAGATGCCACGGGAGAGGCACTTTTGCAAAAATCCCGTAGCCACGAGATGGAACTGCAAGACTCCGTGAAAATGCCCGATTTAAAAGGCGTGCTAGAAAAGCTTGAACCCGAGGAGAGTGAATGATGAATTCAGAATCTCTTGCAGCCACGGAAAAAATGCTGGACGTGGTGAAGATACTCCTGGACGAACAGGAGCCGGGGACGCTTTTTCCAAAAATTTTGAACATCGCCAGGGAAGTGCTGAGCGCAGACGCCGCCGTGTTGGACATCGGTGGTGAAATTCCCCTGCATTATTCCGACCCCGAAAAGGTAAGCATTTCCATTTCTGCCGTAAAGCACGCCAAGGCAGAAAACAAGGCCATCGTATGGAACCAGCTGGAAGACGATTCCGCGGACCTTTCCAAGTCCATTGTGCAGAACCAGCTGACCAGCATTATGGTTTCGCCCTTCCGCACTCCCGATTCGGAATCGGGATATTTGTATTTGCAAAGGGCAGCACGGGAAGAACCTTTTACCGAAACGGACAGCAAGCTTTTTGATTCCTTCGTGACGGTCTGCGAAAAAATCACCTTTGCCGCCTTTGACCGCCTGCGGGACAAGGAATCTCTTGATGTTTTAAAGAACGTGGTCCGCAAGGACGGCATTGTGTATTCTTCCAAGATCATGGAAGAACTGGTGGCTCTTGCTGACCGGCTGGCACCCCTCCCCCTGCCCGTGATTATCCGTGGCGAAACCGGCACGGGGAAAGAAGTTTTTGCCCGCTACCTGCACAACCACAGCCCCCGAAGTGACAAGCCCTTTATTGCGGTAAACTGTGGGGCCATTCCCGAATACTTGATCGAGTCCCTGTTGTTTGGCCATGCCAAAGGTTCCTTTACCGGTGCCATAGACAACCGCAAGGGATACTTTGAAGAAGCCGACGGCGGCACCATCTTTTTAGATGAAATCGGGGAACTGCCCCTAAACATGCAGGTGAAACTTTTGCGGGTGCTACAAGAAAAGCACATTACCCGCGTGGGCGACAACCGTGAAATTCCCGTGAACGTGAGGATTATTTCTGCCACCCATGTGGACCTGGAAAAAGCGGTGCAAGAAAAGAAATTCCGTGAAGACCTGTATTTCAGAATTCAAGTAATGCCCATCCAGGTTCCGCCCCTGCGGGAACGGGGCCAAGACGTGGTTTTGCTGGCCGAAGAATTCTTGAAACGCTACAGCGCCGAATACGGCCGGGGCAAATTCAAGTTCAGCCGCAACGCAGAAAAAGCCATGCTCAGCTACCACTGGCCGGGAAACGTGCGGGAACTGGAAAACAAAATCCAGAAATCTCTGGTGCAGGCAATACATGGGGTAATCCAACCCGGAGACCTTGGGTTGGAAAACCTCCAGAAAGAGACCAAGGAATCCCCCAGGACTCTTAAAGAAGCGCGGGAAGCCGTAGAAAGAGAGGTTATAAGCAACGCCCTTAGGGATGCCGGGGCAAACCTGACCCTGGCCGCCACCATCCTAGGAATCGACCGCAAGGTGCTGCGAGAAATCATGGAACGCTTGGGAATAAAGAAAGAGGATTTTAAGGGCTAGGGTGATTGCCCGAAAAAAAATTATATTTAATCCGAGTCATTGAATTTGGGACATTGGCACGGATTTTGCAAAAGAAAGAGTATGAAAAAGACGAAATTCATATCTACCATTCTTTTCGCGACGGCATTCTCCTTTGCCGCCGGTGAATCCACTGCACCTGCAGCCGATGTCCCCACCCCTGCCGAAAGACAGAGCATAACCAAAGAATCCCCGAATCTTGGCCAAAAAGAGCGGGAAGACTGGATACGCATGCGGGAAGAGCGCAAGCAAGCTAGAGAGGAAATCCTTTCCAGATTGCGGGAATCCCCAGCAGGCGAACGCCAGAACATCCGCCAGGACCTCTCTAGAAATAGAGACGAAAGGCCCCGTTTCGAGGGAGATTTCCCAAAATATGCACCCCGCGAGCCCGAACATTATGAAAGACGGCCCGAATCCCGTGACCAGGATTTTATGCAGGGTCAAAATGATCCCCCGCCAAAGAGGGATCCCATGAGACGGTAATGAGGACAGGGGCAATAGCGACTGCAATTCTATTGCTTTCTTCCTATTTGTTTGCAGAAAGCCAGGAGGCCGTTTATTACGAGGCTTTAAAAGCCGAGGAACAGGGCCAGGTTTCCAAATCCATTGAACTATTTGAAAGGGCCGCCAGCATTGACGGCCCCTATACCGATGAAATCAAGGGTATTCTGGAGGAATACTACCAAGCCCTTGGAATGGACAAGTCTTCCCTGAATTTTAGACTGCGGGGAGATTTCTCGATCCACGGGATTCATTACGAAGAAAAGGGCGGCTACGAAGACGTCAAAGAAAATGGAGCCGAATCTTTTTTTGGAGTTTCCCTATTTGCTGACTATACCTCCGGCACCCTCATCCATTCTTTGGGCTTGAATTTTTCTGGAAACGCCTTTTTAGGCGATACCATTTCGCCCCTAGATTCTACCCAATGGACTTTGGCGCCAGGCGTAGAATATAACCTTCTCGGGGAAAGTTTCCTTATCTGCGCGGGGGTGGATTTCAAATTCAACCCCGAGGAATGGCGCCCCCTTTTGTACGGATGGTTCGAAAAGATTTTTTCCCACATGGGCCGGAACAAGTTCGGCACGGCGCTTTCTGTTTCGGAAGAATGGGACTACCAGTTTATGGCAAGCCTGTTGGCTTCTTGGCGCAGGTTCAATACCCGCGGTTTTAACGCAACGCTTTTTGCAGGCCCGCGATTTGCCACCGAAGACGTCTTTGATTACGACAACTGGTACGACGATTATCCAGAATACAATGTCAAATGGCTAGGGCCTTACCTAAGGGGAAAATTCTCCTACAAATTCCGATACAACATTACGGCGGAACTGGGCATAAACCTGTTCTACAGATTTGTTCTGGACGGCCCCAACAGCGACTACGAAAAGATGAACAAGCTTACAGGACTTTGGGGCCCTACCCTTTACTGGTCCCCCAATATTATGACCTTTTACATCGGCGTAGAAAACGCCTTCCGCCGCTACTTTGACATCCCCGATTCCTATGAAGGAATCTTGTCCGATTCCATGTCCCTTTGGGAAGTCAAACTTGGGGCGAAGCTGGATTGGTAGCTTTTCGGAACCAATTGTTGCAATCGGGATAAAAAGTTCCGAATAAAAAATTCCGCCTTTTAAAAAAGCCTAAAAAAATCCCCTAATGGGGACTTTTCATAGGTATTTTTTGAGGAAAGGAGTATAACATGCGTATTAACAATTCCCTTTTCCCCCTGATTGCTGCGGCTTCCCTTTTTTACGCCTGCAGCGACAGTTCCTCCCCCACTACTGTTGATGACGGCATTGCGGAAACCACTACGGCGACCACCTATACCTGCGCCGACGGCACTGTGGCTGAAAACGCCAGCGAATGCGAAGCAAACGGCGGCGTAGCCGATTCCACCACTACAACCGTTTTTGTTTGCAGTGACGGTACCAAGACCACCAATGCAGACGATTGTGCAACTACGGTAACGGGCACTTCCAGCAATTCTGAAACAGCGAGCACCGTGCCGACCTCTAGCCAAGAAGTCGTTGAGCAGGTTGTTACCGAGGCCGTTACCTACCAGGAAGCGGAAGGAGACCTGAAACTCGTTTTTAGCACAACGGGATTGGCTGTGGAAAACGACAACGGCTCCTGCGTGGCCGTAGACAACGAAAAGAAAATCGCCACCATCAGTTGCGCAGGCAACTACTACCTCTCGGGAAGTTCCAGCGACTTCCAGGTGATGGTGGCCGCCAACACCGAAGCCAAGGTTTACCTCTACCTGAACGGGCTGGATTTGACCAGCGCCCAGGATGCTCCCTTCTATGTGCAAAGCGCCGACAAGGTGTTCTTTATGCTAGTAGATGGCACCGACAACAAGTTGGCAGATGCCTCTAACCGCACCACCGAATGGACCTACACCAAAAACGGGGTGGAGAAAAAAGACACCACCGGTGCGGTAATTTATGCAAAAGAAGACATCACCTTCAAGGGGAATGGAACCCTTACCGTCACGGGCAACTACAACAACGGCATCCAGACTTCCGATGACGTAAGGTTCAAGGACGTGCCCACCATCAAGGTGACCGCCAAGAACAACGCCATCAAGGGCAAAGGCTCTGTGGGCATCGAGGGCGGTTACTACACGCTCACGGCCACCAGCGGCGACGGCATCAAGAGTGACGAAGGCGAAGAAGAAAGCACTGTTGTAGAGAACAAGGGCATAGTCGTCATTACCGGCGGTGAATTCAACATCAAGGCGGGCGATGACGGCATACAGTCTTACAACTACACCCAGCTGGCCGATTCCGTTTCTACCCCGAAGGTCACCGTAAACAGCACCGGCAAGGGAATCGTTTCGGACAAGAATCTTTATATAGATGCAGGCATTGTCAACGTGACCTCTACCGACGATGCCGTCCATTCCAACATGAACATCTACTTTAACGGCGGCGAAACCACCATTTCCTCAGGCGATGACGGTATCCATGCCGATTCCACCCTGCGTATCAAGGCAGGCTCCATCAAGATTACCAAGGCCAACGAAGGCATAGAGGCATTCTACATCCGTGCAGAAGGCGGCTACACCTCGGTAGTGGCCAGCGATGATGCCTGGAATGCCGCCGGGGGTTCTGCAGACGGTTCCACCGCCAGCGGGAGCCAATGGAATGGCGGCCAGGGCATGGGCGGTGGAATGAGTTCTTCTAAGGGCTACATCATTATCTCTGGCGGATACCACTACCTGTATGCCGCAGGAAACGACATTGACGTGCTGGATGCCAACGGGAGCATTACCCAGACTGGCGGAGTGGTGATTCTGGAAATGGGCAACGGCAATGGCCAAGGCGGAATGATGAAGGGCCCCGGCGGCCAAGGCGGTTCTGGCGGCTGCAGCGGTGGAACCGGCGGAATCATCGATACCGACGAAAGTTACACCTTTAGCGGCGGAATCCTGCTGGGATTCGGGTCCATGAACGAGACCATCCCTACCGGCGGAAACTGCACCGCTATGAGCTTTAGCGCAGGCCAGACTATTGGCGCAAGCAATGCGGCCTTTACCACCTCTGTTTCGGGAAGCGTGGTGGTCTATGCCGGCGTGAACTCGGTTTCTACCGTAGCTTCTAGCGGAATGAATTCCGTAACCCTGGCCAACGGCATGACCTATTACTACAAATAACACTAGTGATGTCCTAGAATTCACCCTATCCCAAACCTAGGCTTCACTACGCCCCGGAGGAAACACCTCCGGGGTTTTATATATTTACACCATGGATCAACCCCTCGCCGAACGCCTACGCCCGCAAAACCTGGACGAATTCTTGGGCCAGAACAAGATTCTGGGCGAGCAAAGCCTTTTGCGTAAAAGCCTGGAAAACGACAACGTGCCCAGCATGATTTTCTGGGGCCCGCCGGGTTGTGGAAAAACCAGCCTTGCCCACGTAATCCGCCAGCGCACCAAAAAAGCCTTTGTGGCATTATCTGCGGTGACCAGCGGCGTAAAAGAGGTCAAGGAAGTCTTGGCAGACGCCCGCAAAATGAAGGGCATGTTCCAGGACACCATCCTGTTTATCGACGAAATCCACCGCTTTAACAAGGGCCAGCAGGACGCACTCCTCGGCGCCGTAGAAGACGGCACGGTGACGCTGATAGGCGCCACCACCGAGAACCCCGGATTCGAGGTCAACAGTGCATTGCTGAGCCGCTGCCAGCTGATTTTGTTTGCGCCTTTAAGCAAGGACGACCTGCGCACCTTGATTTTTAGCGCCCTGCGGGACCACCCCAGGGGATTGCAGCTCAAGGATGTAGAAGTAGAAGACGCCGTCGTGGAGAAACTGATTGCCCAGTCCGACGGCGATGCCCGCTTTTTGCTGAACCAAATCGAATGGATTGGCAAGAACTTGGGCGACCGCAAGGTCATTGACGAAAAACTTCTGGAAGAATTCCAGTACAAGAAGCCCCTGCGTTACGACAAGAGCGGCGAAGAACATTACAACCTGATTTCTGCACTGCACAAGTCGGTACGGGGCAGCGACCCGGATGCGGCCCTTTACTGGATGCACCGCATGCTGCAAGGCGGCGAAGACCCGCGGTTTATTTTGCGCAGGCTAATGCGCATGAGCATGGAAGACATTGGGCTTGCAGACCCCAATGCCCTGCTGCTTGCCACCGCCGCTCGCGAGGCCTACGACTTTATGGGCATACCCGAGGGGCTTATCGCCCTCGACGAACTGGCGGTTTACCTGTCGCTGGCCCCCAAGAGCAACAGCCTTGAACTGGCGGGCATGAAGGCCGACCAGATTGTAAAGCAAACCGGCACGCTGCCGGTACCGCGGGCTTTCCGCAATTCCGTGACCAAGGTAGGCGAAAAGCTGGGTTACGGCACCGACTACCAATACGACCACGACAGCCCCGGCGCCTATTCCGCACAGGAGCATTTGCCAAAAGCTCTGGAAGGTACCGAAATTTACGTACCCAAGCCCTATGGAAAAGAAAAAGCCCTTGGGGAAAGGCTTGCACAACTGAAGCAAATTAAGAAAGAGAAGGGAAACGCCCAAGCATAACAGCGAAGGCCTACTTCCTCACGAATTTCACGCCGATCCAAACACCGAAGCCATTTTCTTCGGTAATATCGTCATCGATTTCACCGGGAGAAATTAGGTCTGCACCGGCGGCCAATCCAAAATTAAGCCGTTCTGACACCGGATAGAGGTAGCCCACTTCAAACATTACATTGACCCCTATAAAGCCTATGCCGCCACCACTACCCAACAACATATTGGCCGTGGCAACCATGTAGAGATTTTTGACGGCACCTTCGGAATGGCTAAAGGGATAAATGGCAACACCTGGCCCTCCACCAAAATAGGCCGACCTTGGCTTGGCATCGTCTTCATCTTTTTCACGGCCATAAACCTTTCCCGTAGTCCTTTCCAATTCAATATTTGCAAAAGGAGCAAAGGTCCCCTTAATCAAACAGCCAAACCGCATTGAAAGCAAGGGGCCAAAACCCGTATAACCAATATCCTTTTCATAGGAGCCATATTTGCCGTCAGAAGATTTCTCGCCACACACATAACGCCCATCGGGCTCAAAATGGCAGCCAGGGCTTGTCACGGAATTGTCGTGAACAGTCTTCTCCGCCTCAAGGTGACGCAAAGTCGCACCAAACGTGGCATCAAAATAAAAACTGCTTTTTCGCCGCTGCTTAGTTACCGGTTCTTCGCCAAAAGAAGACACCACCAACAGTGCAATCAATAAGAAAACTAGCCTTTTCATTGATCGGCCTTAATCCTTGTAGATGGTGTAAACCGTGAATTCGTCTTCTCCCTCAGGGCCCTGTTCACTAAGACGGGTAACGGCATGCCACGGATGACGGTGGCCGGTAATAAGAGACGAATCGGGTTGCGTATCGGACCACCGATACACGCGATCTCCCAAAGAATCTACAATGGCATCGTTCATCAACCGACGGGAATAAAGATTGCTCAAGGAAAGGGTGTCGGGTACGGAGGCCAAATCAATCCTATAGCAACCGACAACCTCAAGATGCCCAGGCTTCTGTTCTGTAATCTTCGCATAGAATCGTTGCGACTTGCAGGCACTGGAATCACCGATATCGCTCAATCCCACAGCCCAGAATTCCGCCGTGGTTATATAACTGCTGATATTTTCATAACTGTCGCCCTGATTCATGATGCAATAGACGGTCGTATCCATATAGGGCTTATCGTAAAGGGAATATTCATAGCATTCATACTCCCTTTTACTGGTAAACGGGACGTCACAATCCTTCTCGCTAAATGTCGTATCGCGACTAAAAGCCTCAAATACCGTACTGTCCGGGAACTTGAAATCAAAGGTATCGCCGTGGAGTTCGTACATCTTTAAAAAGACGGATAAATCCAAATCAAAGGCCTTCTTCTTGTTTTTCCGGTCCACCAAGGTAAAGCGCAGGTGGTCGTCGTCATCTATGGGAATTCGAGCATATTTTTCTAGAACGTTCCCGTCATCTTTTACATATAAGGTGCTATACTGATCATAGGAATATTTGCTCTTTTGGGGTAGGTGCCTCAGGGAATCGCTTTTGCCATACTTGAGGCTATCCACGCAAAAAGTGCTCAATTCCGCCGTATCTTCATCGGCAAGGTACTTACAATCCAGCGTATAGAGTTTTGCCATGCGGTAATTGGCGGAATCATTCAATGGCAGTTCCAACGCAAAAGACGTGGGCCTCTGCAAAACATCGGTAGAAGGTTTGCAAACATTGGATTCACAATAACTGTGATACATATAAGAGTCGTCGCCGTTGCAAGCGACAAACCACACACACACCATTCCCATCCACAGGTATTTTATCGCTTTGTAAATCATACCGCAGACTCCATCTAAGGGAAATATACTCTTTTTTTCCTAGAACTGTTTCAGTAGTTTGATACGCTCCGGTGTATCGGGGTGGGTGCAGAACACGGCATTGGCCTTGGCCACCCAACCCTTGAGGGCCATATCGTTGTCATACTCTTCATCGGGGTGGATGATGTAGAGTTGCGCCACATCGTTACGGCGGGCAGAATCCAGCCCCGGATAATCGGAAATCTTTTGCAGGGCAGAAGCTAAAGCCCAAGGGTCGCCACAAAGTTCCGCACCGCCGGCGTCGGCCACATATTCGCGGCTACGGGATATGGCCAGGCGGGTAAGCCAACTGAAAAAGTAGGCGATGGTGCTCCAGATAAACACTAGAATAAGAACAAAGATGATAATGACACCGCCGCCCCCACCGCCACGATTACGGCGTGAAGTACGCCTTGTGGTGCCACGGAGCATTAAAGAAAGCAACCTCATGGACACCATCTGGATGGTGGAAAAGATTCCCACAAACACGATGCACACCACCATCAGGCGTGTGTCGCGGTTCTTGATGTGGGTCAGTTCGTGACCCACCACGGCAGAAAGTTCCGCATCGTTCAATTTTTCGATGAGACCCGTAGTAAGGGTAATGGTAAAAGAGGGAATATCGATGCCGCTGGCAAAGGCGTTTAGGCCGTTGTCCTGAACGATGTTGATTTTGGGCATCTCGATGCCGCCTGCAATGCAAAGGTTCTCTACAATGTTGTAGACCCTCAGGTTCTCTTTGCGTTCCAGGGGCCTGGCGTGGGTGGCCCGGCGGATGATGGCGGTGTTGGCACAATAAGCAATAATAAACCACAGGCCCACAATTTGCAGCGTGTAGGGCAGTACGTTCCAAAAAGCTTCCCAAACCTCGGGCCAGTGCATAATCCCGTACTTCATGTGGGTGGCGTGTTCGGCGGGGCAGCCCATCTCAAGGATGCTGCACAACACTCCAAGGAAATCCAGGATGACAATGGTCGCAAAAATCATCCCCAAAATAATAAGGGGGAACAGGCACAACAGAAGAGCACTGTTGCGATTGTTCCTCCAAATCTGGGTCTGGATACCGACGTACTTCATAAAAATGTGAAATGTGAGATGTGAAATGTGAAATGATTAATCACACATCCCACACTCCACATTCCTCACCGTTCACCACTAAAAATGTACTTCCGGAGCCTTGTTCAGGTCATCGCGGCTTTCGGTGGCCTCGTACATGGGGGCGCGCTTAAAGCCGAACATACCAGCAATGATGTTGCTGGGGAACACTTCGCAGGCGTTGTTCAGTTCGCGGGTAGTGGAATTGAAGAACCGGCGGGCGGCAGAGAGCTTGTTCTCGATGTCGGCCAGTTCGTTCTGCAGCTGCAAAAAGTTCTGGTTGGCCTTGAGTTCGGGATAGGCTTCCAGAGAAACGCGAAGGCCTGCCAATGCACCGGAAAGGGCTTTGTCGGCAGCCACCTTCTCGTCCACAGTGTTGGCGTTCATGGCGGCGGCACGGGCGGCAGTCACCTTTTCCAGGGTTTCCTTTTCGTGAGTGGCGTAACCCTTGATGGTGTTCACCAGCTGGGGCACCAAATCAAAACGCTGCTTGAGCTGCACGTCAATGTTGGCAAAGGCATTTTCGCGATTGTTGCGGAACTTCACCAAACCGTTGTACGTGGCCACAAGCCAACCAACGAGAAAAACCGCAATGACGGCAACAACAACTCCGATACTCATAAGCGCTCCTTTGAAATGTTCTTACAGGAAATGTATAAAACTACACCGGATCGTTGACGGGCTTGGTGTAGTCACGCTCGCCAAACAGGGCCGTACCCACGCGAATCATGGTAGAGCCCTCTTCTATGGCAACTTCCAAATCGCCGGTCATGCCCATAGAAAGCTGGTCAAAATGGGCAAAAACGCCACCCTTGGCCAGGAATTTCTGCTGCAGGTTGCGGAGGAAGGCAAAACATTCACGGGAATCCTCTGCCACGCCGGTGTTCTTGCCGATGGTCATGAGCCCCCGGAAACGGAGGTGTGGGAACGAGGCACTCTTGCCGTCGGCAGAGGCTGCGCCGGCGCGGGATGCAACCGCCTCCAAAAACGCCTCAGCCTCGTGGATATCCAGACCGCTCTTGGTTTCTTCTTCGCCGGCATTCACCTGGAAAAGGATGTCCAGGATTTTGCCCTGGCCGCTTTCGCCGGGGAGTGCCGCACAGACCTTCTCCAGTTTTTCCACCGCCTCCATGCTGGCAATGGAATGGATGCAGTCGGCCACAATGGCTGCCTTCTTGAGCTTGTTGCTTTGCACCGGGCCAATCACATGGCAACGGACACGGCTACCGTCCAGGGCCGTGCGGGGTGTAGAGAACTTCAGTTCCGCCTCTTGCACCCGGTTTTCGCCAAAGTCCGTGGCACCCAGGGAAATAGCGTTTTCCACCGCCTGGGCGGGGTGGAACTTGCTCACCCACACCAGTTTTACCGAGTCGCGGCCACGGCCCGCCAGGTTGCAGGCATTCTGGATTCTGGCCTCCAAAGCGGCCAGGTGTTCACGCATTTCTTCGAGAGTGTATTCCATTTTACTTCTTCTTTTTGCGCTCCGCCTTTACGGTTTGCAGGGCGGCCTTGAGCGCATCCTTTTTGGCCTGCTCCTCTTCGGGAGTGGGCTTGGTGTCTTCTAGCAGGCGGTCGGCCCATTCGTCCCAGAAGCGGCAAGTCTCACCGTCCAATTTCATCTTAGCGAATTTAACGGGTTCTGTATCCACAGCAAGTTTCACCACAGTTTCTTTGTAGGCCTGGGAAAGGCCCGCCACGTGGGACATGCGCTGCTTGAGTTCGGCCACGGTGGCATCCAGAATATCCACCTCAAAACGGCGTTCCACGTAACGGCGGGTAATGAACCCAAGGGCCATAAAGTAGTCGCCCTGGTTGCCCTCGGCAAGGTAGTTCTTTTGCCGCAGTTCCTTGAGGGCCAACACTGCCTCTTCGTAGGGCGGGAGTTGGGGTGCGGCACCCGCCTTGGCAAACTTTTTGTGGAGGAACCAGCCCAAAAACACGAGGAGCGCCACGCCCAACACAATCAGCACAATGTAGAGCCACTGCGGCAACCGCGGGTCGTCTAGCGGGTCTTCCACTTCCAAAATGTCGGTCTCCTCCCCCGTGGTGCGCATAGAGACCTTCACCGCCACCGGGTCGGTATTGGTCTTTACGGTATCGCTGCCCACCACGGCACTCACCTGCTGGGGCGCAATCAAAAAATCGCCGCTCACAAAGGTGTTGAGGGTGGCAAGCCACACGAACTTCGCGGTTCCCTTGGGCATGCCCTGGGTCACCTTCTCGTTCTTCATCTCCTTGACCTCGAAACTCCCCAGGTTGCCCACAAAACTGGGCAGGTCCACAACGGCGTTCTCGGGAGCGGTCACCTGGATTTCGTAATTGAACATGTCGCCCACAAATACCTGGGCATTGTCCACGTTGGCCTTGACGGTCACGTCAAAAGCAAGGGCGGGGGCGGCAAGGAACAGGCAAAAGGCGGCAAAAAGCGACAAACGCGAAATTTGAGTCATAAAACCCTCTTCTGTGGGAGAATATACAAAAAAGTGAGGGCGGGAGACTATGACATGGCCGCGTTGTCTAGGAGGACATTCATGTAAGTCTGGTAAGGAATTCCCGCTGCAGCGGCTTTACGTTTGAGCGCATCCACCGTCTTGACCTTGAGCCTTATGGAATACATTTTCTTTTCTTCCTTGGACTCTGCAATGGCACGCCTGACACGGGCAATGGACTCCTCAAGGGTTTCGGACTTGCGACCACTAGAGATTACCTCCGGGTCTCTGGTGCGGGTATCGTTTTCGAGTTTCTTAACAACCGCCTTGGGCAACTTAATCATCTTTTGCATTTTGCACCTCGGTTTCATGAGCCCTCCTTACCCCCGCTATTATAAAAAATGTATATACAAGTGTCAATACATATTTAACTCCCGTTTTTAAGTTCATTTTGGTAAATCGGCCGCCACGGCGGTCGATTTTGCGCCAGGAGCAAGGTATAGTCAACGCCTTCCAAAGCGCTTGGTAAAGTGAGAAAAACTGCATTTTTTGATCAAATTTCGGCAATTCGGCAGCCACGGTTGCCGATTTTGCGCTAATTTCGGCAATTCGGCAGCCACGGTTGCCGATTTTGCGCTAATTTCGGCAAATCGCTAGCCGTCGGCTAGCGATTTAGGAGACGTATAATCCACCACCGCCAAAACGTTCGCCATTGGCGAACGTTTTTTCAAAGTTGCAAATTGCGGCCTTGAAGTATTTCTGGGGAGTTGCCATTAAAAGGCTGAAAGCATTTTACCGACGTTGGCAAAATGGTCTTTTCTACAGTTGCAATTTATGACCATAGAGATTTAAGATGTTATACACGGCTGTTTTGGCAATCCGGCGGGGTGTTTGTGCAAACAAATTTGCCCATGAAACTGCGGGAATAGCTCCTGAAACAAAAACACCTCTATTTTTCAACCAAAATAGAGGCGTTTTGAGAAAAATCTTCGTGAAATAGACCTAGAAAGTATCCCCCACATCCCCTTTTGATATATATTTATATCATAGAACCCTTATGGATACAGACAAGAAATCGCTCTCGGAAAGAGACATCATTAGCAAGTTTATCTTGCCCAGCATAACGAGTGCTGGTTGGAGCCTCGAATCGCAAGTTCGCGAAGAGGTGTCTTTTACTGCTGGTCGAATTTTTGTCAAGGGAAAAACGACTGTTCGTGGCGAACGAAAGCGCGCTGATATCATTCTCTCTTACAAGCAGAACTTGCCCATTGCCGTTATCGAAGCAAAGGACAACAAGCACTATGTAAGTGATGGAATCCAGCAAGCTCTTGCATACGCAGAAACTTTGGATATTCCTGTAGCCATCAGCAGTAACGGCGATGGATTTTCTATCCGCTATCGAAAGGGATGTGGCCCCAAAAACGCAGTCGGCGAACCTCTCGCCGTAGAAGAACGCGATTTAAATCATTTCCCAACTAACGAAGAAATCTGGAATTGCTACAAGCGATACAAGGGCATTGACACTCCTGAAGTCGAATCCATCGCGACGCAAGATTATTTCGTCGAAAATTCCGATTACAAACCACGCTACTACCAGCAAATCGCCATCAACCGCACCGTAGAGGCAATCGCCAAAGGGCAAGACCGAATCCTGCTTGTCATGGCAACCGGTACGGGTAAAACCTATACGGCGTTCCAGATCATTTGGCGCCTGTGGAAAAACGGTTGGACAAAGAATAAGGAGCCGGGTAAAACGCCACGAATTCTTTTCCTTGCTGACCGAGAAAATCTGATTTCGCAAACCAAGCGCGGCGATTTCAAGCATTTCAAGGACAAGATGACGATTGTCCGCCATAAGCAGATTGACAAGGCTTACGAAATATATTTGGCTTTGTATCAAGGATTGACCAACTACGATGAGGACGCCGACGCCTACAAGGAATTCTCACCAGACTTTTTTGATTTGGTCGTCGTTGACGAATGTCATCGCGGAAGCGCAGCCGACAATAGTGCATGGCGAAAAATCCTTGATTATTTCAAGAGTGCAACGCACATTGGCTTGACTGCCACACCGAAAGAAACAAAAGACATTTCGTCTTCGGAATATTTTGGCGACCCGATTTACACCTATTCTTTAAAGCAAGGTATCGACGACGGATTCCTTGCTCCTTACAAGGTTTTGCGTGTTGGCATTGACGTTGACCTGGAAGGCTGGCGTCCCGAAAAAGGCAAACTTGACAAAAGCGGAAACATTGTTGAAGACCGCATTTACAACACGAAGGATTTTGACCGCAACTTAGTTCTGGAAGACCGCACTCCAATTGTCGCCCGCAGAATTGTGGAATTTCTGAAGCAGAATGATCCAATGGCAAAGACCATCGTATTCTGCATTGATCAAGAACATGCTAGCCGCATGCGTGACGAACTTTGGAAAGCTGCTCCGCCGGAATGGCACGAAAGGTCTGACGAGTACATCATGCGTATCACCAGTGATGACAAGGAAGGCCGACTGAAAGTTGACGATTTCAAGAACCCCGAAAAGCCATACCCTGTTATTGCGGTTACATCAAAACTGTTGACTACTGGTTCTGATACAAAAACTTGCAAACTCATAGTCCTAGAATCCAATATCGGTTCAATGACCGAGTTCAAGCAGATTATCGGTCGCGGAACAAGAGTGTATGAGGAATACAACAAACTTTACTTCACGATTATGGATTTCCGTAACGTGACGAACTTGTTCTCTGACCCGGCATTCGACGGCGAAGCCATCCGCATTAAGGAAGTCAAGCCGAACGACCCGATTCCTGTGGATAGTCAAATGACCGATGATACTCCCGAAGATTTGATTGACCCGGTTACGGGCGAACCAGTCAGTTTCCCGGAGCCGCCGACTTACCCAACGCAACTCCCTCCTCTTGGTGGAGAAGTTGCAGAAAAACCTTCAAAGGTCTATGTGGCAGGTGTTTCGGTGTCTATCCTGAACGAACGCATGCAATACCTTGACCCGGTGGGCAAGCTGATTACAACGACACTCCGCGAATTCACCCGTCAAGGAATTTTGAACAAGTATCGTGACTTGCAAACATTCTTGCAAGAATGGAATGCTGCGGAAAAGAAAAAGGCGATTATCGAAGAACTGGAAAAACAGGGAATCATCGCCGAAAATTTGCAAGAAGAAGTCAAAAAGGATTTGGATATTTTCGACCTCGTTTGCCATATTGCATACGATGCTCCCGCATTGACCCGCAAGGAACGTGCCGAGAATGTTCGCAAGCGCAATTGCTTTACCAAGTACGGT
>Ga0265298_10004493_pt1 | contig 17826 bp, 17 predicted proteins | sample AusTroGonzalo_MG_3_FD_193486 | JGI IMG/M metagenome (GOLD analysis project Ga0265298, IMG submission 193486) | Bovine rumen microbial communities from tropical cattle in Woodstock, Queensland, Australia - Gonzalo_01 | ecosystem: Host-associated > Mammals > Digestive system > Stomach > Rumen ... | reverse complement strand
CTTCGCTTGCGCATCCATTCCCGCAACGAGAGAAGCCCTTCACGACTCTGCACTTCGGCTTTTCGGAAATAATTTGATAAGATAAGAGCCTCCACCACTATAATGCCAAGAATCAGGTCAAAGGGAATCAGGAACCACCATGGCCATATCTTAAAGATGGTAGAAGCGACCATTAGAAACGCAAAAAATATGGCAGAGAACAAGGCCCCAAAATAGCTGTTTTTAGTGCGTCGTTTCACAGAACGCTGCAGCATGTCTTTGTGTAAAGTGCTGTGTTGCGCTATCTCCTGTTGCAAGTCACGAAGTTCCTGCTGCAATTCTAACTTAAGGTCATCTTTCTGTTCCATTTCGTCGAGGCTTTAGTCGGTGATTTTTTTCAGTTTCTCACGCACACGCACCAAGCGCACACTCACGTTGTCGATGCTGATGCCGAGGATGGCGGCGATCTCATCGTAGGGAAGGTCTTCAAGCCATAACAGGATAAGAGCGCGATCGAACGGGTGCAGCTTGCTGATGCGCTGGTGCAGTCGCGATGCGGCGGGATTGCGCTCCTCTTCGGCGAAGAGATCGACATCCATTTCCAACGGCGACGTATCCAAGCGACGGCGCTGCTTTCGGTCGGCGGTGACGCAGGTGTTCAGCGCCACACGATAGACCCACGTCTTTTCCGAGCTGCGACCTTCGAAGCTGTCGAAGCCTTTCCACAGGCGGATGAGCACCTCTTGGACGAGGTCGTCGGCCTGCTGCCGCTCGTTGGCGAAGAGGTAGCAAACGGAGTAGATGGTCTGCCGTTGCCGCTCCACCAGCCGCTCGAAATCGCGTTCTTTTTGTTCCTTCTTTTTCATTATTCCGGGATCCGTTTTACCCTTTGACAAAACGTATGTTTAAAAAACTACACCCTGCCTCAAATTTTTTTTATGCGGCAAAAATAGTTTATTCTCTGATATTTAGGATACAGAAAAGTCAAAAGGTTGCAGAATAAACTGCGTGACGTGTGAGAGGCAAATCATCAGTACAGGTTAACGGGTTGCTGCTCTCCCGAAATCTCGAAGGTGAGCGTCGCACCGTCCGCACGCACGTCGAGGGTGACGGGCGCGCCCATCACGATCGGCATGTTCAGCTTTTCGTGACCGGCGGGGAAGCCGCAAAGCAACGGGATATTGTATGGCGCAATGTACTCGCGCAGCATCGCCTCCACACTCTCATAACCGACATCGTTCTCGCAATCGGTAAAATCGCCTAAAATGATACCTTTGCAACGGGCAAGTACACCGCTCATTTTCAGCATGTTGAAGAGACGATCGATGTTGTGGTGAGTCTCTTCCACCTCTTCCACGAAGAGAATAACGTCAGCTTTGCCGATGGCATCAACCTGCGTGACGAGCAACGGGGCGAAGGTGGCGAGATTGCCGCCCACGAGGGTGCCCGTAGCCCGACCGAGAATATTCTCTTTGTGGGCAGGCAGCTCATAGCGCGGCACCTGACCCTCAAGCAGATTGCGCAGCAACGTGCAGGATTGTTGCACACTGACACTGTCTTGATTGGCAATGTTGCAGGCCATTACGCCATGAATGCCCATCACACCAGCGCAGACCTCCATGCTGAGCAGTGTGGTGATGTCGCTGTAACCGATGAGCCATTTCGGGGAGGCGGCCAGCTCTTTCAGAAGCAGACCTTCCACCAAGTGCAGGGTACTGTAGCCGCCGCGCAGACAAATAATGGCCTTGATATCGGGATCGTTGAGCGCCCAACGGAGGTCAGCAAGCCGTTCCTTCACAGTGCCGGCATAGTGAGCGAGCAACTGTTTGCCGACATTCGATCCGATGACCGGTACAAAGCCCCAACTGCGCAGCGTATCCGCTGCTGCGAAAGCGGTCTCCATCGAACAATAATACGAAGGAGAGATCAGGGCCACCTTGTCGCCCGGTTTCAAATAGGCTGGAGCCACACATTTCAGCGGCTTCTTCGGCCCCGCAGCCTTCGCCACGGGCATCAAGACGAAAAGGCACAGGATTGTGATGATAATTTGGATTGGGAAGGTTCTTTTATTCCACATTTTTAGTGAATTTATTGATTAGAAGAACGACAATATTGCTTATCAACGTGGCCATTCCGAATGAGGCATAAATGAAAAATGCTGTTACAAACTCATCCCTGCCTCCAAACCATGAGATAATTAAAAATACGAACAGATAAAATAAGCATGCAGCGATAAGATTTAACACATTTATGTATTTAAGGAAGCGAGTGTTCTTGACGATTTGCCCTTTTTTGACAGCAAAAAGCACACGCAAACTGAAGGCAACAAACACAAGGGGAATGAGTAGGAGTATCATTTCGTAATATTTTTCATTCTTCATTCTTCATTCTTAATTCCCTCGCGCCTTCCCCGATTTCCGCCACATAAAAATCCGCATGCAAGCCGAAACGTTCCTCATACGCGCGGCCGAGGCTTTCGACAAACGCATCTGCCTGATCATCAGCAATTAACGTCACCGTGCAGCCACCGAAGCCTGCGCCAGTCATGCGGCTGCCGAGCACGCCGGGGAACTGCTGTGCAAAGGTGGCGAGGAAGTCGGTTTCGGGACAGGTCACTGCATAATCGTCGCGCAGGGTGGCATGCGAGGCGTTCATCAGCTGTCCGAAACGGACCATGTCGCCGCCCTTGAGTGCAGTGATGGCTTCGCGCACGTTCGCGTTCTCGCGCACCGCGTGACGCGCACGACGCAGCACGTTACCGTCCAAGTATTTCGCAACGGTATCGAACTGTGCCATTGAGAGTTGGCATAAGCAGTCCACCAGAAGATGCTGCTGGATAATCTCCAACGCCTGCTGACATTCGGCACGGCGCTGGTTGTATTCGGAATCGACCAACCCGCGCGGCTTGTTGGAATTGGCGATGACGAACTTGAGTCCGCGCATCTCCAACGGCACGTGCTCGTATTCCAACGTATTGCAGTCCAACGCAATAGCGCAATCCTTCTTCCCGAATCCCGAGGCAAACTGATCCATAATGCCGCAGTTCATCCCCACAAAGTCATTCTCCGCATGTTGCGCCATTTGCACCAGCTCTAACATCTTGAACGGATTGGCATTCAGCGCGTTGAGAGCAACAACGGTCACCACCTCGATGGAAGCGGAAGAGGAGAGCGCCGCCCCGATGGGCAGGTCGCCGCGATAGTGAAAATGCCAACCCGAAACGGGATACCCGCGGTCGGCAAACTCCTTGAGCACGCCCAACGGATAGTCCACCCAGTGGTGCTGTTTTTGTGACAGATCCTCTTTAAGGATGACATATTCTGCTGGAATATTCTCGGAGGTGAAACGGCAGAAATCTGCATCATCATTCTGTTTCACAGTGAGATACGTTCCCATGTTGAGGGCCGCGGGGAAAACGAGTCCGCCGTTGTAGTCGGTGTGGTCGCCGATGAGGTTCACGCGCCCAGGGGCGAAAAAGTGTCGTTCAGTTTGCAACATATTCGGTTTTTTTCTCTGTAGAGACGATGTGTACATCGTCTCTCATTATGGTGCACATCGTCTCTACAATTTCGGGGCAAAGGTACACAAATAATATGTATGTTTGCGCCGCGAAACAACTTTGTAGTTTTTCACTGCATCCTGCGTCTAACGGATGTTAATTCTAAGATCAATGACAAAAAAGGAATCAGATTTTGAACAGATGGTCCGGGAGCACAAAAGCACCGTCTACACGGTCTGCTACATGTTCTCGAAGGACACCGACGAGGTCAACGACCTTTTTCAGGAAGTCCTCATCAACCTCTGGAAAGGCTTCGACGGCTTCAGAGGCGAGTCGAAGGTGGACACCTGGATTTGGCGCATCGCCCTCAACACCTGCATCTCCGACGACCGTAAAAAGAAGCGGCGCGGAGAGCATGTGCCACTGGAGATGGCGGCCGACCTCTACACCGACACCGACGAGGACACCAAACAGATCCGCCAGCTGTATGCGCGCATCAACAAGCTGGGTATCATGGACCGCGCCCTCGTCCTGCTCTGGTTGGAAAACCTTAGTTATGAGGAAATTGGTGCCATCGCCGGCATCTCCGCCAAAAACGTTTCCGTGAAGTTGGTCAGAATTAAACAGCAATTAATGAAAATGTCAGACAATCAAGAATGTTAGTTATGGAAAACAACGAAATAAACAACAGCGAATTGGAAACCATGCGTGCGCAAATCGCACTGCTGAAAGAGAAACTCGACAAGGAGACGATTGTTTCCGAAAAACTTCTCCGCGACACGATGCGGCACAAGGCCCGCACCATCAACACCAACGCTTGGGTGAGCGTGGGAGCCTCCATCTTTGTGATTATATGGGCATTGGCGTATATCCCGAAAGAGGGATTCAGTTGGTGGTTTGCCGGCGCCACTGTTCTGATGATGCTCGTCTGCGATTTCTTCACCTGGAAATACCATAAAAATGTGAATGCCAAGACGATGAGCGGCGACCTGCTGACTGTGGCCAAGGTGATGAAGCAGCTGCGCGACAATTATAAAAAATGGCTGAAATACAGCATTGCCATGATTTCGGTATGGTTCGTATGGCTTTCCGCAGAATTCTGTATTCGTTTGAATGATTGGAAATTGGCATTGATTATGATTGTTGCATTGCTTATCGGTCTGGTCATTGGTGGCTTCATCGGTCTGAAGATGCACAATTCCGTGATTCGCAACGCCGAGGAGATTATCAAACAGATTGAGGAAACCGATGAATAATCTTTAATGGTTTCAGGTTTCAAGTTTCAAGTTTCAGGTTTCAAGTATAATACGAACCCTGAACCTTGAATCTTGAAACTAAATTTTGCGAGAACACTGTATTGGAATAAAATGTACTTTTGCCTTCGAAAAAAATCAAAACCTTAAAAGTTAAAGCATTATGGATTTAAACAGTATCATCACCTCGCTCACCGGCAACAGTCAAATCGCTGAAATTGCCAAAAAGTTCAACATCGACCCGAACAAAATCATCAATGTGATTAAGGAAGCCATTCCCAAATTCCTGAGTGCCATGCAGAAAAACGCGGGTACGGCCGCAGGTGCCGCTGCGTTGACGCAAGCTCTCGGCAACCACGCTGGTCAGGGCTTCGGAATCAACTTGGAAGACGGCAAGAAAATCCTGGAGAAGATTTTCGGTGGCAATCTAGGTTCCGTGATTTCCTCTATCGGTCAAAAAACTAGCACCCCCAACGATCAGGTTAACAATATCTTAGCTTCTGTCGCCCCTAATTTGCTCTCCGTTTTGGGTAAAGGTGCCGGCACGGGCAACATCGGCAACATCTTAGGTTCGTTGTTAGGTGGCGGCTCCAACAGCGGATCCTCCGCAGGCAAGGTCATCGGCGGCTTGCTGGGGAAAATGTTCAAGAAGTAAATTCATTAGAGCTAATTCACTGAAATAAAGTGCCTTTTCTCATCGAAAGGCATTTTTTTTGCAAATTTACTGACGGATCAGGGTGATGGATCCGTTTAATAGATAATAGATTTCACCTGCTAACGTGTTGACATACAGTTTGCATCCATAGTAATAGACACCATCGGAGGAGGGTTGGTGCGTGGTTTCATCGGCTCCATCCCACAAAATGTCAGGATTGGTAGTGCGGAAAACACGCTTGCCCCAGCGGTTGTAAATCTCCATTTCGATTTTCGTGACTCCTGAATAGGGCATGAAGGGCGTGAACATATCGTTAACGCCGTCACCATTGGGGGTGAAGACATTCGGAAGCTGATATTCTAAACATTCAAACACGTCAATACACACGGAATCAGTGAGTTCCGTAATATTTCGGTTGCTGTCGGCCACGCGCATGGCATAGCACCCGACCAACACTTCCGAACCGCTCACACTGATGTTGTAAGTACACGGCACTGGATAACAAATCTGCGTGTTGTCGAAGGAATCGATGCAGGTAAAGGTCCCATTCAAAGTCGGCTTATAGTAGATGTAATAATGCACAGCATCCAACGCAGCCGTGTCGGAACTGAAGGACCAACTGAACTCAACATTCTGACAATCAGTGCTGATAGTGATGTCGGGAAGCTCAGGCGGCTCGTTGTCGTATGGCATCCCGCAAGCTCGCTGCGAACGGTTATACAACGGGCCAATCGTGTCAGGAAGCCAATAGTAACCCTCAGCCTCGATGTAATAGCAGTAGGTTTTGCCGTTTTCGAGGTTCCGATCCACGTAAGAAGTGGTTGTGGTGGTGCCTATAGAGTCCCAAAGATGTTGAGTGTCATCCAGTCGATACACAACATATTGGATGTTGTTCCAAGGTTGCATGTCGGTCCAAGAGAGTGAAAGCTTTTTATCGGAGGAGTTTATATTGAGGAATATAGAAGCGGATCTATCGGATTTTTCGATGATGGTGTCAGAATTGACCATGGTAACTCGATAGGTGTAGGCTGAATCTGACGTGTTTAAATCGTGATCCAAATAGGAAAGTGTGTCACTTGGATTTCCGGGAGCGTTGACAGAATAAATCTGGTTTTCTATTCCTGAGGCAGAAAATCTGGAGAGGAGGAACCGATAGGGTGGTGGAAAGGCAATGGAGTCAAGTTCTGGTGGGAAAAGCCAGCGTACAAGCAACGTCCCGTTCTCAGAATGGGTGCTTACCACATCTGTGTTGATAATAACGGGAGCATCGTTGGCGATGTGGGCGCAAGCCTTCTCGGAAACAATACTCTCTGCTCCATTGGGAAAAATCGCGACGATGCGGTAACAGTATTCATTGCCATGATAGAGCGGAAATGCGCTGCCGTCATCGGTGAAAGTGGTGTCCAACCAATCGGATGTGCTTCCTATTTTAGTGTAACCGGCCTCAGGAGGCAATCCTGTCTGGCAAGAATCCGGTTCGAAATCGTCCTCTCCGTTTTTACGATAGATGTCATATCCAATTGCGTTAGAACAGGAGTCTGGTTGCCAATCCAAGTGAATTACATTTCCTTCAGGGGTGGCATTCAGGTTTTTCGGAGCCGGGGCGATGATGCGGATTCGGAGTGTCTTGAAAGAAACTAATTCCACTTGAGGACCGTTGTCTTTGGCCTTGAAAATTACTTCGTAAGGGTTCGGCCGTACATGTCCGCATTGGGTATTCCAAATAAAATGGGTAGCATACGGCACACTGTCGTAAATCTCAGAGAATTGCGCAGGAGACTCACTGAGTACGAGAGGTTCGCCTGTTGCACTCAATCTGACATGCGTGGAGGTGTTGTCGTCCACGTAAACCAACTGATTTATTCTGCTGCCGGCAATCACGCAGGTATCGTTTACATTCACGACGGGCGGTTCGTTGTTGCACGGTGCCACGGTAATCTGCATATCGCGCACCATACTTCCAATAAGTACGCCGTTACGCCATTCTTCAATCAGTATTGCGATGTTATATTCACCAGCCATCGTGGGCGAATCCCATGTTAGGTCGCCAGTAACCGGGTCGATTTCAATATAGTTGGATGCATAAGGCATGGAATATCCTGGAATTTCCTCGCCGTTGTACCCACGACAGTTGATCAGAGAGTAAGACAAACTGTCTCCTTCGGGATCAATCGCCCCCGGATTATGGTAAAAAGGTACGTTCGTGCAGGCATTGTCCAACGGAGGATTCATCAACTGTGGGGAGGAATTTCCTTCCATGAACGGACTGATAATCAGGATAGTTTCTATAAAAAACGGTATTTCCACTGAACTTGGTATGTTGATGATTCCGGCGTTACGGTTCGGATCCTCGAAAGTGACGTGGAAGGTGCCTACCGCTGAAAATGTATGTTGGGTTACATATACATTCACGCTGATGTTGTTTTCCAGGTTCGTTTTGCTGAATCGTTGAATGATGGAAGAGGTTCCGTCGCCCCAAAAAACCTCTATTTCTGGCCGGTCTGCGGGACTGGGAGTGTAGGTATAGGTGGTGATCGTGAAATTGTAAGTTAGTCCGGAAACGTACGTGTAGCTGATCTCGCCAGCGCGTTGGTGCGTGGCAAAGACGGTCTGCATTCCTGCAAACATCATCAGCAACATCAATAGTACACGAATCCGTTTCTTCATCTTACTCCACTTTTTTAACGTGATTGTCAGATAATTGGAATTTTTGACCGCTTTCAGGGCATACCGCAACACCGTTTTTGTCGAACGCCAAACGACAGCCATTTTCGCTTACCCAACCGATTTGTCGAGCCGGAACACCTGTCATCAGTGCATAATCAGGCACATCATGCGTGACGACCGCGCCTGCTCCAATCATCGCATAACAGCCGATCGTATGTCCGCACACTACCGTGGCATTCGCGCCGATTGTAGCTCCACGTCGCACTAAAGTGGGGCGAAATTCCTGCTTTCGTTCGATAAAAGCTCTCGGATTGATGACGTTCGTGAACACCATCGAAGGCCCTAAAAATACATCATCTTCGCACGTGACGCCCTCATAGACAGACACATTATTCTGCACTTTCACATTGTTCCCCAAGGTTACGCGATTCGAAATCATCACATTTTGCCCGACAACGCAGTTTTGGCCGATGACGGCATCTGACATAATGTGCGTGAAGTGCCAGATTTTGGTGTTTTCCCCTATCTGACAACCTTCATCCAGGATGGCGGTTTCGTGTGCGAAATACTTTTTCATAGCGGGCAGTTAACGATGGTTTCACAAATATATTGCAGCTGATCATCAGCGAGTTCTGTATGCATAGGCAGTGAGAGAACCTCCTTGCAAAGGTGCTCGGATACAGTAAAATCTCCTTCTTGATAACCTAACGAACGATATACCGGTTGCAGATGCACGGTAACTGGGTAATAGATCATGGTAGGAATCCCTTTTTCAGACAAATACTGCCTTAAAGAATCTCGTTTGCCATTTTTCACCCGTATAGTGAACTGATGGAACGTATGATGGGTATTCGTTATAATCTCAGGAAGTTGTAGCCAGTCCACCTCCTTCAGGGCTTCGAAATAATAATCTGCTGCGGCTCTGCGCTTTGTGATATACTCGTCCAAATGTTGGAGTTTTACCTGCAGAATAGCCGCTTGCAGCGTGTCCAAGCGCGAATTGACACCGACATAATCATGATGATACTTTACCTTCGAACCGTGACGGCAGATGGCTCGCATACGCTCCGCCAACGTCTCGTCATCCGTCACCATTGCACCTCCATCGCCGTAGCAGCCCAAGTTTTTGGACGGAAAGAACGACAAACACCCGACATCTCCCAAGGCACCCGCCTGTTTCGTTGTGCCATTCGAGAAAGTATACGGAGTTCCAATTGCCTGACAAGCATCCTCTATCACTTTGATATTGTGTTTCTTAGCGATATCTAATATCGGCTCCATGTCTGCACATTGTCCGTACAAATGCACGGGGATGATCGCTTTTGTCTTCGGAGTGATGGCCGCTTCCAACAGGGAGGCGTCCATCGTGAAGGTCTCCTCGCAGACATCCACGAAAACGGGTTTGGCGCCCAAAAGCGCGATAGCTTCCGCGGATGCAACAAAGGTAAAAGGCACGGTGATTACTTCATCTTCGGGACCAATTCCAAGCGCCATAAGTGAAACCATGAGCGCATCTGTACCATTTCCGCAGCTTACAACATACTTAGACTTAGTATATTGGGCAAGCTGTTCTTCAAATTCGCGAACGGGAGAACCTTGGATGAAGGCCGTTGAATCCAATACATGCTGAATGGCCGCATCCACCTCCGGCTTGATGCGCAGATATTGACTTTTCAAATCGACCATCTGTATGGGATTCATCATTTTACCTTTATTTCAAAAGAGTGCAAAAGTACATAAATTTCAAATACACACGGACACCCATAGTATTGGTGTAGAGACGATGTGCACATCGTCTCTACCTGTCGGAATTTAAAATCCGATATAATAAAAAAGCCAGACCTATCAGATCTGACTTCTTTGCAGGGGAAGAGAGATTCGAACTCCCATCAATGGTTTTGGAGACCACTATTCTGCCCTTAAACTATTCCCCTGTAAAATCGGGGTGCTTAATAACACCCCGATTTCAATATTTTGGTGTTAAAATTAGTCTAAGATTTCGGTAACCTGACCAGCGCCGACCGTACGGCCACCTTCACGGATAGCGAAACGGAGGTTTTGGTTCAGAGCGATTTCAGAGAGCAGGTCAACCGTGATTTCCACGTTATCACCAGGCATCACCATTTCAACGCCAGCAGGCAGAGTGATAGCACCAGTCACGTCCGTGGTACGGAAGTAGAATTGAGGACGGTAGTTGTTGCCAAACGGAGTGTGACGACCACCTTCTTCTTTCTTCAACACATACACAGAAGCCTTGAATTGTTTGTGAGGATGGATTGAACCGGGTTTTGCGATGACCATACCACGACGGATTTCGTCTTTGTCAATACCGCGGAGCAACAAACCTACGTTATCACCAGCTTCACCATCGTCGAGGATCTTGCGGAACATTTCCACACCCGTAACGACAGATTTCAGTTTTTCAGCACCCATACCGATGATATCGACGGGCTCGCCAGTGTGGATGACACCAGTCTCGATACGACCGGTAGCAACGGTACCACGGCCAGTGATTGAGAACACGTCCTCAACAGGCATGAGGAAGTCTTTATCGACATCACGAGGAGGCAGCGGAATCCAAGTGTCAACTGCATCCATGAGTTCAACGATCTTTTCAACCCACTTCGGCTCGAGGTTCAAGCCACCGAGAGCAGAACCGCGGATAACGGGAGTATTGTCGCCGTCGAAACCGTAGAAAGTGAGGAGGTCACGGATTTCCATTTCAACGAGGTCGAGCAATTCGGGGTCGTCCACCAAGTCAACCTTGTTCATGAAAACAACCATTCTCGGCACACCAACCTGCTTTGCCAACAGGATGTGCTCACGAGTTTGAGGCATAGGACCATCGGTAGCAGCCACAACGAGGATAGCACCATCCATCTGAGCAGCACCAGTTACCATGTTCTTCACATAGTCGGCGTGACCAGGACAGTCAACGTGTGCATAGTGACGGTTAGCGGTTTGATACTCAATGTGAGCGGTGTTGATGGTGATACCACGCTCTTTTTCCTCAGGAGCGTTATCGATAGAATCGAAAGATCTGAGTTCAGAGAGACCTTTTTCAGCCAACACGGTGGTGATGGCGGCGGTAAGAGTAGTTTTACCGTGGTCGATGTGACCGATAGTACCCACGTTCACGTGGGGTTTAGTACGTTCAAATTTTTCTTTTGCCATTTTTTATAAATTTATGTTATTTAACTTTTCCTTATGTTCATTTCAAAAAAAAAAGAGCCGTTGATGAGAGTTGAACTCATGACCCCATCCTTACCAAGGATGTACTCTACCACTGAGCTACAACGGCTGATTTTTTTGCTAAAAAAAGAACGTTTCCTTTCATCGGAAATAAGGTGCGCAAAAATACATTTTTTTTTAATTCTGCACCACTCTTTGTGATTTTTTTTATTTTTCTTGTAACTTATTGATTGTCAATATCAAACTATCTCTCCAATAGGGGATTTCCATCCCTGAGGCCGCCTTGATTTTGCATAAATTGAACACAGAAGAGGCAGGACGCCGCGCTTTTGCCGGATAATCCGACGATGGAATGGCCTCCACGCGACACTTCAATCCACCCATTTCCATGATCGCTTTCGAGAAATCGAACCAGCTGCAGACACCCTCATTGGCGAAGTGGTAAAATTCAGTTCCGGAATGATTCAATCCGTTTTCCATCAGACGGAAAATGACCTTGGCTAAGTCGCCAGCGTAGGTTGGACCGCCGATTTGGTCGCATACCACGCGTAAGCTCTCCCTTTCAGCACCTAAACGCAGCATGGTTTTCACGAAATTGTTACCATATTCAGAATATAGCCACGAAGTGCGGATGACGACTGCCTTGCAGCCGCTCTCTTGGATGGCCCGTTCACCCGCCAGTTTGGTTGAACCATATACAGACTTTGGCGCGGGAGTGTCCGTCTCCTCATGGGGTTTGCTCGAATCGCCGGAAAAGACATAGTCTGTGGAGATGTGGATGAGACTCAAATCGTGCTGTTTCGCCACATTCGCCAAATTAGCTACCGCCGTGCAATTGATACGGTAGGCATTCTCTTGGTCATCCTCAGCTTTGTCCACCGCCGTATATGCGGCCGCGTTAATAATGATGTTGATTTGATTATCAAGAACATATTTGTCAATTGCGGCTGCATCCGTGATGTCCAGTTCCGCGACATCCGTGTAAAAGAAGCTGTATCGGTCCTGATGTTCCTTTGCAAGGTCGCGCAGGCAATGACCTAATTGGCCGTTGGCACCGGTGATGAGAATATTGTACATAGTTTGGTTTACGGTTTGCGGTTTACGGTTTGCGGTTTGTGACTATTATCCTATTATCATACATCATAAATCATACGTCACACGTCATACGTCACACGTCACACGTCTTAACTTAATTCAACAGATTCCCTGAACATCGGCACATACGCTTGCTTAAACCCCGCCTCTTTCAAATGTTTTGCATAGGCGTGGCGCGCATCGTTCTCGCCGTGTACGACGAAAATTTTCTTCAAGCGCTTGTTGCCCTTTTGACAGGAGAGATAATGGATCAGTTCGTTGTAGTCGGCGTGACCGGAGTAGGCGTCGATGCGGGCGAGCGTGGCGCGCACCTTGTATTCGTTGCCGAAAATGGAGACTTTCTCATCACCGCGCATGATCTTCGCGCCTAAGGTGGTAGGGGCGCAGTAACCCACGCACAGGATTGTGGTCTTTGGATCTTCGATATTGTTGGCCAGGTGGTGTTTGATACGCCCGGCCTCCATCATGCCTGAAGCGGAAATGATGATGCAGGGACGGTTGTGCTCGTTCAACGCCTTGGAGTCGTCAATCGTGCGCACGTAGGTGAGGTTGTCGAAGCCGAAGGGATCCTTGGTCGCCTCCATGAACGCCCGCATCTCTTCGTTGAAGCAGTCGTCGTGCAGTCGGAAGATGTTGGTGGCAGAGCAGGCCAACGGACTATCGACAAAGCATTCAATGTCAGGCAAATCGCCGGCGAGTTTCAGACGGTGCAGCGTATAGACAATCTCCTGCGTTCTGCCGATGGCGAACGACGGGATGAGCAGCTTGCCCTTGCGTTTCGCGCAGGCATCGCGCACCACGAGCATCAACTCCTTGTCGGCCTCGTCCAATGTGGAATGCAATCGGTCGCCGTAGGTGGATTCGGTGATGATGTAGTCAGCGTGCGGGAACGGCATCGGATCGGGCAGGATGCGCTTGTCGTAGCGCCCCACGTCGCCGGTGTAGCACAGCGTGCGGGTTTTGCGCCCCTCCTTGAAGGTGATGTAGATGGCGCTGCTGCCCAGCATGTGGCCGCTGTCGATGAATTCAATGGCCACTTTCGGGGTGATATTGAAATGCAGTCCGCGCGGGATGCTGATGAAGGTCCTCATGCACTCCACCGCATCCTTCTCATTGTAAATCGGCTCGATCGGGGTTTTGCCCACACGTTCCGTCTTTTTGTTAAATTGCCGCGCATCGGCCTCTTGAATTCGACCCGAGTCGGCGAGCATGATAGCGCAAAGGTCGCGGGTGGCCGGCGTGCAGAACACCTTGCCGCGGAATCCTAACTTATATATATATGGTATAAGACCGGCATGGTCGATATGTGCGTGCGAGAGCAGCACAATGTCGATTTTGGTCGGGTCGAAGCCCAAATCACGGTTCATGGCATCGGTTTCCAGACCTTTACCCTGATACATACCGCAATCCAACAGGATTTTGATGCCCTCCTGCGTGGTGAGCAGGAATTTACTGCCGGTGACCTCTTCGGTAGCACCTAAAAAATCGAGTCTCATAATGGTTTATTTTTTCTCATGATTCGGCCACACATTGCGCCAGCCATAGAAAAAGCCGAGGTGATAGCGCGCCGCGAAGTAATAGACCACGTGACGCAGCTTGCCCAACGGCAGATAAAGAAGCAAGAGAATGCTGCTTATATAATATAATATTGTAATAGATCCACAACAAGTTGACAAGCTCAGGTAGAGCGTCGTCATCAACAGGAAAAAGGTGACCAAACCTGTGGAGATGAAGTCATCGGGCATGGAGAGCACTTTTAAGTCTTTGGAGAACAGTCTTCTAAAAAAGAGAATGAGTCCGCAAACCGTTCCTATTGCGGGCGGAATGGCGAGAATCAGGTGCCAGTTGCAGTCAGAGCTGATCCAACGGTTGAAGAACGGGAAAAAGGAGAGCACGAAGAAAAGCAGACTGCAGAAGAGCCCGATATGAAACAACATGCCGACGGCGTAGGAAGGCAAATGCAGATACGCCGACTCCTTCTCCGTGGGCATCATTGCGCGGGTGTTGGCGTAGATGACGCCCTCTTTCACGCTACCGCTCGGTGCCGACTTGTCCTTCGGGGCACCCAAGCGCACAATCTTGACGAAATGAACCAAAAGACTAATGATGCAATAGAGGGTAGCTGCTATTGCTATATATTGCATGATACTCATAACTATTGGTTTAGATTTTAAGGTTTATTTGGCTATTGGCTGTTAGCGAATAAGTTGTAGCCAAAAGCTAATAGCTAAAAGCTAAAAGCCAAAAGCCAACAGCTAAAAGCCAAAAGCCAACAGCTAAATTAAACGCAACCTTCGGGTTTGGGGAGGCCGGCTACGCGGCAGGCACCTCTTGCGGGACCCAGCGGGAAGAGCTCGTAGATGTCTTTCAGTTTCAGATTGGCGGTCTTGCAGATGGTGCGCACCATCGGGGCGATGCCTTTTTCCTCGTAATTAGCGCGAATACAATCGACCACTTTCCAGTGATTCTCAGTCATTTCCGTAATGCCATCGGCTTTTGCGATTTCCGCAGCCAGTTCCTTGTTCCATTCTTCCGGATGAATCATGAAACCGTCACCGTCCATCTCGTAAGTTTTGTTATTGAATTCGATATTTGCCATAATGATAAATTTTAGAGGCGCAAAAATACATTTTTTTGAATTAAAAAAAACAATCGCAAGTAATGAAAAAAAGTGTATTTTTGCCGCCGATTTAAAAATGGATAAAAAGATAAATTAAAAGCAGTTAGAAGTATGTATTTGACAAACGACGTTAAGAAAGAAATTTTTGCGAAATATGGCAAAAACGAGAAAGACACCGGATCTCCTGAAGCTCAAGTTGCCCTGTTTACGCACCGCATCAAACATCTGACCGAGCATGTGAAAGAAAACCACGGCGACCGTGTCACCAAACGCGCCCTCATCACTTTGGTCGGTAAGCGCAAAAAAATGCTCGAATATCTCAAACAACAAGACATCGAGCGTTACAGAGCTTTGATTAAGGAACTGGGCTTAAGAAAATAATTTCAGAAAAGATTACAGAGTTATTCAAAAAGGCAATTTTGATGAAAATTGCCTTTTTGAATATTTGTTATTCTCTATTATCTCACAACAACTTAAAATCAAATAATTATGAATTTAGGAGTTAGAACAACTTTCGATATAGGCGACGGTCGTATGGTTACGATTGAAACCGGAAAATTGGCGAAGCAGGCCGACGGCGCTGCTGTCGTCACTATGGGAAATACCATGCTTTTAGCCACTGTTTGCTGCAAGAAGGAGGCCGTTGAAGGCACCGACTTTATGCCGCTGCAGGTGGAATACCAAGAAAAATACGGCGCTGTGGGTCGTTTTCCCGGCGGTTTCTTCAAACGCGAATCCCGTCCTTCCGAGTATGAAATCCTCATCGCTCGTCTGGTGGACCGCGCTATCCGTCCCCTCTTCCCGAAGAACTTCCACGCTGAGACTCAGGTCGTTGTGACCCTGATTTCCGGCGACAAAAATTTCCTGCCCGACTGCCTTGCATGTCTGGCCGCTTCTTCCGCTATCGCCGTTTCTAACATCCCCTTCGAGTGCCCGATTTCCGAGGTGCGCGTGGGTCGCGTGGACGGCAAACTGGTGGTGAACCCCACTGTTGAGGATATGGATCGCTCTGATATCGACATGATTGTGGCCGCTTCCATGGACAACATCATGATGGTGGAAGGCGAAATGAACGAAATTTCCGAGGACGACATGGTGGAGGCTTTGAACTTCGCTAAAGAGGCCATCAAGGTGCAATGTCAGGCGCAGTTAGACCTCGCCGCACAGGTACCCACTGCAAATCCGAAACGCGAATACTGCCACGAAACCGACGACGAGGCTATCCGTGAGCGCATGAACACCGAACTTTACGACAAGGTGTATGCAGTGGCTAAATCTTTCAAGGGCAAACAAGACCGCAACGCTGATTTCGACCAGATTCTCGCCGACTTCATCGAGACCATTCCCGAAGAGGAACGCGACGAAAAGGCCGTGATGGTGAAACGTTACTACGACGAAATTCTCTGGCACGCTATGCGCAACATGATTCTCGACGAGCGCATCCGTCTTGACGGTCGTCACACCGAGGACATCCGCCCGATTTGGATCGAAACCGGCTATCTGCCTTCTGCACACGGTTCTGCCATCTTTACCCGCGGTGAAACGCAGTCTTTGACCACTTGTACGCTCGGCACCAAGCTCGACGAGCAGATCATCGACGGTGCCGTGGTGGACGGTACCAACCGCTTCCTGCTGCACTACAACTTCCCGCCCTACAGCGTGGGTGAGGTGAAGCGCATTGGCAGCACGTCCCGCCGCGAAGTGGGTCACGGTAACCTGGCGAAACGCGCCCTCAAACCGATGATTCCGTTTGACGACCCGACGTTCCCCTACACTGTCCGTTTGGTTTCTGACATCCTCGAATCTAACGGAAGTTCTTCTATGGCAACGGTTTGCGCCGGCACGCTCGCACTGCTCGACTGCGGTGTGAAGATGAAAAAGCCTGTTTCCGGTATCGCCATGGGTTTGATTACCGACGAGGCTACCGGTCGCTACGCTATCCTCTCCGATATTCTCGGCGATGAGGACCACCTTGGCGACATGGACTTCAAGGTTTGCGGTACCGAAGACGGTATCACCGCTTGCCAAATGGATATCAAGGTCAAGGGTCTCTCTTCCGAAGTGATGGCCGAAGCTCTGGCTCAGGCTCACCGCGGCAGAATGTTCATCCTTGGTAAGATCAAAGAAGCGATGCCCGCTCCGCGCGAGGACTATCGTCCGTTCGTGCCGCGCATCGTCCAAATGCAAATCCCGCGCGAATTCATCGGTGCCGTTATCGGACCCGGAGGCAAGATCATCCAAGAGATGCAGCGTGAGACCAATACGGTTATCAATATTGAAGAGGTCGGCGACTTCGGCGTCATCGACATCGCAGCTGCCAACGTGGACGACATCAACGCCGCCATGGATCGCATTAAACTCATCACCACGCTTCCTGAAGTGGGTGAGATTTACGAAGGCACGGTCAAGACAATCACCGACTTCGGTGCATTCGTCGAATTCCTGCCCAACACCGATGGTCTGCTGCACGTCTCCGAGATCGCTTACCGTCGCATCGAGAATGTGGCCGACGTTCTGAACGTGGGCGACAAGATCAAGGTGAAGCTCATCGAAATCGACGAGAAGACCGGCAAGTACAGACTGTCTCACAGAGCTCTGCTCCCGAAACCCGAGGGTTACGAAGAGGAGAAGCCGCGTGGCAACGGCGGTCGCAACGCTGGTCCTCGCAACGGTGGTGGCCGCGAAAACCGTGGCGACCGCGGTCCCCGTCCGAACGGTGGCGACAGAAGCCGCAACAATGGTGGTGGCAATCCCCACCGCGGCAACAGCAACCAGCACGACGGCCGTCCGCATCGTCAGGAGCGCCGCGAGCTCCCCGATTTCCCTGATATGGACTAATCTTTCATGATACGAGAGCGCCGCGGAA
>Ga0265298_10004492_pt1 | contig 17828 bp, 5 predicted proteins | sample AusTroGonzalo_MG_3_FD_193486 | JGI IMG/M metagenome (GOLD analysis project Ga0265298, IMG submission 193486) | Bovine rumen microbial communities from tropical cattle in Woodstock, Queensland, Australia - Gonzalo_01 | ecosystem: Host-associated > Mammals > Digestive system > Stomach > Rumen ... | reverse complement strand
CGGAGAGTCTGCTACTCACCACTTTGGCGGGTTTGGTTGGGCTTTGCCTCGGCGTGGGCATCATGGCCATCGTGGGGATGATTACATCCAACATGCCCAGCGATAACATGATGTTCCAAGACCCGAACCTCGGTTTTGGTGCCGCCGTTGCAGCCACTATCATTGTCATCATTTCGGGACTCCTTGCAGGCGTGTTGCCCGCTTGGCGAGCCATTCAGATTAAGGCCATTGATGCTATTAGGGAGGAGTAAAATATGGAATTATGAATGTAGAATTATGAATGCGGAATAGGCTGTTAGCCATTAGCTTTTAGCTATAAGCCAGTGCTACAGTAATAGCTAACCGCTAAAAGCTAAGAGCCAAAAACTTGAAATTTTAAATCTTAAATATTGAATATTAAATCTATTGATACCATGAAGAAGTTTTTCAAAATCTTGTTTTTCATCTTGTTAGGAGTGGGAGTCATCTGGACTTTCGTCTATCTCTACAAGAAATCGAGGCCACAGGAAGCCGTTTATGAAATCGAGGAGGCCAAAATCGACACGATTCAAAAGACCACGGTCGTAACGGGCCAGATTGACCCCCGCGACGAGGTGGCCATGAAGCCCCAAGTGTCGGGCATCATCTCTGAAATCCTGAAAGAACCTGGTCAACCAGTGCAACAAGGCGAGGTCATCGCCATCGTGAAGGTCATTCCTGACGTGAGCAGCCTTTCCGCCGCCGAATCGCAGGTGCGCGTGGCCAAAATGAACTTAGATAATGTGGAAAAGACCTACCAGCGTCAGGAAAACCTGAAGTCTAAAGGCTTGATTTCCACCGAGGAGTTCGAGAAGTCGCAACTCGAATACCAGCAGGCCAAGGAGAGCTACAACAACGCCAAAGACCAACTGAACATCATCAAGGAAGGCATCTCGAAGAGCACGGCGGGCTACAGCAACACCATGATTAAGGCCACCATCTCCGGCATGATTCTCGACATTCCCGTGAAGGTCGGCAACTCGGTCATCAACTCCAACACCTTCAACGACGGTACCACCATCGCGACCATCGCCAACATGAAGGACATGATTTTTAAAGGCAAACTCGACGAGACCGAGGTGGGCAAAATCCATGAGGGCATGCCCATGACTTTGACCATCGGGGCCATGAACGACCGTAAATTTGACGCCGTGTTGGAATACATCGCGCCCAAAGGCACACAAGAAAGCGGCGCCGTCTTCTTCGAGATGAAAGCCCGTGCCATCCTGCCTGATGATGTCTTCGTCCGTGCCGGCTACTCTGCAAACGCTGAAATCGTCTTGGACGAGGCCAAAGGCGTCGTGACCGTGCCCGAAAGTTGTATCAGTTACGAGGACGGCGAAACCTTCGTGTATCGCTGCATCAAGGAAGATGTTCCGCAACAATTTGAAAGGCAAGCCGTTAAAGTCGGCCTTTCCGATGGGGTCAATATCGTGATTACCGAAGGGCTGCAAGTCGGCGACAAAATCCGTGGAATCGAAAAAACCGAAGAATAATGAAACGTATATTTCTGATAATGCTGTTGGTTGCAACTGTTTTCACGGTCCAAGCCCAAAAAGTGTGGACGCTTGACGAATGCATCAACTATGCCCTTGAGCATAACCTTGACCTGCGCAAGACTCAACTGGCACGCGAACAAGCTGACTATCAATGGAAAATGAGCAAAAACGCTTGGCTACCCACCTTGAGCGCCAATGCAGGTGAATACTTGGGTTTCGGTCAATCGCCCTCTTACACAGGCGTTTATGTGTCCGACAACTCTTCTTCAGCCTCATTCGGGGCTAATCTTTCCCTGCCATTGTTTCAGGGACTGAACCTCTACAACACCGCCAAAGCCGATGCCTTGAATCTGCAAGCCACCGATCAAGACCAAAAGGCCGCACAACTCAACTTGAAACTCAACGTAATGGCCTTTTACATGCAGGTGCTTTACGGCAAGGAGCAGGTGGAAATCGCCCGCAGGCAAACGGAACTTTCCGCCGAGCAGTTGGAAAAGACCCAACAACTTTTCGAGAGCGGGCGCATTGCCGAGGCCGATGTTTATGAAAGCCAAGCCCAACTCGCCTCCGACCAAGCCAACCTCACCCAAGCTGAAACCGACTTGGCCCTCAGTTTGCTCAATCTGACCCAAGCCCTTGAAATCGAGGATGATGAAGCTTTTGAAGTGAGTACTCCTGAAGCCTTTTTCGCCAACGAAGAACAGGAAATCGGCACACCGCAAGCCACCATCGCACAAGCTTTGTTGAACCAGCCTGTTATGGAAGCTGCCCGTCTGCGTTTGCAAAAGAGTCAATACGACCTGAAAGCTTCAAAATCAGCGTGGTATCCCTCGTTGGACTTTTATGCTGGCTATTCCAACGGCCTTTACCATTATTTCGGCGACAACTATCCCAACACGCCCATTGACGAGCAACTGAAACGCAACAATCGAGCGCAACTCGGCTTCTCGCTCAACATCCCGATTTTCAACGGAATGAAAACGAAATACCGCGTGAAAATGACCGAGCTTTCCATCACCGACCAACAACTCGACTTGGAGAACACGGAAAAGACTTTGCGCAAGGAAATCCGCCAAGCCTACGGCAACGCCAAGGCTGCACAGCAAAAGATGGCCGCCATGGAAAACAGTTTGGAGGCTTCGCGCGTGGCCTACGAATATGCCAAAGCCGGCTATGACATGGGCAAAAAGACCTTGCTGGAACTGAACGAGAGCAAAATCCGCTACCACAAGGCCGAATCCGACTTGCTGCAAGCCCGTTACGAATACCTTTACCGCTGCAAAATCATTGAATATTATAGAAATGCGGAATGAATTCAATTTACAATAATTCAGTTTTAACTTCGTTATTTAGTCAAACAATGAAATACCATCTTGCAAAAACAACAACCATGAAAAAGCGTTTTTTTCTCCTCTTTGCTCTTATCGGGTGCTTCGTTATGCCCGCTTTGGCACAAAACAAAGTGACGGGAACCATCGTCGAGGAAGCCAACGGCAAGGCGATTCCCTTTGTCAATGTGGGACTATTCCGACAGGTTGACAGTGTCTTTGTCAGCGGTGCAGCCTCCGACGACAAAGGCCGTTTTGAGTTGGTGGCTCCCAACGGCGACTACCGCCTGCAAGTGTCGGCCATTGGTTTCCAGACTTTTGAGCAGGAATTGACCGTGAAAGGCAACCAAGACCTCGGCCAACTGAAGCTCTCGGAAGGTGCCACCAATCTCAATGAGGTGGTCATTACCGAAAAGCGTCCGCTGTTTGCCGTGGAAGGGGAGAAGACCATGTACAACGTGGCCGAAGACCCCAGCATCCAGACAGGAACGGTCTCCGATGCCTTGCAGAATGCGCCCGGCGTGGAGGTCGACGTGGAGGGCAACATCAGTCTGCGCGGCACTTCGAGCGTGGAGGTGTGGATTAATGACAAGCCCTCGCACATGACCGCCGAAAACCTCAAGACCTACATCCAAACGCTGCCCGCCAATAGTCTCGACCGCGTGGAAGTGATTACCAATCCCTCAGCGCGTTATGGCTCCAACGCTGACGGCATCATCAACATCGTGACCAACGCCAAAATCCAAAAGAACGAGTTCTTCAGTTTTGGTGTGAACGCCTCGACGCAGCCTTACATTGGTCCTTGGATGTCCTACGTTTGGTCGAACGACAAGCTGACGGTTAATGCCTACATCAATGGCGGCTATTCCAACTGGAAAGGTTACAACAAAGTGGAGCAATCCCTGTTCACCGATGAAGGGCTTTTGGCTAACCATGAGCTTGATTCCTCCAACTACTCCAGCAAGGACTTCAACACGGGCGGTTATTTCAGCCTTGATTATGAGATAGATACCGCTAACAGCATTAATGTTTGGCTCAGCGCATGGCCCAGTTGGGGCGGCGGCACCAACTACACCGCGACGCAACGCGAGGAATTCCAGCCCAATCCCCTGAACACGGCCTACATCGAGAGCTCTGATGCCTACAACCGCAACTTCTTCGCCAATGGCGGCCTGTATTACATGCACAAGTTCGACAACAAGGGCCACAACCTCTCGGTCAGCGTCAACGGTATGGGCTGGGGAGGAGGCAACGGCGGCGACGTGAAGCGGCAGTTTACCGCACCTATTGAATATACCCACCTGTTCCGTCAGGAAAACAGCTACAAATCCATGGGCGTCGAAGGTGAAGTCGTCTACAACCGTCCCTATTCTGAGAATGGTGAAATCTCAGTGGGTTACAATGTGGGTTACGACCCTGAGAAACAATATCTCAAAACCGACTCAATCGTTGGAGAGGACTGGGTGAACGACGTCTACCGTTCCTATAAGGCCAACTTCACCAACCTGAACAACGAGGCTTTCATCACCTTGCAGCACAAGTTTGGCGGATTCACCGTGAAACCAGGTGTCCGCTTCGTCAGCGAGTTGGTCAGCGGCGAATATCCCTACACCTTCCCCAACGACACTACCGATTATAATTTCAGGAAGCCTTTCTTCAGCGTCAGGCCGTCGTTGCATTTGTCGTATCGCACCAAGTCGATGCACAACTTCAAGCTGAGCTACACGATGCGCATTGCTTCACCCGATGCAGAGCAGTTGAGCAAGTTCCCCTTATATCACATGGACAACTACAGCACGGGTAACCCTGAACTGGAGCGCATCTACACCCATTCCGTCGAAGCAGGTTGGACAAAATATTGGAACAATTTCGGCTCCATCGGTTTATCGGCATATTATCGTGGCAAGACCAATGAAGTCAATACCATTCAACTCTCTGAATACCATTGGCTTTACGACCGTGTGGTGAAATATTCCTATCCTGTCAACGTGGGACGCAGCCATACTACGGGCTTCGAGTACAACATGATGTACCGTCCGAGCGGATTTTTCAATCTGCGTTTCTACGCCAACCTGTACGACTCCTATATCTATACCGAATACAACGACCAACCGTATGAGTTCAACAAATGGTCGTACAGTTTCCGCCTGAATATGTGGGCCAAATTGTGGAACAAGTTAGAAGTGACGGCCTCGGGCTATTACAGTTCCCCGACGCAATCGCTGTTCAGCGAGCGTAAGGGCTGGTACGGCATCAATGCTGGTCTCCGCGCCGACTTCTTCGACCGTAAGCTGTCCGTATATGTCAACGCGAACGACATCTTCAATTGGAACAGTTGGGGCACGACAAATAACAGCCCGTATGTGCAATCCAATTCCAACTATAAATACAATAGCCGCAGTGTCGCCGTCGGCGTGACCTTCCGTTTCGGCAAGATGGAACTGGAGCAGATGGCTCGTCAAGGTGAAGGCGAGTCTGGAAGCGCGCCGCAGGGGATGGGGGGAATGTAAGCAATGCTTTATTTGACCACCAGTTTTCTATAGCAAGTTCCCTTGCCCTCAACGGTAATTCTCAAGGTGTAAACACCAGCCAAATCAGGTGCAGTAATCGTGTGTAGAGACGTGGCGCGCCGCGTCTCTACCACCATACCAAGGGTATTGATGATTTCAACGTGCACTTCGCCGATTTCGTTTGCTGTCAGGCCAAGGCTGATGTTTTCGCCATGTGCCACGGGGTTCGGGAAGATATGCAAGCTGTTGGTCCAATCGTCCACACCCGTCGTACCACAGAAACGAACGATGTAAGGCTCTGCAAGATTGCCGATGATGGCGTTGGTTTCAAAGATTAGGCTTTCCTCGGCATAGAGATATTCCTCGTCCGTTCCGCTGTCATAAAGTCCGAAATTGAGGGTAACTGCTTCTTCGCCCGCAATCGTCAGGAAGGCCATGTAACGTTGGACAGGCTCAACGTACACTAATTTGGCACTGCCGCGACACTCGCCATCGGCGAAGGCGGCCAGCTCATAGTTGTCAGAGTTAAGCTCAACATCGTTAAGTTCGACGACGGCGGTAACGGTCATGTTGTTCGGGTAGGCGTTGTAATCCGCTGTCCAGTGGTTATTTTCGGCATGATGGCCCGTTGTTTCGCTTCCGTTTCTGCTGTTGGGATAGGTGAAGGTGAGCGGACTGCCATTGTTCGACTTGTACATCAAGCCCATGCCTGGGTCGATGCCATAGTCGGCCAGCGTGCCGTACCAAATGCCGTACGCCGCAATGTAAGATGCGAAACCATGTGCCTGAGACTTTACCATGTCTCCGTCCATAGGGGTAATACTCCCAAATGCCGTGGCAAAGTTCATGTTGGTACTGCATGGGTAGCCAATCCAGTTCCAACCCGAATTAAGGGTAATGGGATGGTCGGCGGGATTGGCCGGGGAGCCGGTTATTTCCACTTCGCAAGGTGCCTCGGTTTGTATCATGTAGCACGGTTCGTTGTTGATGCTGAAGCCATTGCTGCCGTACCAAATGTTGTATTCGGGCGAGTACTGCACGAAGCCGTTCTGCGACTTAATGGTTAAGCCGTTCGTGTCGAGAGCTGTCTCAAGTTGGGTTAGCACATCGTTGTCCTCGGCTTCGATGTAGGTGCTCCACCAAGTCCAGCCTTCCGGAAGGGTGGTGGTTTGTGTTTGGATGTCGGAGGTGATGTCGATGGTGCCCACGTAGGTTATCTTGTTGTAGCCGAACACGGTCAGCGTGGCAGTTCCGGTTGTTACAGGTGCGGCAAAGGTGATGTTGCAGGTGCCGTTGCTGATGGTGGCCGTCCCCATGATTTCGTTGTCGCGGGTCAGGGTGGCCAAAGCTCCATTGCCGTTGGTGGCATTCACGGTGAAGCTTGTTGCGGTGGTGGTCATCGAAGAATCGTGGGTCACGCCCATGCTCGTCGGGATGGCGTTGCGCAGGGTGAGGGTGGGGTCACCGTATAGAATCCAAGCCAAATAGGTGCCTTTGGCGGGATTGTTGCTCTGCCCGTATTGGTCCAAAATCTTCATGTTGCCGTCATACGAGGTGCCGCCCAAAGTGCGCTTAATGTTGCTGTTGTAGCTGTCCACCAGTACGTCGACCATCTCGTCTTGGCCATACATGGGCGGCTGCCACGGCTGCGAGATGTAGGAGAACATGCCGCCGATGGCACCCGTGGGCGCGCCGTTGCTGTTGTTGGTGGCACGCATCCAAGTCTCGCCAAAGCAGGGTTGGCTATAATCGTATTTTCCAACGAGGCAGGCTACCGACCAAATGATGGGCAGTTTGTTGTCGTTGGTCAGGGCGTTGACGTGGGAGTTGCTGTAGCTGAACACGCCCCAACTGGTTTCCGAGCCGTGGTTGCAGTAGTTGATGATGCTCACGCCGGCGTTGTAGTGCTGACTCATGATGGCCGCCGACGAGGAATAGCCCGAAACGTTCTGATAGTCCTGATAGACCGTGGTATAGTTGTAGCCAAGGAGGTCGGTGCGGATGTTGTTGATATGTTGCCAGTCGTCCTCGCCGAAGTGGCCGCTGTTGCCAGCGTAAGCCGCCACGCCGTCGCCTTTGGTGAGCCAGGTGTCGGAAGCGTTGATGTCGCGCTCGTAATGAATCACCTTGTTGACTTGCGTGGTGACCTGGGTCTGGTTCTCAGCGGAGAAACGGCCTATGATGATGTCGTTATAGAGGTCGTTTCCAGCGACTTGTCCATACATGTTGTCCGACTTGCCGCCGTAGGAGCCAGCCGAGTAGGGATAGCCCGGAATCTGCGCCGCGTCGCCCACTAAAAGCACGTGAGTGAGGTTGCTGTTGGCGTTGTATTGGTTTTGGATGTAGGTCTTGATGCTGCTGTAAGTGGTGCCCGTCGTTGAGGTGCCGACCATAGTCGTGGGCCTGCCGATTTGCTTTTTCCAGTTGACGAAAGGCTGCATCGCGCTCATGAAGGCATCATGGCAGATGATGAGCAGTTCGCCAGTCTCATCCACGGGTGTGTATCTGTCCATGCTCTCGCTGTAGTTGATGAAATGGTTTCGGTACAAGGCGGCAAACTCGGGGTCCATTTTCACCACATTTGAGCGGCGGACAATAGGACTTTCGCCTTGCTGGCCGTCGCTGAACATCTCAACGGTCATGTTGTAATACACACGTAAAGTCTTGGAAATCGGGTTGTAGGCAAAAGGGTAGACGGCCATGTTCTGCCCACGGAAATCGCGGAGGATGTAAGGCTCGTAGAGGTCCACGTTTTGGGCAGGAAAGAAGGCATCCGTTGAATAAGCTTCGCCATAGGTGTAAGGCACATCGGCGGGGTCGATTTGGCGCGAAAAATCACCTTTCGAGGGCGCGACATCCATCGAGAAATCAGCAAATTGTGCTTCGATGACGCGGACATTGTAGTGCTGATAGTCACCGATGAGGGCCGGAATGGCAATCATGGGCAGGTCAGGTTCGCCGGCAGCAGCAGTGCTCACCGTTCGAGGCACGGAAACGACATTGGCCTCGCCGCATGGGGTGCTCACCTCAAAGGCATAAAAACCAGGAACTTGTAGGTTAACGATAATGCTGTTTTCCGAAGAGGAAAACAACGTGGTTTGGATATGGCTTGGGGCTTCGCTTATGATGGCGACCCATTGCTGGCCAAAGCTCAAGAGCGACAATATGACAAACAGAAATGTAAAAGCTTTTTTCATTTTCTATCGTGTTGAAATTTTGGCAAAAATACGTTTTTTCGTCAAAATGACAGAGATTTGTCACCAAACTATTGACTTTTGGCATAAAACGAGGGGAAACCTCTCGGCTATTGCGCCACTGAAGTTCCCCCCTTTTGGAAAGGTTTATGGGATGTCTATCATCTCACCACCAATTTGCGGTAGCAAGTTCCCTTGCCTTCCACGGTGATGCGCAAGGTGTAGACACCAGCAACATCAGGTGCGGTAATCGTCTGTACAGACGCGGCGCGCCACGTCTCTACTACACCCAATGCGTTGATGATTTCAATCTGCACTTTGCCGATTTCATTTGCCGTCAGGCCTAGGGTGAACTGTTCGCCACGCGCCACGGGATTCGGGAATACGTGTAGGTTGTCGGCCCAATCGTCAACACCCGTCGTGCTGCGGAAACGGATGACATAAGGCGTTTCAAGGCTGCCCACAACAGCGTTGGTCTCGTATTGCAGAGACGGTGTGCACACCGTCTCTACCGCACCATTTTCAGTGTTGTAGAGACCGAAATTAAGGTCAGCAACCTCTTCTCCAGCCACGGTCAGGAAGGCCATGTAACGGTTCAGCGGAGCCACGTACATCAATCTCACGCTACCACGGCATTCGTCGTTAGCGAAAGCAGCCAATTCGTAGTTGTCGCTGTTCAATTCCACATCGTCAAGTTCGACAACTGCCGTAACAGTCATGTTGTTCGGGTAAGCGTTATAGTCTGCCGTCCAATGGTTGTCTTCGGCAAAGTAGGTGCTGGTTGGCTCATCACCATACCTGCCATTGGGATAAGTAAAGCTGAACGAACTGCCGTTGTTCGACTTGTACATCAGGCCCATGCCCGGGTCGATACCGTAGTCGGCCAACGTGCCAAACCAAATATTGTATGCTTCCAGATAAGATGCGAAACCATGCGATTGCGACTTCACCTGGTCATTGTCCGAAGGCGTAATGCCTGAAAAGACTGAAGTGAAATCCATGTGAGTGCCACATGGGTAGCCAATCCAATTCCAACCTGTAGCAAGGGTGATGGGATGGTCGGCAGGATTGGCTGGGGAGCCGGTTATTTCCACTTCGCAAGGTGCCTCGGTTTGGATCATGTAGCACGGTTCGTTGTTGATGCTGAAGCCATTGCTGCCGTACCAGATATTGTATTCGGGCGAGTACTGCACAAAGCCATTCTGCGACTTGATGGTTAATCCGTTCATGCCGAGACCTTCCTCAAGTATGGTGAGCGCTTCAATTTCCTCTGTCTCAACGTATGTGCTCCACCAATTCCAGCCTTGGGCGAAGTTTGTGACTTGGGTGATGTCTGTCTGAGGCTCAACAAAATTGAACACGTAAGGATTGACCACATTGCCGAAAGTGGCATTGGTAGTAAATGAGACGGGGGCGCAAGTCAAGTCAAACTCATCGCCGAGATTGTGGTCATAGAGGCGGAATGAAATTTCGTTACCGTCATCGCCATAGACGGTCAGGAAGACGAAGTAGTGCCCCAAAATAGGATAGTAAGTATCGCTGAGGTGCTCTCTGCCACGGCATTCCTCGCCACAGAATGCGCCAATTTCAAGCATATTGGTTGCCTGCTCTTCACCGTTGATTTGGATGATGCCAATCATGGTCATGTTGTTGGCGTAGTTGAAGATGTTCACATCCCAGTAATAACTATTACTTACTTCAACGAAATTTGCCACCAATGCTCTGCCACCTGTTACCGTGAAGCTGTAAATGGCCTCGGTGGAGACTTCCTCGCCGTTCTCTGTCCAATTAACAAAACCATAGCCATTGTTTGCAGTGGCATTTAGTACACAAATTTGACCTTCTTCATAAATCCCCGTGCCAGTGATTATTCCGCCTTCAGCCGGATTAGCCGTAGCGGAGATTTCACAATAATTGGTTTCAATCCCAACCAAATTATATTCGTTCCAGTATTCGGCTGCTTCATAGTTGTTCAACGAAACGGATGGAACATAGATAGTTTGGCCTGCTGGGAAAGCCATGGCTCCGCCAATAACGGGTGGTGTCGGGTTTTTCGACTCCACATAACCAAGTTGGATGTCGTACTCATTGCCAAAAGCAAAACTGCCGATGCTGTCCACACTCGCCGGGATGACCAACGAACCAAGGTTTTGGCAACCAAAGAACCCGTAGGTTCCAATGGTTGCCAAGCCATTGTTTAAGGTTAAGTTAGTGAGTGCAGAGCAGTCCTTGAAGCAGTAGGATGGAATTTGGGTGACATTGTCGCTTACCGTTATGTTAGCCAAGGCAGAGCAGTAGAAGAAAGGTGGCTCGGCTTGAGTGCCTGAATAGGTGCAGTTGGTAGCCTCATAATCTACAGTATTCAAAGCCGTACAATTCTTGAAGGCATACTTACCGATGGAAGTTACCGTGCTGGGAATGTGGATATATGCCAAAGTGGAAGCGTTTTGGAAGGCATAATTTCCGATGGTGACCAAATTTTCAGGAAGCAACTGTGATTCTGCTGTGGATTGCAATGATGAACAGCCATTGAAAGCATAATTGCCAACAGAAGTAACAAGGTTAGGCAAATTAATGATTGACAATGAACTACAACCATCGAAACCGTAATCGCCAATGGTAGTAATACGGTTGGGTAAGCTTACGGAAGTAATAGTTGTAACACCTTGGAATCCTCTGGTGGGAATACGTGTCACAATATTGCCTATATTCAAAGTGGTGAAGTTGGAACAACCATTCCAAGTATTAGTGCCAACACTGATACAATTGGTAGCATCGAAATTCACGGTTACCAAATTATTACAATAACGAAATACTTCATCACCTATTGAAGTTACCGATGTTGGGATAGTTACCGAATTTAAGCTCGTGCATCGGGCGAATGCTTGATTGCCGATAGTAAGGACAGAAGCTGGAATAACAACAGAGGTAAGGTTGGTACATGCAAAAGGGCCATACCCTGAATTGTCCCAATATGTTGTTCCAAACGCATATTCATCTATTGCTGTTACCGAATAGCTAACACCATTGTATTCCACATAATAGGGGATGATGAGGTTACCTGATGGTTTAGTATAGAAATTTCCTTGATAATAATTATTACCACTACCATAAGGAAAGTTATTATAGGATGAAGAATTAGGATGTGTAACCATCACCGTATGTTCTATAGAACTCGTGATTTTGTAATACAATGTTTGCCCATTGGGGGCTACTGAAGTAAAGTCATGATTTGCTGGATTTGCAGCAAATGCATTCTTCATTCCCACCGTACACAGCAGCAGGACGATCAGGGCGGCACGTAACGTCCATTTTAGGTGTAGATGTTTGTCTGTCATAATATTGAATTTTTTTCTTTGCCCCGAAGCCCCAAGAGCACTTTTTCATTTTCGGCAAAGAAGCGGAGCCTCCCAAACTTATCCTTATTTCTGGATGTAGGGTCTGCACTCCCTGAATAGAAAAATAATGAGTATAGGTATTGCTCCACTGTTGATGTTGAATACAACATAACAATGAAAGCAACAATCTCCTTCATTTTCCCTCTATTCAGTAAATTGTGCAGATTTACATCCAAGGAACAAAGCGAAGAATGCGCTTTCTCTGGCCGAGACGATTTCTCCCGTCTTGGCAGGGGCAAAAATACGAAGAATTTGCTTTCGGGCAAGGGAAAAAATGAATTCATGGAAAAATTGTTTTAGCGGCTGCCGTGGTACGACAGCCCTACAGCCTGCTCGTGTAGGGCTGTCACATTGTGGCAGCCGAAAAAGCATTATTCCAAATTTGCGCGAGAAATGTTTCCAAGCAACAAAAGCGGCCGTCCCTAAAAAGAGACGACCGCTCGCGGAATATTAAAAAGCTTGTGTGGTTTCAAATCATCTCACCACCAACTTCCTATAGCATGTTCCCTTGCCTTCAACGGTGATGCGCAAGGTGTAGACGCCAGCGACATCAGGCGCGGTGATGGTTTGTACAGACGTTGCGTGCAACGTCTCTACCACACCAAGGGCATTGATGATTTCGATTTGCACCTTGCCGATTTCATCTGCCGTCAGGCCGAGGGTGAATTGTGAGCCACGCGCCACGGGGTTCGGGAAGACGTGCAGGTTTTCGGCCCAATCGTCAACACCTGTCGTGCCACGGAAACGGATGATGTAAGGCGTTTCAAGGCTGCCCACAACGGCATTGGTCTCGTATTGTAGAGACGGTGTGCACACCGTCTCTACCGCACCATTTTCAGTGTTGTAGAGACCAAATGTCAGTTCAGCAGATTCATTACCCGCCACGGTCAGGAAGGCCATGTAACGGTTCAGCGGAGCCACGTACATCAACCTCACACTGCCACGGCACTCGCCGTTGGCGAAGGCGGCCAATTCGTAGTTGTCGCTATTCAATTCCACATCGTCAAGCTCGACAACCGCCGTAACGGTCATGTTGTTCGGGTAGGCGTTATAGTCTGCCGTCCAATGGTTGTTTTCTGCGATGTAGTCCATCGTTTCGCCTTCGTTTCTCCCATTGGGATAGGTAAAGCTGAACGAACTGCCGTTGTTGGACTTGTACATCAGGCCCATGCCCGGGTCGATGCCATAGTCGGCCAACGTGCCGTACCAAATGCCGTATGCTGCCATGTAGGATGCGAAACCGTGCGACTGCGACTTCACCTGGTCGTTGTCCGAAGGCGTGATGCCTGAGAAGGCTGTCGTGAAGCTCATGTGCGTGCTGCACGGATAGCCAATCCAGTTCCAACCTGTGGCAAGCGTGATGGGATGGTTGGCGGGGTCGGCTTGTGTACCGGAAATGGCCACTGCGCAAGGCGCGTTGGTCTGCACCATGTAGAAAGCCTCGTTGGTGACATTAAAGCCAGTGCTTCCGTACCAAATGTTGTAGTCGGGCATGTACTGCACATAGCCGTTCTGCGACTTGATGGTCTGGCCGTTCGAGCCGAGGCCGCTTTCCAACTGGTCAAGCAGGTCGTCGGACTCGATGTAGGTGCTCCACCAGTTCCAACCATTGGCGAACGCATCCGTTTGGGTGATGCCGTCGCTGAAGTTGCCCACGTAATGGCCGCCTTCAAGCACCCTGAAGGTGTAGGTCGGGTTGGTGGAAACCACCACGCCGTCCTTCGTCCAATTGCGGAAAGTGTAGTCCGCGTTGGGCGTGGCCGTCAGTGTGCAGGTGGCGCCGGTGTAGTAGCCTCCACCGCCGCTGACGGTGCCGTATTCAGTGGGATTGGCCGTGGCCGTGATGGTTACGTAGACCTTCAAGATGAAGCGGGCCACGTAACTCGCGCTTTCGGTGACGGTGAAGCTGTAGGTCGGGTTTTCCGAGACCGTGGCTCCATCCTTCGTCCATTCGATGAAGATGTAGCCCGAGTTGGCTGAGGCTGTCAGGGTGCAGGTTGCGCCTTCGGGATAGGAGCCGGCACCGTTCACCGAGCCGCCAGAGGTCGGGTTGGCAGTGGCGGTGATTTGGTAGGTAATCTGCTCGAAGTTGGCGACATAGCTTGCTGCCTCAGTAACGGTGAAGCTATACGTTGGGTTGGTGGAAACCTGTAGCCCGTTCTTTGTCCAATTAATGAAGTTGTAGCCTGCATTGGCCGTGGCCGTCAAGGTGGCTGTTGCACCGTGGTTGTAAGTGCCTGCGCCAGAAACCGTTCCACCAGTGCTTGGGTTGGCCGCAACGGTGATTTGGTAGGTAATCAACTCGAAGTTGGCGACATAACTTGCAGCCTCGTTGACCGTGAAGCTATACGTCGGGTTGGTGGAGACCTGTGCCCCGTTCTTCGTCCAATTAATGAAGTTGTAGCCCGTGTTGGCCGTGGCTGTCAACGTGCAGGTTTGGCCTTGCTGATAGGAGCCGCTGCCGCTCACTGTGCCGCCAGCGGTCGGGTTGGCCGTCGCGGTGATGTCAAAATAGGGAATGGGTTCCAGCTTTTCGATGCAGTTGGACCAGAAGATGGAAGAATTGCCTTCCTTGACACCATATATGTAGGACCCCGTGGCAAGTCCCGACCAAGCGTTGTCGATGTATTCGTTGCCCGTCACGTTGTTGGCGATGAGCGTTGAGTTGCTTTCGTCGCAATTGGCGCGATAGATTTTGTAGGTAGAACGATCGCCATCGGCCTTCATAATAATGTTCGGGCGAGTGCTGCTGATGTACATGGTGTTGGACACCGTCACGTCGTATGCGCCGCTGTCTTGATAACGGTAGGCCATGGCGTTGAAGCCCACGTTGCCGGCTTGCCAGTTCACAGTGCTGTTCCAATCACCATTGTTGCGTTGGCAGAAGATGAGTACATTGCTGCTACCATCCCAAGCAAAGTTGGCTTTGTTGAACACGAACTCATTCCATCCGATTTCAGGTGTCATGGCACCCGTGTAGACGAGAGTCATGCTGCCCACGGTGTGTGAGGTGGCGGTCAGTTCGCTATCAGCCACATTGGCCATCCAAATGCTGATGCCTTGCTGGGTATAGCCTGTAGTGTTGGTGGCATACCAGCTCAAGCTGGTCATGGGGGCGGTAGTCACACCGGCCTCGGCAAGCTCGCTGGCGAGGAAGAGACTCTCAGCAATGGAGTAGTTGTAGAGCGTGTAGAAGGGGAAATAGCCGGTGGTGCTGGTCCCTTCACCGATTTGTGCCTCAAACGCATCGCCGTTATCCTCTGCCCAATATACTCGTGCGTATGGGCTGTACGGGTCGTTGGCATCGGGGTAATATTCGGCAACGACTTGAAGCGTCGGCTCGGGCGGAATTACCGTGAAATTGGCCACGAATGCGGCGTTTTCGGTCACGGTGAAGCTGTAAGTCGGGTTGGTTGAGACCTCTTGGCCGTTCTTCGTCCAATTGGTGAAGTTGTAACCCGTGTTAGGCGTGGCGGTCAAAGTGGCCGTTGCACCCTGTGTATAAGTGCCTGCGCCAGAGACTGTTCCGCCGTTGTCCGGGTTGGCAGACGCTTGAATCAAATAGGTTTCTACTCCTGGGTCGAAAGTAATGTCGGAATACACCGTTACGGAATTGTTCCCATTGGCATAAAGAGCCTGAACGCCGACCGCGTTGTAGCCGTAAGCTCCGTAGAAGGTGCAGCTCAATGCTGTCGTGTTCTCATAAGCCACTTGCCCGTTGAGGTAAACGCGGTATCCTATTGGGCTGCCCTGGCTTGGGGCGTTCCATGTGGCGACCAATGCGCCGCCGTTTTCCGTCAAGCTCAGGTTTTGGACCGGATAAGGATGAATGTTAGTGTATTCATAGGCGAAACGGCTGTTGAAAATCTCCTTGGTGCTGTAGTCCTGGACCCAAATGGCCACTTCAAGGTCGTCCATTTCCTCTACATTGGTGGAGGACATGTCGTAGCTGTATTCCAAGTGCTGGACTATGGAGGCCGTAAAGCTTTTTGAAACGCCTTCGGCGTTGGGCAACATCTTCATAAAGATGTGGTGGAACGAGGTCTCGCCGTTGCTACCCACATTGCCATGAGTTTCCTTTTCGTTGACAGAAATGTAAACCCTTGCATTGGCATCAATATAAGGCATGATGTCGGCCTTCACATTGATGGTGCTGCCGCTCACGGTGAACGAACCTCTGATGTCCATCAAAGCGTTGTTGGCTGCGTGTTGGTCGAAGACGTTTTGCTGCACGGCGGTAAAGCCTTGGTCTTCACCATCGAGGAAGCATTGAGGAACGGCACTGACACCATAATAAATACGACGCGTGCCACCTTCGTTGGTATAATACGGGTCGCCGCTGCCGGGCCAGTTCATCTGGTACTTGGTGTAGGTGAAGCGGCCAGCGTTGTTGTTGCAGAAGTTGAGCATTTGGGCGTTGACGCTCACGCATGGACCGCAAGTGGATGACGAGAAGTGCTCAATCATCGGAATCTTTTCGGCAGCACCGATGGCCACGGAGATTGTTTTTGAAAGCGTGTTGTTGTCAACCACTTCATCTTCCTGGCCGTTGACCAAGTCAATACTTATTGTCAGTTGATGACTGCCAGGAATCATATTGGCCGGCGTGTTGAAGTTCAAGATCCCAATTTCCATTGACGGGATGATGGCATAAAAAGTCTCGGTAACGGATTCGCCATCGATTTCATAAGTGGCTTGCAACGAAGTGACAGAAGAAGTACCATAATTGAACACATTAAAACTGACGATTTGTGAGCCGCTGCCTATATGGTCAGCAATGTTGATGGCCGTCATGCCAAGGTCGAGGTCGGCAAGTGCGAAGATTTGGATGTCGTCGAAATACCAGTCGTTGATGTTGTAGCTGTTGCCACTGAAGTAGATGCAGAACCTCACACTGGAGTGTCCCATGTCGGCGGTGCTGATGATCTCATTCACTGACCAAGACGAGCTTGTGTTATACCCCTGGCTCCATGCATCATGCCAGGTTGTTCCGCCGTCGGAAGAAGTGGCGATGCCAATCGTGTTGGTTCCACTGTAGTTGTCGAGCATGTGCTTGAACGAGAAGCCCACGCTGCTTAAGCCTGTCAGGTTCAACGGGGGTGAAACAAGGCGTGAGATGCCGTTGAATTGTGGACTCCAATTAAGGTGCATTTCATTGGCTGTTCCACCTGCATTATTGGTAGAAGAAACAGACCAGTTGCTACCTTGATTGTCAATGTACCAACCGTCAGGCAGCGAGGGGGCGTCAAATTGTTCAACGAATGGCAAGGACAAGGCGGGTGTCACACCTGAATTCTCGAAGTTGGCCACGTAGCTTCCCGACGCGTTCACAGTAAAGCTGTAGGTTGCATTGGTTGAGACAATGACACCGCTCTTCGTCCAATTGGTAAAGGTGTAGCCTGCATTGGCAGTGGCCGTCAACGTGCAGGTTTGGTTGTAGGAGTAGGTGCCACCGCCGCTGACGGAGCCGCCCACGCTTGGGTTGGCCGAGGCGGTGATGGTGTAGGTGCTTTGGGTGAAGTTGGCCACGTAGGTTTCGTTGGCCGTGACACTAAAGCTATAGGTCGGGCTGGTGGAGATCACACTGCCGTTCTTGGTCCAGTTGGTGAAGGTGTAGCCTGTGTTGGCCGTTGCGGTCAGGGTGCAGGTTTGGCCTTGGTTGTAAATACCGCCGCCGCTTACTGTTCCGCCTGTCGATGGATTGGCCGATGCGGTGATGGTGTAAGTATTGGTGGTACCGCCTACCTCAACACTGACAGTGTTGGAGGCCGCTGTCTGTCCGCCGTAGTAGTTCGTCTTGACGTAGTAGGAGTAGGTGCCGTTGGCAAGGTTGTTGTCGCTATAGCTTGTGTTGTTCACATTGTTGGCGATATTCGATCCG
>Ga0265298_10004491_pt1 | contig 17834 bp, 21 predicted proteins | sample AusTroGonzalo_MG_3_FD_193486 | JGI IMG/M metagenome (GOLD analysis project Ga0265298, IMG submission 193486) | Bovine rumen microbial communities from tropical cattle in Woodstock, Queensland, Australia - Gonzalo_01 | ecosystem: Host-associated > Mammals > Digestive system > Stomach > Rumen ... | reverse complement strand
ACCGAATCCGACGGAATGGTCTCCGCAATCTGTTGAAGATTATGGGTCGCGCATTGGAACTGCCCGCTTTCCAGGTCAGTACCGCACAGATAGATCATCACGGTCCATTCATCGGCAGGCTGTTCGCTCTCCGCCCATGCTGCTCCGCAGATCCCGGCCAGAAGCATTACGCTCAGCAGAAATGACAGAATCTTTCTCATTTTCAGACCTCCTGTATTGTGTTTGTTTTTCCGGCAACACATTTGGTAAAATCCATGTTGCCGTTGTTTTTGATGCGGGTGGTTACATATTTTTCGTTTCCCCAGTATTGTATCACAATCATGTCTTCTTTTCAATGGCAGGGCACAATCGTCCGTGCCCTGCCATGATTTTCCGGCAATATAGCCTGCTCAAAACCATGCCGGTAACGTCAGGGTTGGACATTTCTGCTAAAATTCCGAAATGCTCCGGGAGAAGCACCTGTACCTGGTCCACGCGTATTGCGATATTGTTCTGACAGCAAAAAACAATCAGGGTTGGTCAGGCCCGGATTGAATGGAAACTTCCTGCATTGTCGGTTTTTGTCAGTTTGTGGTATGATCCAAAGTGGAAGCGGTTGATGAGCTGCATCCGGAAATACAAAGATGACGGGAGCGTGTGAAAATGAAAAAACTGCTGATTATTCTTCTGTGCCTGTGCCTTTGCCTTTCTGCCGCTTTCGCGGAGGAATCCGCGGAAAGCGAAAGCAGAATCGGAATCATATCCGCGATGGAGAATGAGGTGAAGCTGCTTCTTTCCATGGCGGAGATCGAGCGGACTGATACGATCGGCGGGGTGGATTACCATGTGGGCACGCTTTGCGGCCGGAATGTGGTGATTGCCCGGGCGGGCATGGGGAAGATTCTTTCCGCTGCCGGCACAGCGACGATGCTGAACCGGTATCCGGTTTCTTGCCTGATTTTCACCGGCATTGCCGGCGGTGTCGGGGATAAAACGAAAGTACTGGACATTGTGATCGGCTCGAAACTTGTACAGCATGATTACGGAAATCAAAACCAGGATGGATTTGAATGGTCTTCGGCTTATAACAACGCCAACGGATACTATTCCAGCGATCCGGAGTTGGTCAAACTGGCTTATGAAGCTGCGAAGGAGGTCGTCGGCGAAGAGCATGTCTTCACGGGACTGATTGCCACAGGAGACCAGTTTATTGCTTCCGAAGCCTATGTAAAGTACCTGCAGTCAAACTTTGACGCGATGGCCTGCGAAATGGAAGGCGCGTCTGTTGCCGCCGTGTGCGAACAGTTCGGGGTTCCTTATGTAGTCATCCGCTGCATGTCGGACAAAGCGGACGGAAGCGCACATGAAACTTATGAGGACTTCGGCGACCAGGCTGCGGACAATTCCGGTCAGATCGTGAGGAAAATGTTGGAAAACTCGGGTGGGAAACAATAACCTGCCTTTCTTTTCTCTTGACTTTTGCGCACGGCATAATTTGGATTATTTTACTGCCGGGTCAAGCTTTTTGAGGATGCCTGCTGATTTCAGCGCCGGCCGGACAGCATGGTAGAAGATCGGGGCCGTTACGACCGCGAAAGCGGCGTTGATCAGGGACGGGATCAGTTTGGCAACCATGACCGTCGGAATGGTGTCTGCGGGAACCGGCTCCACATATGTTTTGAACAGCCAGGTTTTCAGCATATACAGCGCCACATAGGTCAGCGAGCCGATTACGCAGGAAATGACCAGCGGAGGAAGATTCTTTTTCCAGTCGTCCTCCGCGTTCTTTTTTGTCCAGGCCCTGTAGAGAATGCCTGTCACAAAAGCCATCGCGAACTTGCTGACAAAGGTGATCAGCGCGTCAAGCAACCCGTAGCCGCCCAGCATCACATCATACAGCGCTGATCCGAGGCCTGCTGCCGCACCGCCCCATGCGGGTCCGAGCAGAAGACCGCTCAGCAGGCACATTGAATTGGCAAAATGCACCTTGCTCTGTCCCAGCGGAATCCGGAAGATGGTAATCACACAGATGATCGCTGCCATAACCCCGGTAAAGACCACACGGGTGATTACTGTACTGTTGCTGTTGGGTTTTACTGCCACTGCATTGCTCATCTGAAAAACCTCCTTATACTATCGGAAAACCCTCACATCATTCTTTTTACAACCAGCCGAAGGGGTTTAGGGGCGTAAGCGCCAGTGGCGCTTACGTTGGATTCGATCGGAAAACCCCCTTTCCTTTTTCCCTCTTGACGAAGGAATGAAGCAAGTATACGCTCTATGTGGTCATATGAAAAGTGCCAGAAAGTGAGTTTTTTGTAATACCAGATATCCTTTTTCAGCTATTCCTTAATCCGTTTCAATGATTCAACCAATTCGGGAATGGTGGCCTCAAAATCCACACCATACCAGGGATTCTCCGGGTTTTTCAATGTTTCCGCAATTGTATGGGCAGTATAATCTGCAGCGATTTTCAGCGCTTTCGTTCTGTCGAGACCAATCACGAAAGCTCCTGCCAGTACGCTTGAGAAAATATCGCCGGTACCATGGTATGCCGCCGGAATCTTGTCGTTCTGATAATGGAAGAATTCTTTCTTTTCGGTATCATAACCCATCGCACCGGTTTTCCCCTCACCCAGGGAAACGCCTGTCAGGATCGGGGTCTTCGTACCGATGGCAGCAAGCGCTGTCAGCATTTCCTTCACATAATCTTCCGTATAGGTTTCCTGATAGGGAAGGCCTGTCAGAAAACTGGCTTCCGTAATATTCGGATCTGCAATATCCGCAACAGCACAGAGATCTGCATTTTTCTTTGCATAATGTTCATTGAAAGCCGGATACAGTTTTCCGTTATCTCCCATGGCCGGATCGACAAAGACAAGGGTGTTTTCATCCCTGAAGTTTTCAATGATACCGATCACCGTATCTATTTCCTCTTCAGTACCCAGGTATCCGGTATAAATTGCATCGAAGGTGATCCCTTCCTGTTTCCAGTGATCGGTAATGGGTTTCAGCTGATCAGACAGGTCTTTGCATGTAAAACCTTTAAACAGGGTATGCGTACTGAGCACAGCGGTCGGCAGTATTACCGTTTCAATTCCCATAGATGACAAAAGCGGTAAAGCAACCGTCAGAGAGCATTTCCCGAAACAAGAGATATCCTGGATTGTCAGTATTCTTTTCATGTTCCCGTTCCTCCATCTTTCTTTTTCCCCCTTGACGAAGGATTGAAGCAAGTATATGCTCTATGTGGCTATATGAAAAGTGCCAGAAAGCGAGTTTTTTATAATACCAGATGAAACAGACCAAACCAGCTTATCTTTCTCTCTATGAGACGCTCCGCGATGAAATCCTGAGCGGCATCCGCCCCTGCGGAAGCCGCCTGCCCTCCCGACGCGTCATGGCCCGTGACCGGGGTGTCAGCCCGGTCACCGTTGACCACAGTTATGAGCTGCTCTGCGAAGAAGGATACACGGAATCCCACCCGAAAAGCGGCTTCTATGTGATATACCGGGAAGAAGACGGTTTCTCGCTGTCCGCGCAGCTTCCGAAGCCCGTCTCCCCCTCCCCCGTTCCGCCGGGAATCCGGGACAGTTTCCCTTTCCCCTCTCTTGCCCGCGTCATGCGTAGGGTTCTTTCGGATTACGGGGAGCGGATCCTTGTCCGTCCGCCGAATACCGGCTGTCCCGAGCTCCGCGAAGCACTTTGCCGTTATCTGGCCCGAAACCGGGGAATCCGTGTTCAGCCGGACCAGCTGGTGATCGGCGCCGGTGCGGAATATCTCTACGGACTGGTTGTGGAGTTGCTCGGCCCGCAGCGGATCTGGGGCATCGAGGCGCCCTCCTATTCCAAGATTGAACAGGTCTATCGGGCCCGCGGCGTTCAGCTTGATTTCTGTGCGCTGGGGCAGGACGGGATTCTGTCGGAAGCCCTTCGGAACACCCCCGCTTCCGTGCTGCATATCACCCCTTTCCGCAGTTTCCCCAGCGGCGTCACCGCCTCCGTTTCCAAGCGCCGGGAATATCTCCGCTGGGTCACCTCCGCGGATCGTTTTCTGGTAGAGGATGACTATGAATCGGAATTTTCCCTCCTCCGCAAGCCGGAGGACACGCTTTTTGCCATGGCGAAAGGCCGGAATGTGATTTATCTGAATACCTTTTCCCGCACGGTTTCCCCTTCCCTCCGCGTCGGCTATATGGTGCTCCCCCGCGGTCTCCTTCCCGTCTTTGAACTTCGGCTCGGTTTCTACAGCTGTACTGTTCCGGCTTTTGAACAGTATGTCCTTTCGGAGCTGCTGAACAGCGGGGACTTCGAGCGGCATATCAACCGAATCCGGCGTCTCGAGAGAACGCAAAAAACTTCCGGAGGGCATATCACTTGAAGGCTTACACCTATCTCCTCCGCTGTGCGGACGGAACACTTTACTGCGGCTGGACCAATGACATCGAAAAGCGCCTTGCCGCCCATAACAGCGGCAAGGCTTCGAAGTATACCCGTTCCCGCCTTCCGGCGGAACTCGTCTATTATGAAATGTTCGAAACAAAGCAGGAGGCCATGAGCCGCGAAGCGCAGATCAAGCGGCTGTCCCGCCGGCAGAAACTTGCCCTGATTGCTTCCGGAACGTCAGCCTGTACAGCACAACGGCCAGTGCGGCACTGACTGCGTCAGCGATCAGCTGGGATGCCAGAAAGCCGTTGTATCCGGCCACAGCCGTGGCAATCAGGAAAACGGCAATAAACAGCAGCCCCTGCCGGCTGAGGGACATGATCAGCGCCTGCAGGGCTTTCCCGCTGGCCTGGAACAGGCAGGTATAAAGCAGCACAATCGCGCAGAAGACCATGCCGGAGATCAGCCAGCGCAGCATCACCGTCCCGTCCGCGATAATCGCGTCACTATCAATGAAAATATGCAGCAGCGGTTCCGCGGCAAGGAATACGATCAGCGATTCCGCCAGCGCCAGCCCGCAAAGGAACAGGGTGCAGAAACGCAGCAGCCTGTTGAGTTTTTCCTTTTCCCCGGCGCCGTAAAGGAAGCCGAAGAGCGGAACCCCGCCGAAGGAGAAACCGACCAGGATCAGCTGCACGATCATCGTTACCCGCAGCACAATCCCCAGCGCGGCGATTTTTTCATCCCCGTACGGCAGCAGATACTGATTCATAAACACAACGCATACGCTGGAGGCGATGTTCGTCAGCGCCGCGGTTAAACCGACGGTAAAAATCTGGCTGAACTCACTTCTGTCCACCCGGGATTCGTGCACCTTCACGGAAAGGACACGGCTCTTTTTCAGCACAAACAGCAGACACATGATATCCGTCAGCACATACCCGAGAACGGTCGCCAGGGCGGCGCCCCAGGCGCCCCAGCCCAGACCGCTGATAAAAATCGGGTCCAGGATGATGTTCAGCAGGGAGCCGGAAACGGAGCAGATCATCGACTGGGTGGACATGCCCTCGCTGCGCATCAGATTGGAATGGATAAAGGAAAGGATTACCAGCGGGGCTCCAACGACAATAACCAGATAGTAGGATTCCGCATGGCTGAAGGTGTTCTCGCTCGCGCCAAGCAGCCCCAGAACGGGCGCCCGGAACAGCAGCATCGGCACCGCAATCACCACGCCTGCCAGGATGGAAATCCAGAAGCAGAAGGAGCTTACCCTGCGTACACTGCTCAGGTCTCCCTTGCCGAGCAGCCGGGAAATCAGGGAGTTCCCGCCCTGGCCGAAGATATTCCCGATCGCCATCAGGGCCATGAACAGCGGAGAGCACAGCGATACGCCGGCCACCAGCATGGCATCGTTGGTCCTGCCGATAAAGTAGGTATCCGCCAGGTTATAGATCAGCGTGATCACCATGCTGAATACCACCGGCAGGGCAAGTTTGAAATAGGTGGGAATCAGCCGTTCGGTATCAAAAATCGGTTTTTCGTTCATCAGTCTGTCTCTTCCTTCTCAGGGTTTCGGTTTGCTTATTTCCAGCTCAGTTTTTCCTCAATGAGCCGCACCAGCTTCTCCAGTCCTTCCCGGTCTTCCGGAGTGAACCGGTTCCTGACCGGGCTGTCAATATCCAGGACCGCTGCAACCTTCCCGTCCGCATGGATCGGGATCACGATTTCGGATTCTGAAGCGCTGTCACAGGCAATATGTCCCGGAAACTGATGTATATCCGGAACCAGAACGGTTTCATTCCCGGCAGCCGCTGTTCCGCACACGCCTTTTCCCGGTGCAATATGGATACAGGCCGGTTTCCCCTGGAACGGCCCGACGGTCAGTTTCCCGTTCCTGAACAGGTAAAAGCCTGCCCAGTTCAGATCCGGCAGCGAAGATGCAATCAGTGAAGAAAGATTGCTGAGTGCGGAAACATACCACGGTTCCGCCTCCAGTATTCCCTTTGCCTGTTCAGCCAGTAATTGGTAGTTCATGCAGTTTCCCCGTTTTCGTACACCCGGTTTTTCGTTCATCGCTCTGAACACACAAAATCATATCATTGATTGCCTGTTTCAGCAATAAAAACCGGGGCTCCGGTTGGATCCGGTCTTTCTTCTGTCTTCTATTCCTTTTTTTAACTCTCAAAAAAGCAATCCGGTATGGTATAATAATCGCAGCTGGGAAAGGAGGGCACCGGATGGACCGGGCATATATCGCCATCGACCTGAAAAGCTTCTATGCGTCGGTCGAATGCCGGGAGCGGGGGCTGGACCCGCTGACCACGAACCTGGTCGTGGCAGACGAAAGCCGGACGGAGAAGACAATCTGCCTGGCTGTTTCGCCGAGCCTCAAAGCATACGGGATTCCCGGCCGGCCCAGGCTGTTCGAGGTCGTTCAGCGGATCAAAGAGGTTAACACGCAGCGGCTGCGGGAAGGAATCCGGTCAGGCCATATCCGCAAAAAAGAAAACGGGGAATATGCCTTCACCTCCGCTTCCTGGGACGCGCGGGTTCTGGAAAAAAGCCCGGAAGCCGAAATAACCTATATCGCAGCTTCCCCAAGAATGAAGCTGTATGAAGAATTCAGCACACGGATCTTCGGGATCTATATGAAGCATGTCAGTCCGGAGGACATCCATGTTTATTCCATTGACGAAGTCTTTATAGACGTAACGGGATACCTGAAAACATACGGCATGACAGCGCGGGCTTTCGCAGCCTCCATGATCCGGGAAGTGCTGCAGGAAACCGGCATCACCGCTACGGCCGGTATCGGGACAAACCTGTACCTGGCCAAAGTCGCCATGGACATTGTGGCGAAGCATGTGCCGGCTGACGAAAACGGGGTGCGCATCGCCGAGCTGGATGAAATGAAATACCGGAAGCAGCTCTGGTGCCACCGGCCGCTGACGGATTTCTGGCGCGTCGGCCGGGGAACCGCCGCCAGGCTCGCAAAGCTCCGGTGCTTTACCATGGGGGATATCGCGCGACTGAGCGTCCGGAATGAAGACCTGCTGTATCATGCCATGGGGATCAATGCGGAACTGCTGATCGACCACGCATGGGGCTGGGAGCCGACGGAGATCAGCGCCATCAAGTCATACAGGCCGGAAACCAACAGCATCAGCAGCGGCCAGGTCCTGCCGGAGCCGTATAATGCCGTCGACGGAAAACTGATCGTGCGGGAGATGACGGAACTGCTGGCGCTGGATCTTGTCCGGAAAAATGTGGTCACGAAGCAGATCACCCTGACCGTCAACTATGACCGGGAAAGCCTGGTCGTCCTGCGCGCCGGAAGGAATGCAAAGGAAACCGTTTACGGGGTCGCGAAGACCGGTCTCCCCTATGCCGGGGAGGTCGGAGAGGACTATTACAGGCGTATGTGCCCGAAGCACGCCCACGGAACGGGAAACCTGGACCATTACACTTCCTCTTCCCGGGCGATCATGAACGTCATGATGGAACTCTACGACCGAATCATTGATCCGGATCTCCTGATCCGGCGCGTAACGGTCGCTGCCTGCGGCCTGATCCCGGAAAAGGACATCCCGGAGGAAGGTCCGGTGCAGCTGGACCTGTTCACGGATTACGCGGAGCTGGAGCGGAAGAAAGAAGCGGAAAAAGCCGCAGAGGCAAAGGAAAAACGCCTGCAGAAAGCAACCCTGATCATGCAGGAGCGGTTCGGTAAAAACGCCGTGCTGAAAGGAATGAACCTGCAGGAAAAAGGAACGACCATTGAGCGCAACGGAATGATCGGGGGCCACCGGGCGGACAGCGAAGCCGCTCCGGCGGAAAAAGAGAGAGAAACGGAAAAGGAGAACAAGGCATGAGCAGCGAAACCGCCGGCAGGGAAACGGATCCGGAAATCGTATATGCCGATATCTTCCGCCTGCCGCATCACGTATCGAACCGTCATCCGCGGATGTCCATGCACGACCGTGCCGCGCAGTTCTCTCCCTATGCGGCCCTGACCGGCTATAACGACATGGTCAGCGAAGAAGCCCGGCAGACGGACAACAGAATTGAGCTCGGGGAAGAAGACCTCAAAGTGCTGAACCGGAAGCTGGACCGGATCGGAAAAATGCTCGGGGAAAGAAAGAGACCCGAAATGACCGTCACATACTTTATCCCGGATCCCTTCAAGCCCGGCGGAAGATATGAGACTGTTACAGAAAAGATCCGGAAGATAGACACCGCAGAGCAGAAAATCATCCTTGACCGGAAGGTTACCGCCGGCGGCGCTTACATGGAAATCCTGATCCCTGATATCCTGGAAATCCGGCAAGATGCGCCGGAGGGACAGTCCATCAAACCGGCAGTCCGCTGATCATCGTCAGCAGATCCAGATAGAACGGCCGGATGTCATGCCTGCGCAGAAGGCCGCCCTGCAGCCACATATGATCCCCGTCCAGCACCGGGAAGACGTTCCATATACCCGGCACCGGCTGTTCCCGGTCCAGCGGCTTGGCGGGCGCGCCATCCGGAGCCATGGCGGATATTGTATTAACGAGCCCGTCGTTATCCCGCCACCGCTCGTCAATCACGATACCGCCGGCGGTTTTTCCGGTGTATGCGCCGATCTCGCAGCTCCGCGAATATATCAGCGGTTCCATCCCCTGCCGGGGCCGGCAGGTTCCGTCCGGGTTTTTTTCCGTAGCCCGGCATGGCACGGAGAAATAATAGACTCCCGGCAGGGTGCTGATCTGTTCATTCATTTCCCTTGCCCGGTCCACATGCATATCATAGGCGGCATAATCCCGGATATCCCGTCCGTCCTCCCGGATGCTTGCCCCCTTGGTCATGATCCGCGCCCAGTATTTGCTCCACCGCGGCACCTTGACGCTGGCCGGATCAAAACCGGGATCCTCATGAAGATCATAGGCTGTAGCACCGTTCATCGGGGAAGCCAGCGTCACGATACTGTGGACGCGTCTTTCCATTCCGCCCGCAAAAAGCGGAGAAAGATCATCCGGACCGGTTGACCTGCGTTCTTCTTCATCCCCATGGGCCAGCAGTTCGGAAAACATCCGTACTGTTGCCCCGCCAAAGGAATGCCCCAACAGAACCAGGCGGGTATCATCGTTCCATTCGGAAATCAGCGGACAGGAAGAAAAGTCCCGGCCATACCGGTCATGCCGGTATATGCCGCTGTGAGCTTTCCCGTAATCCACCCGTTTGCCGGCCAGCTGGGCATACAGTTCACAGGCACGGTCCCATGCGCTTCCGGTCGGAGAAACGGAAGCCGCATAGCAGTCAAAACCTTTTTCCCTGAGAAAGCCCATCAGATCCCCGCCGCGCATACCCCAATAGGGCATCCTGCGGTACTTCTGGTCATAACTGCCCCATCCGGACAGGCCGTGGACAAATATAAACTTCAAACTGCTCATACCGTTATGGTTATCCTCACTCACGTCATCTGCAATTCAATCGGGTCAATCATCCTCTCGCAGCATATTGGCCCGGTCTTCCTGATATTTCTCTGTCATTTCCCTGATTACCTGCCATCACTGCTTTTTCATTCGTATCAATCAATGTTCATTGAATCGGAAATCGCCCCTGAAAGGAGATATGCGCCATGGATATGGAAGAGCGGGAAGATTCTCAGCCCCTTACGGATGAAGAGTTGGCTGAATTCGAGAAAAAGGAACGGAACACAGGCTGGTTCATCGGGTCTGTTATTGATCTCATCCTGAGCTTTTTTCATTAATGCTGCCGGCTTCTCTGTGCAGCCAAATCCATCCCGTATTTTCACGATAATTAAACCCGGCCGGGCAAAAGCCTGACCGGGGAATGGTTCGTTCCGGATATGAAGTTAATTCGGAGCTGTGAAGGAAATGGGCGTGGCGCCGCTGACGGAATCAACGTCCAGCAGGGTGATCGGGGCTTCCTCGATCTTCAGGGTGTTGAAGATACCGATCTTACCGCTCTCGGTGACAAACTGCAGTGTCAGCGTCACATCTTCCCTGTCGGCCGGGACACTGAAAGAGAGAACTTGTTCTTCATTGGGGGCAAAGCCATCCTTGAAGCCCAACCGGGACGCCGCTCCGTTTTCTCCGTTTTCGATCAGGTTAATGAAAAGCACCGTCTCACCGGTCTTGTTATAGAAAGTATAGGTGCCGGTCTGCATCTTCGTTGCCTCGCTGAAGGCGATCGGGGTAGCGCCGGTCATCGCATCGGCGGCCAGCAGATCAATGTTGACTTCCTCAATGCTCAGGGTGCCGAAGGTTTCCTCCCGGCCGCTTTCTGTCTTGAAAGACAGGGTCAGGCGATGATTGCCGTCCTCGCCTTTCGGAATTTCGTAAGTCATGGATATCATGCCATCGTTTTCGAGGCTGCCGATCCCGTCAGCGGGGAATACATTGTCCACTCCGGTCTCGTTGTCGATGATCTTCACTTCTGTCACCGTTTCACCGGTTTTGTTATAAATGGTATAGGTACCGATCTGTACCGATTCGGTTCCCCCTTCCGCAAAGGCAGCGCAGCTGAACAGCAGCGCCACGGCGGTCAGCAGGGCAAAGATTTTCCTTGTGTTCATTTTCCTGGATCTCCTTTCTGTCATTCAGTATTCATCCTGAATCATTATAACCCGGGGAAGAATGGCGGTCAATCAGACGCGCTTTCTTTTTTGATGCGCAGCACCCATTCGCCGTATTCCTGGGTGGTATACATATCAAAGCTTTCGTCCCAGCTGTAGCCGTCCGGCACTTCGACAATCTGCAGGTGATATTTGTAAGGATCGGCTGTGTAGGTGATCGTCCCGGTCTCATCCGTTTCCTGGGGTGTGCAGGCCGCGTCCGTGCAGAAATTCACGACGGCTCCCTCCACGGGATTGTTGTCCTGATCCACCACATGGATGATGTAGGCCCGGGGCCCTTCCGGCTGCTGCGCGGCTTCGTCCGCGTATTCCCAGCGGGCGTTCACGCCGGCCTGTTTCATTGATTCAACGACCTCATCAGCATTTTCCTCACCCGGAAGCAGGTAGAGATGCTTGTTTTTCGTGCCATCGTCACCGGGTGTTTCGTCAAAGAGGAACACTTCGACGTAATGCCTGTCAGGAGACTGAAGCTGCATCCCCTGCTCATGCGCGAAAATGCCCTTTTCCGGATCATAGAGGCTTTCAACGGCCAGGTGAGCCTGAATGACCTCATCGATATAGATTATGTTCGAGATGTTTTTATCCGCTCCCACATCGATCCGCAGAGTGACAGACGCGTCCGGAACAATGTAGCCCGGCTGGGGTTCCGCTATACCATCAATATGGAAGAGGACCTTCCGGTATTTGCTGTCCAAGGGATAGATATCCGATTTCGCGGACACGGGCAGCGCACGGGTGGAGGTGTCCGCGGGAATTTCGGTCAGCACTTTGGTTTCCTGATACCCGTCACCGAGGAAGGAATTCAGCACAGCCTTGATTTCCCCTTCGGTTTTGAAAGCCTCGCCGTGGAAGAAAACAGCGTTGCCGTACCGGTCCACAATCACGGTTTTGGGAATCGACGAGGAACTGTCGACATAGCTGACCAGCTTCTGGTCCTCATCCCGGCCCATGGGGAATTCCAGACCCTGCTCCTGCCGGAAGGTCCCGATCTTCTCCAGCGTGTCTTTCTTTTCTTTGGACAGCGCGATGAAGGCCACCTTGTCCTTGTATTCCTGATAAACTTTGTTCATCAGCGGAAACTCGTTCTTGCACGGAGAACACCAGGTCGCCCAGAAATTGATCAGCACAGCCTCGTGGTCCTTCAGCGCCTCGGACAGGGTGAAGGTGTTTCCCTCGGTATCCGTTACCGTGAAATCCGGGAACGGTTTTCCCAGAATGTCGCTGCCGGTCTCTTCCGCCGCCGCGGTTCCGATGCACAGAACCAGTGCCAGCGCCAGCATCAGGGATATGAAAACGATCTTTTTCATCAACTCGTACCTCCCCATAAAAATCAATATTTGCCATCGCTTCTGCCTGTTTCCTGATCTGATGGTTTGGCTATCATATCATGAATACGGCGGCATTGCAACGTGTTTTCCGGCGTATTGTCCGATGTTCTCGTTTCAGTATGTTTTTGCTGATTTCCGGCGATTATGATATACTGTCGGTAATTCAGGCAGCATTTTATGTGTCGGTGAATCTCCGCAGATTATTCAGGATGTATAATAATCCACGGAAAGGCAGGGAAAGTTCTATGCCGGAGCATATAGCGGAAAGACTGTCCATGTTATCAGGAGATCAACGCGCACTATCCCACTATCCGGAAAAGGCGGTATCTGGAAAAATGAAGATAATGGTCAGCGCCTGCCTGTTGGGCGAAAACTGCAAGTATAATGGCGGGAATAACCGAAACCGGGGACTTCTCAATTTACTATCCGGGCATGAGATTATTCCAATTTGTCCGGAAGTACTGGGAGGCCTGCCTGTTCCGCGCATTCCGGCAGAGATCGTAAACGGAACTGTCATAAACCGGGAAAACATATCTGTGGACGAACTGTTCCGTCAGGGAGCTAAAAAGGCTCTGGAAATTGCAAAAAAGGAAAAACCGGATCTGATTATTCTGCAATCCCGAAGCCCCAGTTGTGGAGCAAAACAAATATATGATGGAACTTTTTCCGGAAAATTGATCCCGGGCCATGGAGTGTTTGCTGAGCTGGCATTGCGTTCCGGGTTTCTTGTGATGGACGTGGAAGATGCCGTAACAAATGGATTGGATATTGCTCCGGTTGTACGGGACTGAATCAACGAGGAGAAAAGGCATGAGCAGGATCAAGGATTTACAGAAACAGGTTTTTAAAGTGCTGGCGGATACTGACGAACCGATGAAAGCCATGGCTCATCTGCATGGCGTATCCCTTGTTGCTGTAATGATTGCTAAGCAGCGCGGCCAAGACTCTGAACTGGCTGCAATGGCGGGACTTCTGCATGATTTATGGGCATATAAATCCGGATCCTATGATGACCATGCCCATCTCGGTGCTGATTATGCCCGTAAAGTGCTCGGAAAAATGGGGATCACCACGGCAGATGAGACGGAAATCATCTGTGACGCCATCTGGCATCATGATGACAAAGCAAGCATTGACAGTTCGTTTGCCGAGGTACTGAAGGATGCAGATGTGATTGATCACTGCTTAACTGACCCGACTAAGGAAATCAAAGAAAAGGAGCGTTCGAGATATGTGAAGCTTTGTCGGGATTTCAGGCTGACGGAGGCTGCAGAATGACTGTAGCGGTAATGACTTTCCGGCTTCGTGCCCCATGGGTACACAGCCTGAAGGAAAAACGAATGATTGTCAAAAGCCTGACAGCAAAGCTGCAGAATAAGTTTCATGTTTCTGCCGCAGAGGTTGACGAACAGGATACGCATCAGATGATCGTGATCGGCGTAGCGGCGATCGTTCCGCATAATGCGATGGCAGACAGCCTGATGGAAGAAATCTCACTGTTTGTAGAGGAAAACTGTGAAGCGGAGATCCTGGAAGAAACGCGCGAAATCAGATAAGGAGGAGAATCAAATCAATGGTTGGCAGCATTCGGATCGCGGATACAACCCGGGAGGAGCGGGAACAGATCGTAGCGGAATCCATTGGAAATATCTCCGGCCTCTGTGACGGCTGCAGTCCCGGGATCATTGAAATGTATCAGGACTATATTGACGGGTGGAAGGAGCTCCGGGAAATCAATGCTGAATTTCGGGCCGGATATATGTCCGGCTCTCAGGGGCCGGAACATATCGGCTGCCTTCTTTAAATCAACTCATCCAGTTTGGCAATTCGTGCCTGACAGGATTGCATCACCTTTAATGCTGCCTCATGCAATTCGGGGGTCACTCCGGCACAGGCATCCTCGATCACTACGATCGGTATTTCCGGGTAAGCCGCTTTCAGAATCTGGAAGTTGGCACTGACACAAATATCTGTGCAAAAACCGCAAATCCAGATTTCATCAGCAGCACAAAGATCCGCCCCATAAGAACGATCGGCTAATTCCATAGATCCAAAGGTACCCTTGCAAAGCGTATAAGGCGTCACATCATCGGGGACTGCTTCAGGGCATAACGCCCATCCGTCAGTATGATGAATACAATGCGGAACCGGCAGGTTCTTCCCTTCCTGAGTCTTTAAATAATCAATAGTATGTGTATCTAGCGTATAAAGCACCGACGGAGATTTGAAATGTTCATTGGCATAGACAACGGCATCATGAATAACCGGCAGTGCCTTGATAGCTTCCTCATTCCTTAATCTGCCCCGGGCAAAGTCTTCCTGAACGTCGATTACAACAAGGATTTTATTTTGCCTTTCCATTTTTACTCTCCTCTGTATATTATTTGTTATTTCATTCCAGGACTTTTTGTCGTCGGGGTTTCATCATCCGGCAGTCCTTCAGGGCTGTTGCCGGTTATTCGCCGATACTGTGACCTGCTGTTCGCAGCCCGGAAACAGCGTATCCCCGGGTCGTCGTGAAGATATCCTCCGGCGCTTCATCGGATCCCGGACAGATCATCCGGGCTTGTAGTGCCGGGCAGAGTTATTCCTTATAATTCGCCTACTTTCCGTCAGGGAAGCTTGTAAAAGCATTTGCTTCCATAGGATTTAAGCCGTACTTTTCCTTTGCATCCCCGATAGCCCGAATCAGGAATGACATATTTCTTGCAAGATTTCGCATAGTCTGGAGTCCCTCCAGATCCTTCTCGACATCTTCAGCAGTAAAACCATGCACCATATTCCAGTAATTGCTGGTAGCAACGACCATCCCGCAATTTGTGAAATACTTGTTCAGCGCATCGAAAGAGGCTGTATTGCCGCCTCTTCTGGCGCTGACAACCGCTGCCCCTACTTTCATATGCCTTGAAAAGCCTGTGCTGTACATCAGCCGATCCATCAGAGAAATGATCGTTCCGTTCGGAGACGCATAATAGACCGGGCTCCCGATCACCAAACCGTCCGCAGCCTCAAACTTCGGCGCGATCTCATTTACAAGGTCGTCAAAAACGCACTTGCCGCGTTTCTGACAGGTATTGCATGCAATGCATCCCCTGATGTCCTTATTGCCGACATGAATCAATTCCGTTTCGATGCCTTCCTCGGTAAAGGTCCGGATCATCTCTTCCAGCGCCCGGCCGGTACAACCGTTTGCTCTCGGGCTTCCGTTTAACAGTAATACTTTCGCCATTTCTTCATCCCTCCGTTTGCTATCAGATTTCGTAGCCATTATAATGCAGACGGTTCCGAAAAGAAAGAACGCAAACCTATTCCTGATAAGGCATATGTATGATTGGAAATTCCATCTGGATATCAAAAGGCTCATCTCTGACATAAGATGGTATCGGATGTGCACTCGGTCTGAAGCCCATCGCCATGTAAAACGCAATGGTCTCTTCAGCCGAACAACAGGAAGCATACATTGCCTCCGCTCCACGGCTTTTTGCATATTCAGTGACAGTTTCAATCATCTGCCGACCGATTCCGTGCCCTCTGTAATCACGGGATACGTGAAAGCTGTTGATGATCATACGGTTTTCGTTCAGTTCCGGTATCAGCATAATCTCGCCGACAACAGTATTGCCGTCAAACGCACAATAAGTGATGTATTGTCCCGAAAGAATCTCTGATGCTTTTTCCCGCTTCTGTTCAGAAGACCATGTTTCGGTAAAGGGATTATTCTTCAAAACAAGCTTGCCGTTTTCAATACGGTAAACGTTCTTGACCTCCTGAAACCGATCAAATGAATCCATAGAGAGCTCGGTGAAATTACTTTTGTCCGCCGGTTTGATTTCAATATTGACTTCCAAGTATTACTTTTCTCCTTTTTACTCCGATCCATCATTCCAAAAGTTTCTGTATCATCTTCTCATAGTCATATTCTATGACCGTAACCGATTCTCCGGCCCACTGAAATCCTTCAATGATACGCTGGTTGCCTGTCTGCAGATCTTCCAGCGTACAGTCATCACCCGCCATTCTGGTTTCGATCTCCAATGCATGTCCTGTGATATCGTCCCAATGGCTCCTTATGTATTCGTCGGACATCGCAAGGCATATAAAGCGGATATCTTTCAGGTAATGCACGTCAAAATCCCTTCGCCAGCCGAACGGGACATAACAGCCTTCTACGATCAGGTTCTGATCATTCTCCACAGCGGTTTTGATCATCTCCCGGACAATGGGCCACAGGTACTCCGTGAGCGCGTCGTCATCTTCCGGTGTCAGGTCTGTGTTGCTACTGCGGATCAGACCCATTTTGAGATGGTCAATTGACAGGTAAGGATATCCGTATTTTTCAAGCATCTTCTGCGCCAGCATCGTTTTTCCGGTGTGAGATGCGCCTGTTATCAGAATAATCATATCAGGCATTCTCCTTTGACAAGGCAGAGACAAGATAATTCACATTCTCCTCGACCGGCAGAATCCCGTCAATCCGAACAACAGGACAATTGACTGTTTCCAACCATTCTATGACATAGGTCTCCGGCCTGTTGTCCGTTAGTGAAAACCACTTGCTCTCTTTATCATATCACTCACCAGCAGAAATGGCGAGCATGAATGAACTTTTTCATGGCAGAAATCTGATAAAGATGCCTGCAGCGTCGATATCTGGTAAGCATAAATCGCATAATAATACATTGATATTACTCTACCAGACTTCCACAGAGCACTTCGTCAAATTCCGTCACTGCGCCGGGCAGCTTTTCCCGTTCCGCAATGAACCGCTCGAACTCTCACCTGCGGATATTACGAGTGGGAAGACCGCATCAACATCCTGCATGATCTGATCGACGCTGTCGATGAGCGGCTTGGCAGATAAGCCCGACTAAAAAAAACAGCCTCGTGCCGAAGGGCACGGGGTTGCTTTTTACCGGTCACCTGTACTATTCTTTATGCGATCCGGCGGTACTGACTGCAGACTTGGAGATGAAACGGCCTATGAACTTTAAACTGCTGGCACTGATTATCCTGACGCTGGTATATTTTTACGGATTGCTGCTGAACGCGCTCAGCATGCGCTCGGTGAAAAACGCCGTACCGGCGAATGTTTCGGATGTTTATGATCCGGATACCTACCGGAAATGGAGGATGTATAAGGGCGAGAAATCTCGTCTGGCCGTGCTGTCCGATACCGCTTCGTTCCTGATCGGTTTTGTCCTGATGGCGCTGGACGTATACGCAGCCTTTGCAGGGCTGTTTCCGGACACGCTGTTCCTGCGGATGCTGGCCGTGGTTCTGCTCAGCACCCTGACGGACCTGCTGATGATTCCTTTTTCATATTACAACACCATGGTGATTGAGGAAAAATATGGGTTCAACCGTTCCAGTAAAAAAACTTTCTGGCTGGACCAGCTGAAAAGTGTTCTTATCGGGATCGTGATCAGCCTGGTGATCGGCAGCCTGCTGATGTGGATCCACCGGGCGCTGGGCGACCTGCTGATCATCGTCTTTGCCGGAGTCATGAC
>Ga0265298_10004490_pt1 | contig 17834 bp, 9 predicted proteins | sample AusTroGonzalo_MG_3_FD_193486 | JGI IMG/M metagenome (GOLD analysis project Ga0265298, IMG submission 193486) | Bovine rumen microbial communities from tropical cattle in Woodstock, Queensland, Australia - Gonzalo_01 | ecosystem: Host-associated > Mammals > Digestive system > Stomach > Rumen ... | reverse complement strand
TATCCAGCCGTTCATGGTAAGATTTTCCTCTATGCGGTGCTTCTCCTTAAACTCTTTCTGTCCTGTCATGGTCTGCCACTCGTAGCGTTCCCAGCCTTGAACCAGAGTCAATAGGTTGAGTGCTTCCCGATGCTCTTCATCATTAGCTTCCAGGTACCACGCAGGATCATGAATGTATCCCCTCAAGTCAGATGACAGCAGCAGGTTGGTCTGCAGGTTGTCAGTCTGTCCTCCGCCATAATCGGCAGCATCACGTACCGACAGGCAGAAACGGTCACGCAGTGGTTTTCCTGACTCATCAGTAAGTTTGAACTCTATAACCTCCTTGTCACAAGACTGTCGTGACATACTGTCGGTGCTGAAGGTAATTGTGGGACTGTGGAGCTCAGCGCTACCATGGAATATGCTACGAGATGAAAGAATCCTGCCTTCCTTATTGAAAAGAGTCAATCGGCATACGCCTTCCGGCCAGCTGGAACAATCTATGTTCAACTGGCTGTTCTCAACATCTTTTATCTCCTCAAAATATATCACCTCACCACGACAGGTTACGGCAAGCGCCGTAGGTTCACCTATGCAGTCTTGGGTACGCCAGATGTTTACCTGTAAACGTGAGTCAGAAAGCATATCGGATATCATGGAGTATCCGCTGATTTCTACCATAGGCAGGACAAGATTAATTTTCTTGTTACTGCCAGCCGGAGTGAAATTTACATGTTGAACGCCGCCCGGATGAGTGAATATGAATGATCCCATTCCGTCATGGACGGTACGCACAGAGTCCCAAATGCCTGGAACTACAAGTGCTCCTTCATGGCCGAATGCGTCACTGCCGGTGGCCTTGAAAGCTATTCTGCAGGGCAGGCCCTTGACAGGAGTACCTCCCTCTGTATAGAAATCCACTTTGATTCCATCTGTTTCATTTGTTTTCCATCTATCCACCGGGATCTCACCACGTATTTTCTGCACAAGCGGATTGTCCTGATTACTAACCACATGTGAGCGGTCATATTCTCCCACAAACTTGGGCTGGGTATAGATGGGTATCACTCGTGAGAAGATGGCCTCAGGGCTGAAATCCAGCATATTCTGTGTGTAGGCCCTTATCTCATAGAATCCGCTGGGGTAGGCTACTATGCCTTTTTTCTCACGTGTCTGCTGAGTTCCGGCATCGAGAAGCGGAATGATACCGTCAGCCTGACCGGCCTCAATCTTGAGTTTCTGCTGCAATATGAGCTGTCCGGTGGGTGCCAGAAAATCCACGTAGAGCACTCCGCTGGGTGCCTGCTCCAATGTGGTGGCATTTGTGACAAAGGCTTTATACCAGATGTTCTCTCCCTGGAAGTAGGCCGTGTTGTCAAACTCCAGATAGACCTTCTCCTGAGGGAACAGAGTGTTGAACTCCTGGATGTTATCTACAAACTTCATCAGCCCGCTGGCATAATCGGCAGAATCACTTACTTCAACTGTTTTTTCATATGTAAACGGGAAGTAATCATCCGGCAGACATGATGCAACCCTTCTTTTGGAGATGTCTCCTGTAAAACGTATGTTATTGTCTATGGCGACACCTTCCTTAAGGAATATGCAGTCTTCTTCCAGGAAGGTTATTCCGGACTCCGAGTAGCGGTGGATGCCTTTTCCTTTCTCTCTGAAATTCAAGGGAGAGCCGTCACTGCGGTGATAGTACCTTACCCTCAGGTTCTTGTCCTTCAATCCCTGAATCCGGATGGCGTTGTCACCTACACTGACAGAGTGTTCATTAATGTCAACCGGTATATATATTGATAAGTTTTTCTTACCCTTTGCAATAGATTCCTGCATTGCAAGTATGTATCCGTTCTCCGTCAGGCTGTCTTGGGCAAAAGACCTGAGGAAATGCTGGCTTGAACCCCAATATGCCCGCATGCGGTTATCTTCAATGCTCTTAGCCTTACGCTGGCTCACATTATCGTAAGGCTTGTAGTAAAAGTAACCAAGCATATCACATGAAGTGACATTGTTTACCTGTTCAACAGTGAATCTTACCAAATCCACATAAAGCTCATATCCCAGCAGAGGCAAGTCAATTATCAGTGGTTCATACGCCCATGCAGTGAATACGCTTGTAACCACTTTTACCGTATCCAGATATGATTCATGTTTTTCAAACACATCATTGGTGATGTATGTTTTTGCAAATCTTGCCTTGCCTATCTGTCTGGTATTATATGATGTTTGATATGATCTGTCAAACATCAGGACATTCTCATTCTTTATGTTGGCACGCTTGCCCCATTTGTCATCACCCAGGAACATGGTCTTGAAATAGTCCAGATTAACTTTATCAATCCTGTTTTTCTTACCTGACACCACAATCTCGGGCAGTTCAATATTTGGAGAGAGCGCTATTGTAAGCATTCCCGGATTACGGTCCAATTCCATTGCCTTGGGCTGATAACCCACAAAACTGAACACAACCGTAGCAGGAAAGGATACCTCTTTCAGTTCAAAACGGCCATCGGCATCTGTAGTGGTACCCTGCGTGGTTCCGTTCAAATAGACCGTAGCAGATGGCAGCGGCTCATGCGTCAGGCTATCAACAATAACGCCTGTAACGGTACTCTGCCCCAACAAAAATGCGGGCATAAGGGATAGGAAAGCAAACAAAAGGACTCTTCTCATAACAAATAGGGTTATTGGTCTCTACATATAGGTTGCAATAACACGCCAAAAGTAAATCAAAAAAATGGAAAAAAGTGACCCAAAAGGGATGGTCCCTACTGGGGCACACACGGTTTCCATCTGCACCCAGTAAAACCAAACCATTAAAGCGAAGCGAAAATGGATTGGTTTTACCCGGCCTGGAAGGCCGGCAAGCGAAGTGAAACGAAGCGCGTTTCCAGAAGGAAACTAAAAAAAGGTTGTTTCTGATACGCAGATCTGATTCCATCCTGACGCTTAAGGCCTTTAGGCCGTAAAGCGCATGGAAAACCGAGCGTAGCGAAGCAGCGAGAAATCCGCTGCATTAAAGATTAACAACCCTCTCACCCAATATCTTAGAGAGTTCAGAACGGGCAGAGAGGAGCTGCTTGTAGCGGCGCTGGAGTTCCATGAGTTTATCAGTTGACTCCAGGGCTGAGGGATCCTGCATCTGCTTTTCTATCTCTTTGATCTCAAGGCGGAGCACCTCCATCTGGTAGTCGGCCATGATGTGACGGGTGAGTTGCAGCAGACGCTGTCCGTCCTCAACGGGTTTGTTGTCTTTGAATATGGTGCTCAGCTGGTAACGCTCCTCCATGAGGCTGGCGGCTGTGAGGCTTACGAATGTCTCGGGGTGGGACATGAAGAACTTCTCGCTGTTGAAATCCTTCTCTTCCAGACGCTCGGCCATGAGCTCCACAAAACGCTTATAGACGGGATGGCGGAACTCTAGCCCATCATTCTGGAGTGAGCCTACTATGAACTGTCCTACAGTCATATCCTGCTCCTGGTCCTCTTCATTACGGAAGGTACACATCACCTTGCCACCGTATCTTACTATGAGCTGGGACAGTAAGCGTTCCTTATCCATCATGGGGCCCAGACCTTCACGTTTCAATGCACGTACCTGCTGACGTAGCTTATCCTCTGCTGAAATCTCGGGTTCCGGGGCGGGCTCGGAAGGTGTATCGGGAGTGTCAGGATTATCTGATTCAGTGGTGGCCGGCTCTGGATTTTGCCCGTTTTCATCGGCTGATTGGGCCGGACGCGGGGTCTGTGCAGCTGCCTGAGCCTGCTCGCGTTGGCGGCGGTTCACGTCATTAATGAGCAGACGCTCATCAATCTTCATTATCTGGCTGCACTCAGTGATATAGACTGACCGTACAATGGGATCCTGTATGACCGATATGCTCTGCGTGATGCTTTTAATAAGTTCGCTGCGGCTGTAGGGGTCATCGGCCGCATCCTCCATGAGGAGGTTTACCTTGAAGCGGATGAAATCCACCTGGTGAGTGTCAATGTATTTCTGGAAATCAGTGGCTCCGCGGCCCTGTGCAAAGCTGTCGGGGTCCTCACCGTCGGGCAGCAGCAGGACCTTTACGTTCATGCCCTCTGCCAGCAGCATGTCTATTCCGCGCAGGGAGGCCTTGATTCCGGCCTTATCGCCGTCATAGAGTACGGTGATATTGTTGGTAAAACGGTGTATCAGACGTATCTGGCCGGGAGTAAGCGATGTACCGCTTGATGCAACTACGTTCTCCACTCCGCTCTGGAACATGCTTATTACATCGGCATAACCCTCTACCAGGAAACAGCGGTCCTTGCGTACTATGGCCTGTTTGGCCTGCCAAAGTCCGTACAGCTCGCGGCTCTTGGAGTAGATTATGGATTCCGGAGAGTTCACGTATTTGGCTACTTTGGCATCGGCATTCATTATGCGGCCGCCGAATGCCACCACCTTGCCCGCGATGGAGTGTACGGGGAATATCACACGGCCGTGAAAACGGTCACGCAGCTGGCCGTCATTCTCACGCTCGTAACAGAGCCCGGTCTTGATGAGGTTCTCCTTTGTGTAACCTTTGGCCAAAGCGGCGCGGGCCAGGGCATCGGGCTCATCGGGACAGTAGCCCAGGTGAAACTTTTCAAGTATGTCATCACGGAATCCGCGCTTGCGGAAATAGGCCAGGCCTATGGCGCGTCCCTTATCGGTATTGAGCAGGGTGTCCTTGAAGAAATCCAGTGCAAACTGGTTAGTGATGAACATGGATTCACGTTCGTTCTGGAGGGCCTTCTCTGAGTCCGTGAGTTCACGCTCGTTATATGGTATCCCGTATTTGCGGGCCAGCCATTTGGCGGCATCCCAGTATGACATCTGCTCATGCTCCATGAGAAAGTGTATCACGTTGCCGCCCTTGCCGCAACTGAAACATTTGCAGATTCCCTTGGAGGGGGATACGTAGAATGACGGGGTCTTCTCATTATGGAACGGACACAGCCCCACATAGTTCACGCCGCGCTTGCGCAGGGTGACAAATTCCGATACCACATCAACAATGTTGGCGGCATCGAGTATCTTCTCTATGGTAAGCTGGTCTATCATGAAAACCTCATATCGGGATGGGACTTCAAAAATACAAAAAAGAGCGTAATTCAAGGCCGATGCTGACGTTCAACTGCGATTATTTTTCTAAAAATAAAAATCTTAATTTTTATTGGCTATTTTGATTCTTGTTTTTGAGTGAAAAACACTTATTTTGTAACGAAAATTTTATTGTGACGTAAAATGGACACCAAACCTTACAAAATCAGAGAAAGGATTGAAAAGGAAGCCGGTTACAGAGGCCTTATTCGTGCAGAACTTGCAGATGAACTTTATGACGGTGTTCTTACAATCATTGTGGCGCAGAAAAAATACCGTGACAAGGATTATTCTGCCCGTCAGCTTGCGAATGACCTGAATACTAACCCCAGGTATCTTTCGGCAGTTATCAATTCAAGATTCGGAATGAACTATTCCAGTCTGGTGAATGAATTCAGGGTACGTGACGCAGCGCACATGCTGACTGATAAACGTTATGCGGACATGACTATGGAGGAGATAGGCGCTAAGGCAGGTTTTGCCAACAGACAGTCTTTCTATGCAGCCTTCTTCAAGGAGAAGGGTGAAGCTCCCCATCAGTATAAGAAACGCCATCTTGCCAAGTAAAATGACAGTTCAGGAGAGGATCCTTGACATAAAGCAGAAGTTGCGGCTCAGTATGAACGGCGTTGCCTCCGGAAGCATGAGGCAGGCCGGCATAGAATACAAGCTCAATTTTGGTGTAGGGATTCCTGAACTCAAAAGGATAGCTTCAGAGATAGAAAAGGATGCTGAGCTTGCGGGTGCCCTCTGGAAGGAGGATATCCGTGAATGCAGGATGATAGCTGCTATGATATATCCTGAGGACCGGTTCCTGCCGGACCTGGCGGATGTATGGATTGAACAGATACAATATCCTGATCTTGCGGAGGTATGCTGTATGTATCTTTTCTGCAGGATGCAGGGAGCATCAGAGGCCGCTTTCCGTTGGATTGCTTCCGATAACGGAATGGCCCGATATTGCGGATTCCTTACGTTGGCTCATCTCTTGCGCCAGGGGCGCGAGATGAGTGAACGTTATGTGCTGGAACTGAAAGATCAGGCTACGGCAGCCATAAACGGCGCGGACCTGATGTGTGCGCAGGCGGCCAAGACTGCCTTGGATTGCCTGGAGAGAGACAATGGATAAGACGGAGAGTTTGCGTCAGGCCCGGCAGCGGTTGTCGGATTACGTGCGTGTAAACTCATTGAGATATACGCAGGAGAGAGAGACGTTACTTGATGCCATATATCTGACAGAGGCTCCGTTCTCGGCCGAAGCCATGTCAAAACAGATGTCCGAGAAGAGGCGCATGAGGGTAAGCCGTGCCACCGTATATAACAACCTGGGGCTGTTTGAGCGTGCGGGTCTGGTGAGGAAGGTTTACATAAATGAGCAGGTACTGTTTGAGAGGACAGACAGGAATGTTGGTGTGATACGCCTGCAGTGCAGTAATTGCAACAAGGTGACAGAGATGAACGATGACAGGGTCCGTCATCAGATTGGTGAGATGAGGACACGTCGTTTTACCATGACCGGATGGTCATTGAGCGTATATGGCCTGTGCAGTTCATGCATGGCTACGCTCAAGCGTAAACAGAAAAAGTTAATGAATAAAGATAAAGAGAAAAATGAAAACAGAAAAGATTGACGTACTGCTGGGACTTCAGTGGGGTGATGAGGGTAAAGGTAAGGTAGTGGATGTTCTTACTCCCCGTTATGATGTTGTGGCACGTTTCCAGGGTGGTCCTAATGCCGGACATACCTTGATTTTTGACAACAAGAAATTTGTGCTCAAGTCAATTCCTTCAGGAGTGTTCCAAGGTAACAAACAGAATATCATAGGTAACGGAATGGTGCTTGACGCAGCCCTGTTCAAGGCTGAGGCTGAGGCACTTGAAGCTGCCGGCATAGACCTTAAGAGCCGTCTGCTCATCTCCAAGAAGGCACATCTTATCCTGCCTACACATCGTCTTATGGACAGTGCGTTGGAGGCATCAAAGGGTTCAAACAAGGTTGGTACCACAGGTCGTGGAATAGGCCCCACATATACTGACAAGGTAGCCCGTACCGGTGTGCGCGTAGGTGATCTGCTGCGTCCTGATTTTGAGGAGCGTTATGCTGCCGCACGTGCAGCTCATGAGCGTACCCTTAAGAGCCTTAACTTTGAGTATGACCTGGCTCCGCTGGAGAAGGCATGGCGTGAGGGCATTGAGTATATGAAACAGTTCAAGTTCGTGGACAGCGAGCACTTTGTGGCCAACCTTCTGCGTGAGGGCAAGACCATACTTTGCGAGGGCGCTCAGGGCACAATGCTTGACATAGACTTTGGTTCATACCCGTTCGTAACCTCATCAAACACCATCTGCGCAGGTGCCTGCACCGGTCTGGGTGTTGCTCCGCGTAACATCGGTAAGGTTTACGGTATCATGAAAGCCTACTGCACACGCGTAGGTAGCGGTCCGTTCCCCACAGAGCTGTTTGACAAGGACGGTGAGGCTCTCTCTGACCGTGGTAACGAGTTCGGCGCTGTAACCGGACGTCGTCGCCGTTGCGGTTGGGTTGACCTGGTTGCTCTGCGTTATGCAGTACGTCTGAACGGTGTTACAGACCTGATCCTGATGAAGAGTGATGTGCTTGATGTATTCAAGACAATCAAGGCCTGCGTGGCATACAAGCTGCCCGATGGTACCCAGACTGATGAGTTCCCGTTTGACTGCGAGGGTGTAGAGCCTATCTATGAGGAGCTTCCCGGTTGGCTGACTGACCTTACCGCTCTCCATGACGAGGATGAGTTCCCTGAGGAATTCAACAATTACATATCATTCATTGAAGAGTATCTTGAGACCCCTGTTTCAATAGTTTCAGTAGGTCCGGACCGTAACCAGACAATAGTTCGCGAGTAATGCTTGTATTATTGACAACACTTCCGGGATATCCTGGTTATTCGTCACCTGCCGCCATGTATTGGATTCTGTTCATTGTAATAGCGATCCTGAGCTTCTCGGTTCAGAATAATCTGGAGCGCAAGTTCAAGAAGTACTCCAAGGTGCCTACCCGTAACGGCAGTACCGGTTTTGAGGTGGCATCCAGGATGCTTGCCGAGTATGGCATCGGCAATGTCAAGGTTACCTGTGTGGAGGGTAAACTCACGGACCATTACAATCCGGAGAACAACACCGTTAACTTGAGCAAGGATGTCTATTACGGCAACAGCATAATGGCTGCGGCTGTGGCTGCCCATGAATGCGGACATGCCGTACAGCATGCAAAGCAGTATGCACCTGTCAGGATGCGTTCTGCCTTGGTGCCGGTGGTGCAGTTCTCTTCACAGATCGTTACCTGGGTACTGTTGGCAGGTATCCTTATGATTGAAATCTTTCCGGGTATCATGCTTGCAGGCATCGCTCTTTTTGCCATGACCACCCTGTTCAGTTTCATAACCCTGCCGGTTGAGGTTGATGCCAGCCGTCGTGCATTGGCTTGGCTTAAGCAGACCGATATTGCCCGGGGTGAGACTATGGAGGCTGCTACCGATGCCCTTAAGGCTGCCGCTTACACTTACGTTGTGGCTGCCATAAGTTCATTGGGCACACTGATTTATTACATAATGATTTACGGGTCAAGAAGACGTTGATTAATAAATGAAACCATCAATTCCCAAAGGTACGCGTGACTTCACTCCGGTGGAGATGGCGCGCCGTAACTACATATTTGATACCATACGCGGAGTGTTCCGTCTGTTTGGCTACAGCCAGATAGAGACTCCCTCAATGGAGAACCTCTCAACCCTTATGGGCAAGTACGGTGAGGAGGGTGATAAACTCCTGTTCAAGATACAGAATTCAGGCGATTACATGAGTGGCCTGACCGATGAGGAGTTGCTCTCACGCAATAGCCTCAAACTGGCATCAAAGTTCTGCGAGAAGGGCCTGCGTTATGACCTTACGGTTCCGTTTGCACGTTTTGTTGTGATGCACCGTGAGGAGCTGCAGTTCCCCTTCAAGCGCTTCCAGATTCAGCCCGTATGGCGTGCTGACCGCCCCCAGAAAGGCCGTTACCGCGAGTTCTACCAGTGTGATGCCGATGTGGTAGGCAGTGACTCGCTGCTCTATGAGATTGAACTCATCCAGATGATAGACATGGTGTTCAGTCGCTTTGGCGTACGAGTGGCAATCAAACTGAACAACCGCAAGATCCTGGCCGGCATTGCTGAGAGCATCGGCCAGTCTGACAAGATTGTAGATATAACAGTTGCTATTGATAAGCTGGACAAAATAGGACTGGATGGCGTGAACGCAGAGCTTGCAGAGAAGGGCCTGCCGCAGGATGCCATTGACAAACTGCAGCCCATAATCAAGCTGACAGGCAGCAACAGTGAGAAACTGGATACTATAGCAACAGTGTTGGCAGGCAGTGAGACTGGTCTGAAGGGTGTGGAGGAGTGCCGTTTCATTCTGGACGGTGCCACCAAGCTCGGACTTAAGAACCAGTTGGAACTTGACCTTACCTTGGCTCGTGGTCTGAACTATTATACCGGAGCAATCTTTGAGGTAAAGGCGCTTGATGTAGAGATTGGTTCCATCAGTGGTGGCGGCCGTTATGATAACCTGACCGGCATATTCGGACTTCCCGGAGTGAGCGGTGTGGGCATATCATTCGGTGCAGACCGTATTTATGATGTACTTACTCAGCTTGATCTCTATCCCAAGGAGGCACAGGGTGGCGTGAAGGTGCTGTTCCTGAATTTGGGTGAGCAGGAGGCTCAGTTCTGCATGGGACTGCTTACGCAGTTGCGCAAGGCAGGCGTTCCTGCCGAGATTTATCCTGATGCAGCTAAGATGAAGAAGCAGATGTCTTATGCTAATGCACATGCTGTTCCCTTTGTGGCTATCGTGGGAAGTGAGGAGCTTGCTCAGGGCAAGGTGACACTAAAAAATATGGAGAGCGGCGAGCAGACCTTGGTTAGTGCTGACAAGCTGGTGGATAGTTTGATTTGACACACGGGGACAGTCCCCTTTGGCACGTGTTAGAGGAAGTGACTAATTCTGATATTATCAGGTGACCAAAAGGGACAGTCCCCGGTGCAGATTGAAGGTTTGACACGATTTGACAAAGTGGGGACAGTCCCCGGTGCAAGATGGAAGATTTTGATATAAGGGCACAACAATCAGCGAGTGACAAGGAGTTGGATAACGCTCTGCGTCCGCTTAAGTTCGATGATTTTGCCGGACAGGGCAAGATTGTGGATAACCTGCGCGTCTTTGTGCAGGCTGCCCGTCAGCGCGGCGAATCGCTTGACCATACCCTGTTGCATGGCCCTCCCGGACTGGGCAAGACCACGTTGAGCAATATCATAGCAAATGAGTTGGGTGTGGGCTTCAAGATTACATCGGGCCCCGTGCTGGACAAGCCGGGTGACCTGGCCGGAATCCTTACCTCACTTGAACCTAAAGATGTATTGTTCATCGATGAAATACATCGTCTGTCGCCCGTGGTAGAGGAGTATCTCTACTCGGCCATGGAGGATTACCGTATTGATATCATGATAGACAAGGGTCCGTCGGCCCGAAGCATACAGATAGACCTCAACCCGTTCACCCTGATAGGTGCCACCACCCGCAGCGGTCTGCTTACCGCGCCGCTCCGCGCCAGGTTCGGCATCAACATGCACCTGGAGTACTATGATGCCAAGACCTTGCAGAAAATCATACTTCGTTCTGCAGGTATCCTGGGCATTCCTTGCGATGTGGATGCAGCCGCCGAGATTGCGGGCCGAAGCCGTGGAACGCCCCGTATTGCGAATGCCCTGCTGCGCCGTGTGCGTGACTTTGCTCAGGTGAAGGGATCAGGGCGTATCACCGTTTCCATAGCCAATATCGCCCTTGAGGCACTGAATATTGACAAATACGGTCTTGACGAGATTGATAACCGCATCCTTACCACCATCATAGACAAGTTCAAGGGTGGTCCGGTGGGTATCGGTACAATTGCTACGGCACTCAGTGAGGATGCCGGCACTATTGAGGATGTGTATGAGCCTTTCCTTATCCAGGAGGGATTCCTCAAGCGTACACCGCGCGGACGTGAGGTGACGGATCTGGCCTACAAGCATCTGGGTCGTTCCCGCTACGCCTCAATGTCAGGTGACCTGTTTGAGTAAAATTGCAACGTTTTTGCAGCGCTTCTTGACGTATTCTGCAATTTTCCAGTTTATATATTTGCAGAAGAATCAATATAAATTTGTGTACTTATGAGATGCCTTTGTAAAATTACACTTCTGATTATCATTATGACACTGACTACTGCGACTGCCAGCGCGGACAAGTATTCACGCGCCTGGAAGAAGGTGGAAAAACTTATTAAGGATGACCTCCCTGAAAGTGCGGCTAAGGAGATAAATCACATTTGGGATATGGCCGCAGAGGATAATGACGGCCGCCAGATGCTTAAGAGTGCCGTCTATATTACCCAGGTACAGCAATCCTACAGTGAAAACAGCATTTCTTCCGGATTGGAACTGTTCAATACGCTTCTGCCCAAACTGAGGGTGCAGGAGCATAAGGCATTGTGCCATGCATTCCTTGCCAAGGGTTATATCAGGTTCTGGGAACTTAACAAATACAGGTTCAGGACCAATGACCCGACGGATGAGGAAAACCTGCCGTTGGAGCGTTGGACGGCCAGGATGATCTGTGACACTATCTGTTACCATCTGGACCAGTCCATAAAACTGGCGGGCGATGTATCATCGGGCTACTATCTGGAGTTCTTCCCGGGCGGAAACAAGGCGGGCCAGAAGCTGCGCCCCAACCTTGTGGACATGCTCATGGACAACGCTATAGTCTTGATTACAGACTATAGGCTTACTTTAGGCAAACGTACGTTCTTTAATGACAGCCGTCTGTATGGGACCATGCAGGATTTCCTGGCGGCTACAATTGATATTACCCCTGATGACCCTGACCTGTGGATGATCTATGTGCTTAGACGTCTTACTCAGCACAATTACGGAGCCAAGCCTGATATCCGCTGTACCATTGACATAAGGAGGATGCAGGTGCTTGATGAATATCTGTCAAATGACGGCAAGTGGGACAGGAATGATGAGGAGTGGCTTAAAGGTGCCGTGGCCCTGGCTGAGTCATATACCAAGAAAGTCAAGTTCAGCACCATGCTCTGCAGTAAGGCTGCGCGCAAGATAACTGACAGTATGGGTCAGGAAATGTCCGATGAAAAGGCAGAAAACCTGATGCGTCAGGCACGTGATATATGTATCGCTGCCCAGAAGAAATGGCCCAAGAGTGAAGGTGCGCTTGAGTGCCTTGGCATCAAGGATGAGATAGAGCGTAAGAGTGTAAGGATAACACTGGATTCTGACCTTGTGCCCGGTGAACACAATATAGCCAAACTGAATTTCAGGAATGTCAACACCATATATCTTAAGTTGGTGGAGGCTACCGGCCGTATGGAGAGGGGAAAGGATGAGATAACCCTTATGTCTGAACTGAACCAGTCATCAATAGTAGTGGAGTGGAGTATGAGGGTAGATGATCCCGGTGATTTCATGGAACACAGTGCATTTGCCGATATAACACCGGTTATGCAGGGCTGCTATTACCTGTTGGCATCTACAGGTCCCTATTTCAGTAGCGGTGACTGTATTGCTTACGAGTATCTGGAGTGTAACGGCATCAGATTCCTCAATATGGTGCAGAACAATGGGACACTGTACGGAAGAGCTGTTGATACACGTAGCGGCAAGCCCATCCCGGACTGCAAATATACAGTGTGGAAAACCAACTATAATGATGAGCTGGTCAAAGTGGCTACAAGCGGCATAACCGGTTCTGACGGATATATCCTGGTAGAAGGCCTGGCCAACAGCCGTTACAGGATTGAACTGGAGGGTGGCGGCAGTCGTGGTAACGCCACATTCAATATTCCATGGAAAAGTGACATGCCCGAGCGTCAGTATGTGAGGGTTTTCACAGACCGTTTCACTTATCTGCCCGGTGATTCCGTGCAGTATTCCGGTGTAGTCTATACTAATGACGGGGATAACGGGCATGTATTGGCTGGAGTTACAGTTAATGTTACCATAGAATTCTATGATATGAATGGTGACGGGGATGACGAGGCCTCATATGCTCTTGTGACAGACAGTATGGGTGTATTCAAGGGCAGTTACAAGATACCCGAAAACTGTATGCCCGGATCGATTGAAATATATGCGGAATCAGATGAAGATGATGAATATGACTTTGCGGGTTCCAGAGCTATAAAGGTGGAGTCATTCCGTCAGCCTAAGTTTGAGGTAAAGCTGGATGAAGTAAAGGATGAGGCAAGGTATGGCAAACCTGTTACGATAACAGGTAAGGCTGTGTCATTTACCGGTATTCCGGTAGACGGAGCCTCTGTGACGTGGTATGCCGGAGTGGGCTCATTTGCCTGCCACAGGTTCTGTATCCTTGATGACAGAGGTGATGTAAGAATAGGGGCCGGTCAGGCTAAGACCGGTTCTGACGGTTCATTCAGTTTTGATGTGACCGTTCCTGGTGATATAATGGTTGAAGAGTACTGCTGGGTGCATGTAAATGCAGTTGTCACTGACTTGAACGGTGAGACGCATGAATACAACATTTCTTATGGTGCCAGAAATAAAGCGGAGAGGGATATCTTTGTCGGATCACAGGGCTCCGCTCTTGGTAAGAACGGCCTTCAGACCCTCTTCTTCCGATTGACAAGTACTGCCAACAATAACCTGGTATCAGGTGATATCAATGTCAAGGTGTCACGTCTCAGCTGGCTTGAGAGTCCGGGTCTGCCATTGCCTTTCAGCATTATTGAAGGCAGAGAAAAGAAAGACCTGTCAAAATGTATTTCCAACCAGCATCTCAAGGAGCGTTTCCCGCGTTATGATTTTGACTTGAACGGTGATGACATCGTGGAGATTCCTGTGTTTGAAGGTGTGGTCCCGTTTGATAAGGATGACAGGGAGTCAATGATGCTTATGCTTGACGGATTGCAGCCCGGTATTTACCGTGTCACTGCAAATGCTGCAATGTGTAGGGAATCAGTCACAGAGTTCACTTTCTTTAATGAAGACGACTATAGTTTCATGCCTCAGAAACCGTTGTTGTGCAGCTTTGAGACAGAGAAGACATCACGCGGAATATATAGTGCAGAGGTTGGTGACACCGCCCGCATCAGACTGGGTAACAGCCGTAAGGGTACATTGATACACTACATCATTGAGAATAGGTACGGTGTCTATGATAGTGGTATATTGGAGAGCAACGGCAAGCAGCAGATACTGAGTATTCCTGTAACAGAGGAACTTGTGGGTATGTTTGCCGTACATTGCTGCGTGATATATGAAGGCGTATCAGAAAACAGGTCATTCCAGTTTGAGGTTCCTGACCGTCCCAAGCAGCTCAGGTTTGAACTTGAAACGTTCCGTAACATTCTGGAGCCTGATGAGGCTGAGGAGTGGAATATCCGTATATCTGACTGGCAGGGCAACCCCGTAACTGCAGCCATCATGCTTGATATGTATGACCGCGCTCTTGACAAGTACGGAGTGAACAGGATTGTCTTTTCACCGTTCGGTTCAAAATGGGTAGGCGGCCGCAGTCTCCTGCAGAATGGTTTCAATACATCAGGCCAGTATGCACCTTGGCAGCATGTGTTCGGCAGCAGTTATGAATATAAGGGCAAGCGTGCCATTACGGGTACTCTTATTGACCCGTTCATGAACTATAGCCGCAGAGCCCGTGGCATGAGGATGTACAAGAGCAATGAAATGGTTGTGGATCTTGTTGCTGATGTTGCATTTAATGCATCCGCACAGTCCGTACCTCTGGCATCAGCAGCCACCATTAATCAGGCTGATTTTGAGGGTCTGGGTATTACCACCGTTGATGAGGCACTTCAGGGCGGTATTTCCAATATGGACATTGTGTTTGATACCCGTTCTCTGCCTGAAGAGGAGTTGCAGGGTATGATTGATGAGCAGAATGGCGCGGTTGCCATACGCTCGGACTTGAATCCCACCGGCCTGTTCGGGTATCTGGTTACTGATTCCTTAGGCAGGGCTACATACCGTTTCCGTGCCCCGCAGTTGCTGACTGAGTGGAAGATACAGGGTATAGCATTCACGGATTCTCTCCAGACAGGCCGTGTTGACACCACTCTTGTTACCCGCAAGAAGATAATGGTAGAGCCTGCCTCACCCAGGTTCCTGCGTCAGGGTGACCGTATGGAGTTTACGGTCAAGGTGAGCAATATGACTGAACAGGATCAGAAGGCTGTAGTCACGATGACCATTACTGACGCTGTTACGGGTAAAGCCTTAGGTATCATAGAGGGTGGATACAAGAAAAATGTTACCGTTCCTGCAGAGGGAAGTTCAAGCACATCATTCACCATAAAGGTTCCGGCCGGGCTTACGGCTGTGACCTACCGCCTTACGGCAGAGACCAAAGGCCACAGTGACGGTATACAGGAGACCATCCCGGTACTCTCCAACCGCACACAGGTAACCCAGGCTCTTTCACTCTTCAACAACGGCAGTGAGAAACGCACCTTCCGCTTTGAGGTGCTTGATAGGCCCCGTTCCGCCACTATGGCCGATGAACAGCTTACCCTTGAGTACAGTGCAACACCTATTTGGTATGCCATCCAAAGCCTGCCTATAATGATAAGGGTTGATGATCCCAGTAACCTGCGTCTGTTCCACAGTCTGATGGGTGCCGCCATCTCACAGGATCTGTCAAGCCGGTATCCCGCTATTCGACAGATGCTTGATGAGTGGGCAGAGCTGCCTGCATCCGAGTGGCAGACACAGTTGGAACGCAATGAAAGTCTTACCGGTACTCTGCTTGAGGAGACTCCATGGCTCAAGAGCAGCAGGAATGAGCGTGACCGCTTGCGTTCACTTGCCAAGGACCTTGACTCTGAAGAGACTGCCCAGACCTTTGAGAAGGCTCTCAGAAAGATTATGGATAACCAGAACAGTGACGGCAGCTGGTCATGGCTGGATGGTTCTCCTGCAAGCCTGCATATCACTGATGAGATCATGCAGGGTCTGGGGCTTCTCATTGAGAACGGAGTCATTGAAGTTTCTCCAGAACTCAAGGCAACATTGCAAAAGGGCCTAGACTATATGGATAGTGTCTTCTTCAAGAGGTATGATGCAGAGAAAAAGCCTGAATCACTTGGATACAGTGAACTGAGTTACCTACTTACCCGCTCGTATTACACCTCTTATCCGTTCAATGGAAAAACGATTGCAAGCCATACTTTCTTTACACGTCTGGCCGAGATAGAGGATACCCATAACCTTAGCCTCTATTTCCGCTCACAGTTGGCATTGCTTATGGCACGTAACGGCAGGAAAGAGCTTGCTGATCACATAGCGGCTACTCTTGTGGAGCGTTCTCTATACAGCGATGAAATGGGCCGATATTGGCGTGACAACGAGGGCGGACTGCTATGGCATGAGGCTCCCATTGAGACTCAGGCCCTCATAATACGCACCCTGCTCGCAGTGGGTCGTGAGAAGGAGGCGGTGGAGGCTGCACGCTGGCTGCTCAAGCAGAAACAGACCACCGGTTGGGGCTCATCGCCCGCCACTGCCGCTGCAGTCACGGCTCTTATGGCTACCGGCAGCAATGTGCAGTTAGAATCAGATCCTGATATCACGGTCTATGTGGGCAAGGAGGCTGTCAAGGCATCGGACAGCAAGGCTACGGCCGGTTATACCACAAAGATGTGGAATGGTCCTATAGGTATTGACAAAGCTGATATAACTGTTGATGCCAAGACCGCAGGCATAAGTTGGGGTGCAGTTTACCGTTCATTTACTGAGGAACTTGATAAGGTTGAAAGACAGGAGAACGGAATGTCACTCAAACGCACCATTCTGCGCGTGATACACGGTGCTGACGGTGACCGTCTGGAGGAGATCAAGGAGGATACGAAACTTCATGTAGGCGACCGTCTCAGGGTACGCTTTGACCTTACGACAGACCGTAACCTGGAGTATCTGCAGCTTGCCGATATGCGTGCCGCCTCTGTTGAGCCTGTCAGTACCGCCGCCGGTTACAGTTACAACTGGCGTGATGACATAGGCTATTATTCTGCACCGGGCAATAGCCGTAACGTCTTCTACATAGACCGTCTGAGTAAGGGAAGTTACACGATAGAGTATGAGGTAAACGTGCAGAAACCGGGTCGTTTCACTGTAGGAAATGCTGTGATGCAGTGCCTCTACGCTCCCGCATTCCGCGCTACAACTACCTCTGCCGTTATTACGGTGGAATAAGACCTCGTTACTATTGCACCCCTCTTTGGTTTTTAACATTTTTTATGAATATAAGGTTATGTATATTAGCAAATTAGAATAAATTTGCGAGCGGATAAGAGTAAAACTATGACTGTTTTTATTCCTGTCCGTATGGTATAGCCCTTTATTAATTACTTATACGCCGATTATCCTGTTATGAGAAAACAATCAGAAAGAAGGATTTTAAATCATTCTCTCAGCGTTATTGCTTTGCCTCATGATGGTTTGACGTATAAGTCAAAAATAACTCGTAACAAGTAGTCTTTAGTCATTATTTCCAACAGATTGTTTTTAAATATGAAAGACAACAAGTTTATCCTTCATGTTCTGGTATTATTAGCATTAGCACTTATTCCCTTAGGAAGTACGTATCTGGCACGTGCCCTTAATGAAAACCTGACGGT
>Ga0265298_10004487_pt1 | contig 17837 bp, 15 predicted proteins | sample AusTroGonzalo_MG_3_FD_193486 | JGI IMG/M metagenome (GOLD analysis project Ga0265298, IMG submission 193486) | Bovine rumen microbial communities from tropical cattle in Woodstock, Queensland, Australia - Gonzalo_01 | ecosystem: Host-associated > Mammals > Digestive system > Stomach > Rumen ... | reverse complement strand
ATAATCGCCGGCGGCCAGTTTTTTGCTGGCTTCCGTCAGCGTCTGGAGCGGCTGGGTCATATGGTGCAGAATCGCCATCGTGATCGTGATGAAAAGCACCAGAATCGCGAAACCCGTCAGAATCGTCAGGCCGGACAGGTTCTGCCAGCCGGCGGTGATTTCGCTGACCGGAGCGGAGGCGACCACCTTGATGCCGTTGGACAGGGTGGAAAATCCCATCTGCTGCAGCGTTCCGCCGGCCTGATACCGGATGACCTCGTTGCCGGAATCCTGCTGTGTCCGTCTCGCGTCCGTCTGGTCGGTGCCGTACATCGCCGATTTGCTCCCGGCGGGCAGATGCGGGTGGTACAGCACGGTGCCGTCCTCGGTCAGCAGGCTGATAAATCCCGTCTTATAGACGACAATATCTTCAATCCGGTCGATCATGGTATCCAGCAGGATATCCATCCCCAGGACCCCGACCAAGGTCCCGGCCTTGTAAATCGGGGCCAGGTAGCTCAAAGTCCACAGTTCCCCCAGGAAATGGGCCCTGTACGGCCCGACCCAGGAGGGCCGCCCCCGCTGGATCGGGGTGTAGTACCACGTGGTATGCTCGGTATCCTCCGGATCCAGGGTCCGGGCATCCAGGGGTTCCTGCTCCGCGAAGCCGGTCAGCCCGACCTTGGAATAGAAGAACCCGTGCTCGTTGACGCTGATTTCCGGCGCGATGCAGTAATAATAGGTTACCACGCCGCTGGTATGGTTGGCCACGGAGGAAAAGGCTTCCTGGATCTTCCGGCAGTGCTCCGCCAGGTGGGCGTCCAGCTTCGCGGTCTGTTCCGCGGTTCGGGGGTTCTCTCCGGCGGCGGCACCTGCTGCGCCGTTTTCCACCAGGATGGCCGCGTCCAGGGAATCCATCGCGATATGGGCCGTCATCTCCACCGACTGCTTGATGCTCGCCAGGTAGGAATCCAGTTCCTGCTGGACGTTCTTGCTCTGCAGGGTCATCTTTTCCGCAGACATGCGGTCGGTTTCTTTGCTGATCGTAAAGAAAGAGATCGCTGTCAGGGCAAGCACGCAGGTGAGGATCGCGGCCGCGGTAATGGCCGTAATTCGGGTTCGGATCGAATGCATGGTGTCATTCCTTTGCTGGCCTGTCGAAAACAGGCCGGATTACTCTTCGAGGGTGAAATTCATCAGGTTCGGGGTATACCAGCCGTTCCAGTCGGTCGTAAAGTTTTTGACCCGGTCCGCGGTCACATACCCGTAGGTCCGGGAAAACAGCGGGATCCAGGCGGCGTCCTCCGCCACGATCCTCTTTTCCAGCGCCCGGTATTCCCTGATCCGTTCCTCCCGGTCCTGGATCGTCCGGGCCGCCCGGACGCGGGCCATGACGTCCTCATCCGCATAGTACAGGCTGCGGTATTTTGTGTTCTCCGCGCTGCCGAAGAAGGTATAGATGAAGTTGTCCGGATCGTTGTAATCCGCGGCCCAGGTACCGGTATAGCAGGCCAGGGCTCCCCGGCCGCGCTTGTTCATATATTCGGTTTCGTCGATCACGGTCACGGTTGCCCGCACTCCGATCTTCTTCCACATGGAGGCGGCCATTTCCATCATCTGGCGCTGGTTTGCGCCGGCAGCCGCGCGGACCGTGACCGGCAGGTCAAAGCCGTCCGCGTATCCGGCTTCCGCCAGCAGCTCCTTCGCCTTTTCCGGATCGTATCCCAGATCCTCCGCGTCCGGGTTGAAGCCTTCCAGCCCGTGGGGAAAGATGCCGTTTTCCAGCTGGCCCCGCCCGGCATAGGCGGCGTCCAACAGCACCTGGCGGTTCAGCCCCAGCTGCAGCGCCTTCCGGACCCGGACGTCGTCCAGAGGGTTGATGGAAGCGTTCAGGGCGATATAGGCCAGGTCCACATGGGGCACCTGGTACAGATGCTCCTGGTAGATATCCCCGTGATAGAAGTACTCCGCGTCGTCTCCCATACCGTCCAGGTTCAGGATATCCAGCTCGCCGTCCTCGAAGTACATCCGCAGGTCCGCCGCGTCGGTCAGGTAGCGGATCCGGAGGCCGTCGCATCCCGGCGCGCCCTTCCAGCAGTCCCTGTTCGCGTCCAGGGTCATATCCTTCCCCTTGTCCCATTCCCGCAGGATGAAGGATCCGGTCCCGACGGTCCACTCCGCCTCTTTGCCGAAGCGGGCTCCGGCTTCCAGCACCGTTTCCTGATCCAGGATGGACGCGGCGGGCGTGGTCAGGATCGCGAGAAAACCCGGGAAAGGCTCGTCCAGCACGATCGTGAAATCGAGGTCCGATTCCCGGATGAAACCGGCCAGCCTATCCGTCCGGCCGGCAGCCAGCTGCTCCGCCCCGGCAATTTCCAGGGCGATCTCCTTGCTGCGGGAATCGCTGAGCGTCAGCATGCGTTCCAGCGTATACTGCACGTCCTCTGCCGTCAGTTCGCAGCCGTTGCTGAATTTCACGCCGGGCCGCAGATGGAAGGTATATCGGAGGCCGTCCTCCGATATCTCCCATCGCTCCGCCAGGGAGGGAACGACCCGGGTCTGTCCCTCCGCGTCCTGCTCCATCTCCGCCAGCCGGTCGAAAACGTTCAGGGCAACGGTATAGTGCAGCGTCGTGCACTGGAAATCCAGGGTATCCGGTTCGTCCTCGACGAAGGTCAGATAACGGGAATAATCCACGGCGGCCGAAGTGGTGGGAACGGCGGTATCAGGTTTGGGGCCGGTTGCGGAGCAGGATGTCAGCAGCAGAATCGTCAGGATCATCAGCGCCGCAAGCGCTTTCCGTCCGGTATATTTATGCATCACGGACAGGTTCTCTCCTTCCCTGTTATTCCAATATTTCTCAATGATTTATAATACCATAAAGTGGAAAGGCTGACAAGAAAAAACCGGCGCCGGCTATGGAAAACAGGCCGGCGTCAGCTTTGGTTATCCTGGAACCCGCAACGGGTTTTTACAGGTTTCCGAACTTATCCTTCAGGTATCCGGTATAGACGGAGGCGTCCAGCGGGCCGCCCATGACTCCCGCCAGGATATCCCCGGGCTTTTTGCTCCGGCCGAAGCGGTGTACATGCTCCTTGAGCCAGGCGGTCACCGGCCCCAGATCTCCCCGGGATACCGGCCCCCAGACGTCCGTCTCGCTTTCCATCTTCCTCAGCATCTGGACCCCGTAGGCGCTGCCCAGGGCATAGCTGGGGAAATACCCGAAGCCGCCGCCGGACCAGTGGCTGTCCTGCAGCACGCCGCTCCGGTCGTCCGGCACGCAGACGCCCAGCGTTTCCCGATACATCCGGTTCCATTCCCCCGGCAGATCCTGAACCGCCAGGTCACCGGAGATCAGCCGCTTTTCCAGCTCATAGCGGATCATGACGTGCAGGCTGTAGGTCAGCTCATCCGCCTCCGTCCGGATCAGGGAAGGCTCCGCCCGGTTCACCGCCCGGTACAGGTCCTCCTCTGTCACGCCCTTCGTTTCCTCCGGGAAAATCTCCCGGAAGATGCGGAGCAGAGGCCCGCAGAAGGCCCGGCTCCGTCCGATCAGGTTTTCATAGAAGCGGCTCTGGCTCTCGTGCAGGCCCATGGTGGATCCGCCGGCCAGGCAGGTAAACTGGAATTCGTCCGCCACGTTCATCTCATAGAGGGCATGGCCGCCTTCATGGATCACGCTGTACAGGCTGGACAGGGGATCCTCATGGTAATGGGTCGTGATCCGCACGTCCCATTTGTTACACCCGTCCGTAAAAGGATGCTCCGTCTCCCCCAGCGTACAGTTCAGGGAATCGATTCCCTCCAGCGCCATAATCTTTTCGCTGAAGAGCCGCTGCTTTTCAACCGGATAGGTTTTCTTCAGGAAATCCGGCACGGGCTGCGTCCGCTTCGAAACCTCCCGGATCAGGGGCGCCAGCTCCGTCTGCAGGGTCCGGAAGAAAGGATCCAGCTCCGCCATGCCGACTCCCTTTTCGAACTCGTCCAGCAGCACGTCGTAGGCCGGCATCTCCGGGTGCTTGGCCGCGGCATAGCGGCGCCGGGCAACCACCAGCTTTTCCAGATAAGGGGCAAACAGGGGGAAGTCGCTCCTCTCCTTCGCGTCGTGCCATACGGTGCTGGCTTCGTTGACCAGCTCCTGGTACGCCACATATTCCTCCAGGGGGATCACGTGCATGGCGTCATAGTCTTCCTTCAGGACCTCCGCCTTCCGCCGGGTCACCGGATCCGTCTCCGGGCAGTCCATGATTGTCCGGAGCATTTCCCCGGTTTCCTCGCTGACCATAGCCTGGTATTCCAGTCCGCCCAGATAGGCCAGGGCTTTCCCCCGCCCCTTCCAGGAATTTTTCGGAGCCGCCGTCTGTCCGTCCGTATACAGTACGGAGCAGGCATGATGCAGCGCGTAGAGCTGCTCCTCCAGCTCCTTCAGTTTCGTTTCCGCTGATTCTCTCGTCATAGGGGTACCTCCGCCGTTTCTTCTTCATCTGACAGTGTATCCTATCCGGAGATATTTCTCAATCTCTCCTCTTGCATTTTTTGCAGACTTGTGCTAATATGTTAAAGATCTATTAAGCAGTTTGCGGAAATTTTTCATAAAAAATTTTTCCGTTTCACTGCCACCCCGGCATTCGGGGCGTATCAATAAGTGCAGCCGGGAAAAACCGGTTGCGGAACAAAGAAATGAAATATGAAATTTTTTGAGGAGGTATAAAACCATGGCAGACGAGATCCTGAACAATGTTGAACTGAAGGAAGAGGAACTGGAAGAGGTTTCTGGCGGCAAAATTTCCTTTGAGAAGCGCCCCGACAAGGCGGGCTGGATCCAGCATAAGGTAACCGCTTCCGATACCCTGATCCGGATTGCCAACCAGTACGGTATTTCCGACTGGCGGAAGATCCGGGACTGGAATCCCCATATCAGCCACAAGACCAACATGATCCGTACCGGCGAATGGCTGTGGATCAAGCGGTAAGAGGTTCAGACAAAAACAGGTGGGATCGGCCGGAAGGCCGGTCCCTTTTTTGTGCTCAAAAATATTTTTTCAAAATTAGTGACAAATTAATAATAAAGTGTTATTATATTATTACGAAATGATTTCAAAGGAGGAATCCCGTCATGAAGAAACTGGTTGCCGTGATTCTGGCTCTGGTTCTGGCCTTGTCCATGACCGCCGCTCTGGCGGAAATCGTGAATCCCCTGTCCCCCATGATCGACGTCAACCGCCTGGAGGGCCGTTATGTGCTGGCCAGTATCACCGGCGTCGAAAACGGAAAAATCGAGTACACCCTCTTCGAGCCCGAGCGCTATGCCAAAGCCGATCTGGAGAAGCTTCAGAAAGGGGACATTCTGGTCTCTGACGGTCAGGAAGTGCTTGTGGCGACAATCTCCCTGGATAATGAGACCTGCACCATCAACGCGGGCCTTGAGGACGAAGTCTGGATGCAGGCCAATTCGTTCGGTGAGTATCTGATCAGCCTGGATGATGATTTCCATCCCCTGATCAACCTGGGCACCTTCACGCAGGAAGTAAATGAGTATATCCCCTTCCTGGACAACATCGATCCCGCCACCGGAGAGATGCTGGATCTTCCGACTGTGCACAGCGGCAAGGAATTCGTGGAAACCATGGCTTCCGATCCGATCGGATTTGACAAGGACAACACCTGGCTGCTGTTCGGCGCTTCGAACTATATCCAGATGATCGTCCGGGTTTACAGCGTCAGCCAGTAACCGTCAGGGATTGAATACCGCGGCCGGGGAGACATTCCGCCTCTCCGGCGTTTTTCTTTCCGCGCCGGAACCCTCCGGGCGCGTAAAAAAGATCCGCGGAGCGGATGCTTCGCGGATCGGGAATCCGGCTGTTCATTTACTGGGGGATGTAAATGTAATAGCCGGCGGTGATGTCGTTGACGTTCTTAATCGTGGGATTGACCGCCTTGATGGCTTCGCAGGTGGTGTGGTAGTTCCTGGCAATCGCGCCCAGCTTGTCGCCCTTCCTGATCTGGTAGACGATGCAGCCCGCCTTGTAAGGCAGGGGGGTACGGGAACCGCCGGTACCGCCGGATACAGCTTCCAGTTCTTCTGCGCTCAGTTGATTCATTTCAGTCATTTTTCTTTACCTCCGTGATGGTTTTATTCTTTATTCGTTTTCAGTTTGTAAGGCGTGGCTCCCGCGCCTTACATCTTTATATACGAAGCTCAGGGAGGCTGTGGCAGTGCTTTCGAAAAAAAGGGGGAGAAAATTCTTGGCACTGCCCGCAGCCCCTGCTGCCATCCGGCTCCCTCGAGCTGTCGGGATGATCATACTCCGGCTGTATGAATCCTGTGTGAACCGGAAATGAACAATTAAAAAAGGTTCCGGATCACCGGAACCCCGTGTCTTCATGGAAGATTATTTCGGCTTCTTCGTCGACAGGAAGGAGTTGCGGATGTAGCCCTTCCCCTTCGGCGTGGATACGTAGTCAAAGGCCGCGCCGTGGGTCAGCACGGTCACCTTCGTCCCTTTCTTGAGCTGTCCCTTGGATTCGAAGCTGGTCGCCGGGCCGGAGCGCAGGTTGGTCTTGCTGTCGGTGACGTATGCCGTATAGCGCTTGCAGGCCGTCAGATACTGCTTCTGGACGTAGGCCTGTTTTCCGCTGGGGCGGAACCGTACCTTGGCCCAGCCGCCGGACAGGTTCCTGTCGATGGTGACGGCAAAGTCGCGCCGGTAGCTGTCCATCACCCTGGCGTTAAAGCTGGGTTCGCTGCGCGCTTTCAGCCAGGAGGTGTTGACGCGGTAGTAGGTCACGCCGAGCGCCGAAGTCAGCGGCATCAGCAGGGCGATGATCAGAAGAAATGCTGCAATTCGTTTCGTAATTTTCATAATGCACCTCGTATTCATGGTTGTTCAGTTCCGTTTCTGTACGTCCATGATACCATTTTTTTTGCCGGATGGCAAATCAGCCTTTCACGCCGCCGGCGGTCAGCCCCGCCGCCAGGTGCTTCTCGATCAGCATGAAGAGGATGATGACAGGCACGGTCGCAAGGAGAGCCGCGGCAAACAGGTACTGCCATTCGATCATATTGAAGGAGGAGAACTGGGTGATGCCCACGGTAATGGGCCGGTTCGTCGTCGTGGAAATCAGCACGGTGGAAACGGTATATTCGTTCCAGGCGTTGATGAACACGAAGATCAGGGTGGTCACGATACCCGGCGCGGCCATGGGAAGCAGGATGCGGAACATGGCGCTGAGCACGTTGCAGCCGTCGATACAGGCCGCCTCTTCCATCTCCGGGGAAATGGACACGAAGGTGCCCCGGAGCAGCCAGATGGCGAAGGCCTGGTTAAACGCGGCGTTGATGAACATCAGCCCCAGCAGGGTATCGTTCAGGTGCAGGGTATTCATCAGCCGGGAAATACCGACCAGAAGCACCACCGGCGAAAACATCTGGCTCATGATGACGAAGCCCAGATAAAGCTTGCGTCCCCGGAATTTCATCCGCGCCATCGCGTATGCCGCGGGAATCCCGCAGGCCATGGCGATGGCCGTCGCCCCGCCGGAGATCATCAGGCTGTTCATCAGGTAGCGCAGCACGCCCCGGTTCAGGGTATCCTGCAGGTTGCTGAAAACCCATCTGGACGGAAGGATCCGGAGGAAATACATATCGGTCGTCTCCGCGTTGCTGCGGAAAGCCGTAATGAACATGACGAAGAAGGGGTACAGGATGAACAGCGAGAACAGGATCACGCTCGTATAAAGCGCGACGCGGAGCAGCGTCTTTTTCAGCGGCCTGCCCCATGCGGTGACCGCGGCGCAGACCGTGCAGAACGCCGGGATCAGCAGCAGGAAGAGCGCCGGGCTGATTGCGTATTTCAGGGCGGAAAGCAGTGAATCCAGCTGGTCGCCGGCTTCCCCGCCGAACAGGAACCGGTCCAGGGCGGGCAGCAGGCGGTCGATTCCCACGACCTCCTGTCCGGCCAGGTACAGGTCCACCGATCGGGAGAGGTTCAGATTCAGCAGCAGATAAATAACAGGAATCAGGAAAAAGGACGCCAGCGCGCAGATGAAGGACAGGAGGCCGGGAAGGTTTCCCGCCTTCTCCCCGCCGGTTTTCCCGAGAGCCAGCGCCGCAAGGATCCAGGCGGCTGCCGCCAGGGCCAGGATGGCGATCATCAGCCGGGAGGCCGGAAGCCCGGCCGTCAGCACGGCCCAGCCGTTCCGGCGGTTCGCGGCATTGATCGTGAATATCACCAGGGAGGTGGTCTCCTTCTTGCTGTTGACCCGTTCTATCACCTGTTCCTCAATGGCGCCGTCGATCCCCTGCGCCCGGAAAGCCTCCAGCTGCGCCTCCGCTTCCGCGCGGGCCGCCTGGTACTTTTCGTCCCCGACAAAGGTGTTCGGGGACCGCTTGACGTACATCTGGGAGGAAAACTGCAGGAAGGTCAGCGAGCAGATAACTGCCGTCAGCGCCAGCGCGGCGGTGATCAGCAGGATCACCCGGGCCCGGGAGGAGCGGTTTTCTGTCAGCGGTTTCATAACTCCTCCTCCTTCCGCATGGTGATCAGCATGTAGATGCCGGAGACGACGCAGAGAATCACGAACCCGATCACGGACAGCGCGGTGGCCGGTCCCTTCCGCTGGTCATAGAAGGCCAGCATATACAGATAGGTGACCATGGTGTCCGTCTTGTTGGCCGGTGCACCCTTCGTGATGGTATAGATGATCGGAAAAGAATTAAACACATAGATGATGTTCAGCACGGTGGACACGGTCAGGGCCGGTTTGACCAGCGGAATGGTCACATGGCGCAGCTTGCTCCAGAATCCCGCGCCGTCCACCGTCGCCGCTTCATAATAGGCGTCGTCGATCGACTTCAGGCCGGACAGCACCGTGAAGGTGACGAACGGGATCGTCACAATAATCCCGATCGCGCATTCCCAGATAAACTCCACCTGGTAGCTGATGCGCCAGTTGACCGGATCCTGCAGGAAGCCGAGATTCAGCAGGATATTGTTCAGGTTTCCGTACTCCATCTTGATGATATAGTTCCAGACGGAGGCCTGGATCACCAGGGACGCCGCCCACGGGAAAACCATGATGGCCCGGGCGACCTTCTGCCCCACGAATTCCTTATCCAGCACCATGGCGCAGATAAAGCCGGTCAGCGTGGAGATCCCGACCACGGAAACCACCCAGATCAGGGTATTCAGCATAACCTGCGGGAAAGCGGCGGAGGAAACCGCGTCCTGGAAATTCTTCAGCCCGATAAAGTCCCCGACCACCCCCGCCCGGCTGATCTGGCTGAAAGCCAGGCGGAATACGATACCGATCGGAAACACGACAAAAACCAGCATCAGCAGGACGCTGGGAAGAATCCATAGATACGGCTGCCATCGATGGCGGGCAAAAACTGAGCGCATGTACTCACCCCTGTACAAAAAAGGGAGGCCGGGGTATCCCGGCCTCCCGGAGAATATGGATTATTTGCCGGTGATCTTCGCCTGCAGTGCATCCAGCAGCTCTTTCACATTGCCGCCGGTGAGCGCCTGCTGTTCAACTTCGATAACGCCCTGCTTCACGTCGTTCCACTCAGCCTTGGTGGTCGGATAGAACTTGGCGCCGCCCAGCACGTCCAGCCACGCCTGGAAAGAGGGATCGGATGCAACCAGCGCGCCGACCGCGGAGTTGACGGCAGGCAGGAAGCCTTCCATGGAAACCCAGCCCACATAGTTGACCGGATCGTAGAAGAAGGTCAGGAACTTGCCGATGGCTTCGTTCCGGGCCGCCTGGTCGGGAGCAGCATCGTCCTTGAAGGCCATGATACGGTCCATCACGCCGACGGAGCTGGAGGAAGCGCCCTCGTTGTGGGGCACACCGGCCGTCGCCAGGTTGATCTTGCCTTCCTTATCCAGCACATAGGTGGGCAGCTGGTTGGGGGCGATCAGCATCGCCAGCTTGCCGGCCGCGAACATATCCTGCAGGTCGTAACGGGTCTGGGTGGCGGGGTTCGGGTTGGTGAATCCCTTGCTGACCAGGCCGATTGCGTACTCAATGGCTTCGACGTTGGCGTCGGAATTCAGCGCCCATTCGCCGTTGTCGTCCACGAAGCCGCCCTTGTTGCCCCAGGTGTAGTAGGCAAACGCGGCCTGGCCTTCGTCGGTGGTCATGTCAACACCCCAGGGATACACTTCGCCGCCGAAGGCGTCGATGATCGCCTGGGAGGCGTCTTCCAGTTCAGCCCAGGTTTCCGGTGCCTTTTCGATGCCGGCTTCCTTCAGCAGGTCCACGTTGTAGAACAGCGCGCGGGCGGAAGCCAGGTCCGGAACGGCCCAGCAGGTTCCGTCGATCACGGACTGCTCGATGAAGGAGGGGAAGAAATCCTTGAACAGTTCTTCCGGGCAGTAATCCGCCACAGGCATCAGCAGGCCTTCATTGGCGTAATCCGCGAATACGTCGATGTTCAGGATGTCGGGAGCGTTGTTGTTGCTGATCCGGGTGGAAACCACCGTATACAGGTCGTTCCAGGAAACCACTTCCAGGTTCAGCTTGATGCCGGGGTTGGCCGCCTCGAATTTCTCCACGAAATTGGAGCCGTCCATGCCCTTGCCCAGGAACCATTCCTGGGTTTTTGGGCCGTACTGGGCGATGATAACATCAAGCGTGATGTCTTCAGCGCTGGCCGGAACGATGCCCAGGGACAGGAGCAAAGCCAGTGCCAGGATTACAGAGAGGACTTTCTTCATAACCAAAAAACCTCCATATAAATTTTTGCAGCTTTTTCTGTGCTGCTTCTGGCCTTATTATATCTTTCCGACCCCTGCCTTGTCAATTTCCTTTCTTATTTATTCTGTCAGCCGGGTACGTAACTTTTCACTCTGTCACCTGGGCGGTGTAGAGCTGCCAGTACAGGCCTTTCTTGGCCATCAGTTCCTCATGGGACCCCATCTCGGCGATGCCCTTGTTGCTGATATACAGGATCCGGTCACAGTTCTTGATCGTGCTCAGCCGGTGGGCTACGATGATGCTGGTCCGGTTCTTCAGCATTTCCCGGATGCCTTCCTGCAGCAGCTTCTCCGTCTGGGTATCGATGGAGGAGGTGGCTTCGTCCAGGATCAGGATGGAAGGATCGGAAAGCAGGGTCCGTGCGAAGGCGATCAGCTGCTTTTCGCCCTGGCTCAGGTTATTGCCCCGTTCCCGGATCTCCGTCCGGTACCCCATCGGCATCCGCCGGATCAGTTCGTCCGCGTGCACCCGCCGCGCCGCCTCCCGGACCTCCTCGTCCGTAGCGTCCAGCCGGCCGTACCGGATATTGTCCGTCAAGGTGCCGGAGAAAATGAAGCTGTCCTGCAGCATGATGCCCAGCTGGGAACGCAGCGAGCGCAGCGTCACCCGGCTGATGTCATGCTCCGCCCCGTCCCTGTCTGTAAGCAGGATCCGGCCGCCGCTGACGTTGTAGAAGCGGCAGAGCAGGTTGATGACCGTGCTTTTGCCCGCGCCGGTGGGCCCCACCAGGGCGATACTCTCCCCGGCTTTCACCCGCAGGTCCATATGCTCGAGCACGTTGACGCCCTCTTCATAGGAGAATGTCACGTCTTCGAAGCGGACTTCCCCGCTGATGGGCGGAAGGATTTCCGCGTCCGGGGCATTGTCCACCGTCACCGGTTCGTCCATCGTTTCGAAGATGCGCTCCAGGTAGGCGATATTATTGACGAAGTTGTTGTAGATATTGGCCAGGTTGGTGATGGGCTGCCAGAAACGGCTGACATACTGTCCCATGGCCAGGATCACACCGAAGGAAACCATCCTGCCGCCGCCCATCCAGTACACGCCGGCGATATACAGGAACGTCAGTACGATCTGCGTCATGGTTTCGGAGGAGAGCCAGACCGTATTGCTGATGCCGACAGCCCTCATCCAGGTGGTGCGGCAGGCATCGGACAGGCGCTCCATGATGCCCATGTTGACTTCCTGCCGGTCAAAAAGCTGGCTGACCCGCACCCCGTCGATGGATTCGGCCAGATAAGCGTTGTAGTTGCTGTTCTTGTTGCTCTGTTCCTGCCAGGCCCGCCGCTGGCGGGGCTTGATTACCAGGATCACCGCGATGAACACCGGCAGGCCCGCGATGATGATCCAGGCCAGTTTCGCGTCGGTGGAGAACATGAATATGACGATGAAGATCAGGCTGATAATCTCCAGGATCATGTTGATGATCCCGTTGGACAGAATGTCCGAAACGGAGTTGACATAGTTGATGACCCGGACCAGGATCTTGCCCGCGGGCCGGCTGTCATAGTAGCTGAAGGGCAGCTTCTGCAGGTGCGCGAACAGATCAGCCCGGATATCATAGATGATTTTCTGGCTCACTTTGGCCATCATCCGGGAACGGATCGTGGTCAGGACGATGCTCAGGGCAATGATGCCGACGAACATCGCGGCCAGCCGGCCGATCATCGCGGTGTCCTTGTTCGGCACCGCTTCGTCCAGCACCCATTGGGTAATCTTGGGAATATACAGGACGGCGACGCTGGCCAGGGCGCTGAGCAGAAGGGCAAGCATCATTTTGTATTTGTGGCGGCCGATATACTTTCCGGCGCGCTTCAGGTGCTTCCATTGGAACGGGGACTCCAGCTTCTCGTCCACGTCAAACTTATTCCGCGCCATCTTACACCGCCTCCTCGATCGGAAGCCCGTACTGCAGGCAGTAGGTCTGCCAGTAGTACCCCCGCTGCTCCAGCAGTTCCCGGTGCGTGCCGTGCTCGGTAATCCGGCCGTTTTGCAGCACCAGGATCAGGTCCGCGTCCTTCATGGAGGAAATGCGCTGGGCGATGATGAACTTTGTGCAGTCAAAGGGCAGGCTCCGGAGTTCCGCCTGGATGCTCTGCTCCGTTTCGCTGTCCACGGCAGAGGTAGTGTCGTCCATGACCAGGATCCCGGGCTTGACCGCCAGTGCCCGCGCCAGCGCGATCCGCTGCCGCTGACCGCCGGACAGGCCGACGCCCCGCTCTCCGATGATTGTGTCGTACCCCTCCGGCAGGCGCTCCACGAACTCCGCGGCGTCCGCCCGGCGGGCAAAGTCCTTCACCTCGTCCAGCGTGAGGCTCTGGTCGCCGAAGGCGATGTTGCCCTCCACGGTATCCGAGAACAGGAACACGTCCTGCGTGGCGGTACCGATGCCTTTCCGGAGCTGGGAAAGCTTCCAGCGCCGGACGTCACAGCCATCGACCCTAACCTCGCCTTCGGTCACGTCATAGAACCGGGCCAGCAGATGGATCAGCGAGGTTTTCCCGCTGCCGGTGGGGCCGAGGACGGCCACCGTCTGCCCCGGTTTCACGCTGAAGCTGACATCGGTCAGGATCGGTTTTCCGTCAATTGCGAAGGATACATGGTCGAACTCGATACCGCCCGATACCCGCTCATGGTCCTCCGCCTCCGGATCGTCCGTAATCCTGGGACTTCCGTAATACAGTTCCATAATTTTCGTAGCCGAGGTGGAGAACCGCTGCAGGTCGTTGATCAGGTTGCCAAGCTCCCGCATCGGGTTTGAAACCGCCCAGCTGAGCCCGGTAAAGATCGCCAGTTCGCCGGGGGTCAGTTCTCCGCGGATGATGAAAAGCCCGCCCGCGAACACGGTTACAAGCTGGATCGCGTTGACCAGCAGTTCGATCATCGGGAAGAAGGTCAGCCAGGTTTTATTAATGTCCAGGTTGCTGTCCAGGAAAGCCCGGTTCTTTTCCTCGAACCGGTTCTTTTCATGTTCTTCCCGGGCGAAAGCCTTCACCACCCGGTTCCCGGCGATATTTTCCTGCGCGGCGGTATTCATCTCCGACAGTTTCTCCCGCATGAAAACGAACCTCGGGCGTACGCGCCGGGAGAACATTTTGGAAATCAGCAGCAGTACCGGGGTGATCACGATCAGCAGCAGGGTCAGCTGCCATTTTACGATGGTCAGGTAAACTGCGGCGAACAGGAAAGTGCAGACTGCGTCGATGATCCGGTAATCGATATAACTCAGGAAATGGCGGCACCAGTCCAGGTCCGCGCTCATCCTGGTCATCAGGTCGCCGGTACGGTGGGCGTCATAAAAGCTCATGTCGCTGTACTGCAGCTTCCGGAACAGTCGGGAACGCAGGTTATACATCACGTTCTGGGAATCCTGCTCCAGGAAGATAATCATCAGGTAGCGCAGGCCCTCCCGGCCCAGCTTGACCGCCAGCATCACCATCAGGATGGGAAGAAGCGGATCCGGATTATGTGCCATGATGACTTCGTCAATCAGGCGCTGGGACAGCGCCGGGTTGACCAGCAGCAGTCCGCAGGTAAAAACGCTGATGCTCAGGGCGGCGATATGGCGGCAGCGATAGGAAAAATCCATGTTTTCCCATAGCCAGGCAATCTGTTTACGAAGCATGGTCAAAACTCCTCCGGTTCCCCCGTCCTCTTTGGGGTGAACTGCCCTTCATCATATGCTTTTTCTTCCGGTATTTCAAGAAACTTCCGCTGGAAAAAACGATGGTTTTTTATGAAAAAACAATGGTAAAGAAAAACCGGGGCGGTAATTGACCGTTTCAGGGAACATGTGATAGCATATGGGCTGAGGGGGGCTGCGGTAATGGAACAGGAAAAACAGACTTTACGGGAATTTCTCGCTTCCGAAGTTAAAAAGTATAAAGGGGTCGCTGTCCCGGTCCGTACAGGCTTCCTGAAACGCAAGCTGATCAAGCAGCTTCCCTGCCGGAAGCTGCATCCGAATCCGGACGATGAGTTCACCTTTCCGGAAATTGGGCCGAATGACGGGATTATCAGCGACTATGTGGAACATATCCGCACGTGCCAGAATTACGGTATGCCGATTTTTGATGAACCCCTGATTGTGCAGCAGATCCGGCCGGACGGCTATATGCTGCTGAATGGGCACCACCGTTGGGCCGCCGCCATGAAAATGGGGATACGGAAGGTTCCTGTGGAAATCGTCAACCTGACACAGGCTGTCGATATTAAGAAGATGCTGAAAAATTCCAAAAATCATATGCGGGCTACGCTGGATCTGGACGAAGTGGTCTTCCGTCCGTCCCGGGATGAACTGACGGAGAGTCCCCAGTCCGTGTTTTTCCGGCGCCGCTATCCGGAGCATCTGCGGCTCGGTATTCCCGGCCTGTTCAGCTACCTGAATCTCCACGGCTACGATATTTGGGTCTATTCCGCCAATTACTATTCCCTGGAGCATATCCGGCGCCTGTTCCTGCTGTACCACGTGAATGTCACCGGTATCGTGACCGGTACAGGCCGGAAATCGAAGGATCCGTCCATGAAAAAAATGGATTCCATGATCGCCGAACAGTATCCAGTCACCGTGAATATTGACGAGAAGTCGGTGGTCCGTATTGAAAATAATAATTTTGATGAATATCAGGTGGCCGAATCCGGAGCCGGTTGGTCCGCCGCGGTAATGGATATCATCGAAAAAATGAAAAAATAACCCGGCAGTGAACAAGGCCGCGGCTTTCTGCCGCGGCCCTGTTTTTGTTCACTCCGCCAGATAATAACGGCCGTTTTCCGTCCGCCGGATGACGCCGAGATCCGTCAGCTGCCGGGTATATTCCGTAAACAGCTCCGGATGCTCCAGTCCGGCCTCCGCCATCGTCCGGGCGGTTTCAGGCGTACAGGCGCCGGCAGCCTTCAGCGCGTCCGTAATCATTTTCTTCCGCATCGCAAAAACGGATGATGTAAACACTGCCATTCGGTGATATCCCTCCTGTCCCTGTTTTCATGTCCGCCCCGCCCGGGAAATCAGAGATGCTCCCGCAGGCGCCGCATGATCTCCTGGTACGCGTCCTCCACGCCGCCCAGATCCCGGCGGAAGCGGTCCTTATCCAGCTTTTCACCGGTCTTGCTGTCCCACAGCCGGCAGGTATCGGGGCTGATCTCGTCCGCCAGAACGACCGTCCCGTCGGACAGCCGGCCAAACTCCAGCTTGAAGTCCACCAGCGTCACGCCGCATTCCTTCCAGAAAGCCTTCAGCAGCTCGTTAGTCCTGAACGCATACTTCTTGATGGTCTCAATTTCCTCTTTTGTAGCCAGCTTCAGCGCCAGCGCGTGGTATTCATTCAGCAGCGGGTCGCCCAGGGCGTCGTTCTTATAGGAAAACTCAATCGTCGGGGCGTCGAACACGATGCCTTCCTCCACACCGTAATGCTTGGCAAAGGATCCGGCGGAAATGTTCCGGATGATCACTTCCAGCGGTACGATGGAAACTTTTTTCACCAGCGTCTCCCGTTCGCTTAGTTCCCGGACAAAGTGGGTGGGAACCCCGCCCTTCTCCAGGTACTGCATCAGCAGATTGCTCATCTGGTTATTGATGACGCCCTTGCCCCGGATCGTTCCCTTTTTCAGGCCGTTAAAGGCCGTGGCGTCGTCCTTGTAGTCAACGATCAGCAGTTCCGGGTCATCCGTGGCAAAAACCTTCTTCGCCTTTCCTTCGTACAGCTGTTCACCCTTCGTCATATCCGTCTCTCCTCCCGCGCCTGTAATTAATCAAAGACGAAAGCATTATACCGCTCAGGCGGGCTTTGTCAAGCCGGGCGCAGCGTCCTTGCCACCCGGAGAGCGGCGTGATATGATATACAGCGTATCAGATCATCTGAAACGGAGTGGGATCCTGATGGAAAAGAAACGGAAATTCGGATGGACGGCCTTGGGGATTATCGGCATGGCGTTTGCACCGATAGGCGCCATTTTTCTGGCTCTTGGGATTGCTTTCCGGCATTTTGGCGTCGGAAAAAGCGCGGAGGATCCGGAAATATTCCTGTTGGTCTTTGGAGGGGTCGGCCTGATTTTTCTCCTGATCGGCCTGGGGCTCCTGTATGCCGACCTGCGTCGCCGCGCCCGGATGCGCCGGGCGTATGAGGGCGGATACTATGTGATGGCGAAAGTCGCGGGAATCCGGCAGAAGCGCAACGTCAGTATCAACGGGCAGAACCCGTTCCAGGTGGAAGCTCATTATACGGATCCCGGTACCGGCGTCGTACATGTTTATTACAGCCGTTATCTCTATACCGATGTGTCCGGTCTGCTCACATCAGATGAAGTGCCGGTTTACCTGGACCGGTCGGACGATACCGGTACCGGCTTTGTGGATATCGACGCCATTCTGCCGGAAATCCGGGTGCATGGCTGAGAAAGGGAGCGTATTGTGATGACGAAAGAAGAACTGTTTCAGATCATGAAGGGAACCATCATCGTTTCCTGCCAGGCCACCCCCGGCGAACCGCTGTATGATCCGGAGCGGTCCGTGATGCCGCTGATGGCCCGGGCGGCAAAGCAGGCCGGCGCGAAGATGATCCGTACCAGCTCTGTCCGGGATATCGTCGGGATCAAGGAGGAAACCGGCCTGCCGGTCATCGGCCTGATCAAACGGGAATATCCCGGCTATTCCGGCCGGATCACCATGACCATGCGAGAGGTGGACGAGTGCATGGATGCCCTGGCGGATATCGTTTCCATCGACTGTACGGATACGGTCCGGGGCGACGGGCTGACCGCGCCCGAATTCCTCCGGCAGGTCAGGGAAAAATACCCGAATATCATCATCATGGCGGACTGCGCCACCCTGGAGGAGGCGAAGGCCGCCTTTGAAGCCGGCGCGGACCTGGTGGGGTCCACCATGAACGGCTATACCGCGGCCACCGCCCACTGCAAGGGGGAGCCCAACTATGAACTGGTGGAGCAGATGGTATCCGCCCTGCCCTGCCCCATCATCGCGGAAGGCCGGGTGCATACCCCCGAACAGGCGAAAAAAATGCTGGAAATCGGCGCCTGGGCCGTGGTCGTCGGAGGCGCGATTACCCGCCCGCTGGAGATCGCTTCCCGTTTCATGGCGG
>Ga0265298_10004485_pt1 | contig 17839 bp, 12 predicted proteins | sample AusTroGonzalo_MG_3_FD_193486 | JGI IMG/M metagenome (GOLD analysis project Ga0265298, IMG submission 193486) | Bovine rumen microbial communities from tropical cattle in Woodstock, Queensland, Australia - Gonzalo_01 | ecosystem: Host-associated > Mammals > Digestive system > Stomach > Rumen ... | reverse complement strand
CAGATAGATGCGGTGACGCTCACGCTCGGCGTGGCTCATGCTTTGGTCAACCGGGGTGGAGCGCATCACGTCCTCTTTGTATTTTTCCCAATCAACGAGGGCATTTTTATCAATTTGCTTCATTTTTCTGCGAATTTCTTTGTTGTTTCAAAATAAATGCGTAATTTTGCAGCGTCAGTCAGGCTTTATCGTGAGGTTTAGCTGTCGGCTGCGTCTTCGGACAAGGCCTTCACACTGACAGCCGCCTTCGGGCGGTTTTTTATATATCATATATTCTCAATCTGCTTTCTCCGTTAACGACGACATAGACATGCTTAATACGTTGTTTTGAGCCTACTTTTACAATATATTCTTTGTACCAATCCATATCTTTTATCAGTCTCTCTTCTGAGAACATAGAAGCATCGTGGAAATGTAGGCAGACACTATCAGCAACAAGTCCTGTCTTTTTCTTGACATTTCCAAGTTGGTGGTTCTTGGCAGTTAAAGCACCTCCATACATTCCTTCCTGCGTGATGGAACGAATGTCCATTATGACACCGTCCAATTCAAGGTCTAACGATGGTGGTCTTCTGGCAATTCTTTTATTGGCGTATTCATCCCTAAGAATAGCTTTGTGTCCCCATCTGTACAGCAGGTTCTGGCACTCCATTTCAAGTTCTGCGGGTTTCATACCATCAAAGAACGTCTGTGCGTTATTATCATCAAGAATGGAGTGGCCTACATGCGTGGCCTTTATTCCGCCTGACTTTTCGTCGAACTGTACATTCTTATAGTCAGGGTCGTTGAGTAGTCGGTGGTACTCGTTTTGGCGTTCCTGCAGCAGCTGCTTTTGCTGTTTACCCACTTCATTGATGCAGCCGTCGATGTAGGGGCAGTGGTAACAGTCCTTGGTCTGAGCTCGGAAGACGTTTTGCAGGCGTGCTATTGTCCCAGGGTTATAGAATGCGCAATGCTTGCAGTCTGCGGGGAAATAGGGGTGGTCATCAGAAAAGACTGCCTGGCTCTTTCCGGGGTTATCCTTCAGGCCGGGCTGCGGATTATTCCCAGCGGGAGAACCGCTGGGCACACTCGTTGCCGGTTCGTCGGTGGAGGTGAGGTCACACTTGCAGTTCCAGCGGTCGCCGGGGCGGTGTTCATTCCAGAAGGGGTGGTCGACGGGTAGGATGGTGTTCCAGAACGGGCGGTGGTCTGCACCGGGATTAGGTGACGTGGACGGCAGCCATTTGAGGTTGGGCAGTATGTCCTTTTCTGCTTGGAACTGCTGCCAGTTAGCCGCCTGACGTGCGCGTAGTACGGCGGTGTTATATTCCGTCTCGAGCCAGTTGTGGCACTGATGGTCTGCGATAGGTAGTACCTCCTCCTTCCATTGTTCGAAGGGCTTTAGATTGCCGTTAGAATCAAGCAGACGTGCCGCCATGTCATTCTGTGCGCGGTGTACCTTGAAGGCTGAGAAAACGTCCGTGGAGTGTCGCAGGGCGTGCGTAAGCGGATCATCGCCGAGGTTGGGCTGCAACGGTGTTGCAGCATAGCCAACAGTGACGGCCTCTCCAAGCGTGTGGGCAATGGCGTTAAACAGGTTCGGCTCGATGTCGGTATGCGGATTGAAGTCACGGCGGTAGATGTTGCGCAGGGCGGCGGCAATAATGTCATCGTCGATGGAAACGCCGGATGCCATTCCCGCTATTGCGCCTACTCGTAGCCTTTCAGCCACGACCGACGTGGGGAAACTACGTCGCGCACTGATCTCTTGTTGACCGTAGTAGAGTTCGTTGACTACCACTCTAAAGCTGCCCCCCGGTTGCGAGGGGCGCGGGCGAAAAAACCGCCGAGGAAGCCTTTGATGGTACGCTTTTTACCCGCCGCTGACGCGCCGGGCACTGTGGCGGGCTGCTCACCCGGTTTCTTTTGGGGCTTTGGCTTGTCGGGATCCTCGCCCTGGGACGATTGGTGCTCACCATCGTCTTCCTCGCCCTCATGGAACTGCATGCCCGGTGACGAGAGCATCTGCTGGAGTAGGTGGTCCTCCTCGATCTCTTTCTTCATCTGTTCATAGTTCTGCGGCTTCTCGATGCCGAATGTCTCATAGAGATAATCGTCGCTGATGGGCAGCCGGAAGTTTGTCTGCAACTGTACGAGGATATTTGATTTTGCCGTGAGGTCGATATACTTCGGCTCCGGGAAGGTGAACTCACCGCCCTTTGTGTTGATGCCCATAGCGGTGAAGATGTCCGCCATGTCGTAGTTGAGGACGTTGAGGACAAACTTCTGGTCGGCCTGCAGGATTCTGTCCTCCTCCTTTTTGTGTACCGTTCCGAGCGCCTGTGTGCCTGTTTCCTGTGCCTCAGTGGTGAGGGTGTTGCCCAGGAACAGTTTAGACAGTTCCTTGTTGCACCGTTCGCACAGTTTGTCGTATAGGTCACTGGAGCCTGTCTTGTTGCCCGATTCGATAAGCTGGAGTTCCACGTCGCGGGCATGGATATACTTTTTCAGTGCTCCCGCCTGCTGTGCGTCCTGGATGACGCGTCGGCGTGCCTCCTCGTCGCCCGTGTCGTAGGTATAGTCCTCGATGGGCATTCCGAATATCTCCGCGAACTGCGCCCAATCAGCCACGTTATTACGTTTGTAGATGACCCACGGTGCGGCTTTCATCAGGATTCCGAGGTCGCGCTGCTTCCCGACGAAAAGCATGTTGGGGTACTCGTCCCAGGACGGGCCACTGATTTCCCCCTGTCGGCGCATGAGCGTGCGGCGCACGGGATCCACGTGCTTGCGCGGTATGAGGTCGTAGGTTATCCATCCGTGCTCGTCGCGGTAGAACTGGAAGAGCGAGAAACCGTAGAACTTCGCCTCTACAATGTCGCCAATGAGGCTGTCGAACCAGGGTGAGCGCAGCTGCTCGTTTACGGTTTCGTCAGGGTTGCCGTTTCGCTGGAATGATATTTGCGCTGCGTTCACGGCATCGCGTCGGCGTGCCATGACCGATGAGAGATGGGTATCTATACAAATGTCCTCGTAAAGGTCAAGGAGGCGCGTGCGCCGGTAGTAGTCTATGTTGTCGGCTGCGCGGACTGCATCGATGAAGGTACTGATGTCAATGCCAAAGCGTTTTGGCGGCGACAGCAAAATGGTGGAGGGGGCTTTTTGTCCGGGAAGCGGACGTAGGCCGCCTGTGGTGATGCGCTTGGCATTATTCTTCTTTCTGCTCATAGTTCCATTTTTTATTGAGCGTGGCAAAACCACGCTGCACTCTGTTAGAAATGATTATTTCGCTTAGTGTTAGAGACGATGCGGAACGGCTGCGCTGCAATCTGCCTTTCCTCAGAGGCAGGCGGTGCGCCGTCGATGGAGATGGTACCGGCGGCCACAGCCTTCAGCCACTCAGTGGCACGCTCGTAGCGGTCTTTTCTGAGTTGTGAGAGTTTCACGGGATTGTGAATGGAGAAGATGTGATAGATGGCGATGTCGAGTGCCATCATCAGCACCAGCTGGTGGCGTGGGTCTTTACCCGATGCTGATGCATCGGGCACTGCGGCAAACAGTTTGTCACAGTCATAACGTCCGGAGAGGTAGCACCGCATTTCTGCGATGGCCCGGTCTTCGCAAATCTCCACGAGGGAAGCGTCCTCTCGTGTCAGTGCATCCAGTATGTCGCGGTGGATGCTTGCGTCGTAGTCTTCGATATTGATGAAGTTGCTCATATTATGAATTCTTTAGACGGCGTGGCAAAACCACGCCACACACTACAATAGGGTTTTGATGAAAGCATCTGCCAGTCGCGTCACGTCCTTTGCCTTTTCGAGGTCAACGGGCCGCAGGAACTCGATGAACTTGGTTAGTACACTGATAACGTCGGCAATGCCCACCTCCGTCTCCATCTGCTTGATGGACTTGGATAGCTTGCCGATAATGTCTGCCTCGGTGGTGTTGGCGAAACGCTCCCCCTCCGGGCGTTCCTCGATGGCCTTGTTGATGGCCGCCACCTGACGGTAGAGGGAGCGAACCTGTTCTTCACGTGTGAGGGTGAGTGCCGTGCGCTGCTCCTCCCATTTACCTGTACGGATCCAGTTGCTGACGCTGACACGGGACACGCCCACACGGTCGGCTATTTCCTGCTGTGTGAGGTTCTCGCGCAGATAGAGGGTCTTGGCCCAATCCTTTTTTTGCTGGTTAGTCAATTCTGCCATATTTTTTCTGTTTTTAGCTGCGACGGTGTCGCAGCACAGGAGACCATTTCCGGGTGCAAAGTTGGCAATAAATTGGGAGTTAGACAAATCGGCTCCGCATGATAACGTTTTATGGCGGCATGATAACAGTATAAAACGTTATGGTAAAAAGCCGATTTGCAAGGGTGATGGAAAAGCATTTACTTTGCAGCGAAATTTAATAAACGAGCCGCGACGCTGACGCGGCATAGAGAACAAAACCAGAGTATCCGCGCCCCCAGCGCGGGCAATAGACGAAAGATGAACAAGTATTTCAACATTATTCCAGGGAACGGCGGCTGCTGTCTGTTGCTTTACGGCGAGATTGGCGGTGAGGTGCGCAGTGGTGACGTAATGCGCGAACTGTTAGAGGCAGAGCGTACCTACGGACGTATTGACGTGAGGATTAACAGTGTGGGCGGTGAGGTCTATACCGGCATCGCCATCTTCAACGCCCTTCGCCAGAGCAAGGCTGACATACATATTTATATAGATGGTATAGCCGCCAGCATGGCCTCGGCCATTGCCCTTTGCGGCAAGCCGGTGGAAATGAGCCGGTATGCGAGACTGATGATTCACACGGTTCGCGGCGGCTGCTGGGGAACAAAGAAGGACATGGCCGACTGCATCCAGCAGTTGGATGCCCTGGAGGGAACATTGTGCTCGATGTATGCGACAAAGCTCGGCAGGAGTGAGGAAGAGATACGGAGCCAGTATTTCGACGGTGAAGACCACTGGCTGAGTGCCCAGGAGGCACTGGCCCAGGGATTCATCGACGGCATCTACGACGTGGAACCCGCCGGAGATACGACGGGAACCGTGGCGTTGCTTAGTGACAAGTCAACGGTAGAGGAGATTTACGCAACATTTAATAACCGGCTTCAGATGGAGCCACAAAACTCAAACAAAATGGCATTTTTAGACGAACTGAAAAAGAATCCGAAGTTCAAGGACTGTGCTTCGGAAGAGGAGGCTCTGCGCGTCGTTGCGCAGTTGTCTCAGACGGCGGGTGGTGCCGAGGCACTGGCCGCAGAGAACGCAACGCTGAAGAAGGAGAACCAGGCGTTCAAGGACAAGGAGGCCCAGGCCTTCATTGCCGAGAAGCAGAAGATGCTCGATGATGCTGAGAAGTGCGGCAAGATTAACGCCGTGACCCGTCCTGCCTTCGAGGCCCTCTTGGAAAGCGACTTCGAGAAAGGCAAGAAAGCCCTCGATGAGCTGCTGCCCACAAAGCGCGTGATAACCGACCTGCACACCGACCCCACGAATGAGAGTGCGTGGGACAAGCGCAAGTCACAGATCCAGAACCGCTATGAACAGACCCGCTACGCCTGAGTATGACCACAGCGGGAAGCGTGGCGGCTCGTACTACGGTGACATTGCACCGCAGCCTTTCGGTCGCTGTGGCACAGCGACAAACAGAACGAGAAACAGTTAAACCCCCAAATTAAAAAGGATTTATGGCAATCATAATTAAAAACACCAACTACAATGGCGAGGTACTGGAGAGACTTTTTACCCTCGCCGTGCTGGGGTGCCAGATTGTGGACAAGGGCCTGATCTGCGTCATTCCCAACGTGACCAAGAAGCTGAGCATTCCGCGCCTGAAGACAGGTAAGATGCTCCAGAAGAACAAGGAGATGCCCGATGACCGCGACTCGAAGGGCGGCTGGAACTATTCGGAGCACGTGCTGGAGCCTGAGGAGTTCATGGCTTTCACCACGTTCAACCCGAACACCCTGTACAACATCTGGCGTCCGTACCAGCCCACGGGCAACCTGGTATTCACCGAGCTTCCCCCAAACGTGCAGAACGCGCTGCTCGACGCCCTGTCGAAGCAGGTGCAGTTCGAGCTGGGCTGGCACTACATCAACGGTGAATTCGGCGACGATGACGACCACCTGTTCAACGGCATTCTGTACCGCATGGAGCATGACGGCGACGTGAAGCGCATCTCCACTGCTGCGGACACGATGATTGGCAAGCTCTACGCCATCAAGGCCGCTGTGCCTGAGACCATCAAGGAACACCCGAACCTCCGCTACCTGATGAGCCTGGAGGATTGGGAGCAGTACGACCAGGAGCTGACCGAGCGCGAGCACAAGAACAGCGACGAGACCGCCCTGAACCGCAAGATGTTCAAGGGCGTGAAGATCGAGACGCTGGCCGGTTGGCCGAGCGGCCTCATCATCGCCACCCTGTGCGCTCCCGACGAGAGCGGCAACCTCTTCGCCGGTGTGAACCTTCCCTCTGACGAGGACGTGATCCAGATTGACAAGCTGACCAACGCCGGTGAGCGTTATTTCTTCAAGATGAAGCTGGAGATTGACACCAACATCGCCTTTGGCGAGGAGGTGATTGTGCTTGACACCCGTGCTACGAAGCAGTTCCCCGTCGTGAATAAGACGCTGACTCTGAGCGATGACAGCGTGGACTTCACCGCTGACGGCGGCACTGAGGAAGTGACCATCACGTCCACCGGCGACTACCACATCGTCGGCAAGACCCCGAAGGGCTTCTCCGTGAAGGATCTGGGCGGCAAGCTGAAGGTGACAGCCAATCCCAACCGTGGCACGAGTGACGTGACCGGCACCGTGACGCTGGCTCTCGACAGCGATCCGAGCGTGACCGCCGAGCTGGCTCTGACCACGGCGATGGCCGAGAACATCGTGAACCCTGAACCCGATCCTGAAGGCTGACTATGGCTGAGCTGAAACGACTTGTCATCCATTGCACTGACACACGGCAGGGGCGTGAGGTGAGCGGGGCCGAAATCCGGCTCTGGCACACCTCACCCAAGTCGAAGGGCGGTCGCGGCTGGAAGCAGGTGGGCTACTCAGACATTATCCACCTGAACGGCGGTGTGGAGAACCTGGTACCGTATGACGAAGACCAGAGGGTTGACCCGTGGGAAGTGACCAACGGAGCTGCGGGCTATAACTCCACCAGCCGCCACGTGGTGTATGTGGGCGGGCGTAACATGGCGGGTGAGCTGTGTGACACGCGTACAGCCGAGCAGCGGAAAGCCCTGGAGAAGTACGTCAAGAACTTCCACCGCCAGCACCCCCAGGCCGAGATTGTGGGTCACCGCGACCTTCCCGGCGTGGCGAAAGCCTGTCCCTGCTTCGACGTGAAGCGGTGGCTTAGAGAGATTGGAATTGTTGCCGTCAAACGGCAAAGCAATTAACGGAAATTATTAACCAAGCAGCGTACGGACGATGTTAGAGACCATCCTTCAATATTTGCAGTGGGCCTTCCCCTGCGGCCTTGGTGCAGTCATCGGCTGGCTGGTGAGCGGCAAGCTGAGGAATGCCAGGACGGCCAAGGAGGTACACGACATCTATAAGGCGATGTACGATGACGTTTGCCGTGAGCTGCAAGAAATGCGCAAGGAGAATGAGAAACTTTACAAGGCATTCACCCGGCTGGAGCGTGCCGTGTCACGTGCTACCGCTTGCCGTTATTGGCCTGACTGTCCTATCCGCAGTGAGCTGCCGGACACAAAGAACAGTGGAGCGGGCAACCATCCAGGCCGGCACCCTCATCCAGGGCCACACCGAATACGAGACACTGGAGACCGTGGCGCAGGCCGTCAGCGGCGACAGCGTGAGGCTGTCGATTCCGATGGAGGCGATGCAGAACCTCCCTGATGGCGCGATGTTCACCAAGAAACAGGGCCGCACACGGGTGATCCTGAAACGCAAGGGAGATACCGTGGTGGCCGCGGCCGAGACGGACAGCATCGGCCAGACGGTGAGCCGCTATGAACGCAAGGCCCGTGACAGCCTCAGTCAGCGTGGGCAAACCACGCTGCGCGAGACATCCGTCAAGGAAAAGCCCCCTAATAACAGCTGGGCAGCATGGGTGCTTGTCGGTATCGTCGGCACCATCGTCGTAATTATCGTAATCAGAAAAGTATTCAAATAACCTTTAAACATTATTAGAACATGGGAGCAATAAAAATCGTGGGCTGGGGCAGAAACACTGTGAGCGACAGTGACCTCGGTTCCTACAATGACATTGTGATGGACTCTACCGACCTTAGCGTCGAGGAGGGTTCAGAGACTGAGGCCAATATAGAGGGAGGCAGTGCGGAAGCCCGCAAGAAGGATCCCGACAAGTACATCCTGAAGTGTAACCGCCGTATCGATAACGAACAGGAGGTTGAGGACGTGATTGGCTTCAAGGAGTCGGTTGACACCGTAGACTGTACGCCTGACAACGGCGGGCTTGGTGTCCGTCTCGTTAATCCCTCCCGCCACGTGTCTGTAAAGATGGACACGAAGGACGGTCTGGTGGCAGTCTATACGTACAAGTCGAAGGGTGTGACTGATGAGAGCGGGAAGCTTCTGGATCTTGCGTTTATCCGCGGTGCCCGTAACGTGACGTACTCGGCAGTGGATCCCGAGAGCACCGGCTACAGCGGCAAGAACCCGAAGACCGAGGGCTGGTACATCAAGAATGGCAGCAAGTACTACCGTTCCTTCGATACGACGCCCCAGGAGGGTATGACTTACTATGAGCGCACAGTGAGTGTATCTCAGCCTTGACGTCAGGGGAGAACCCTGCCGCACACAAGACTCCAGGCCAGCCGGAGTACAGGAAAGGCTGGCAGCCCTGCCCGGGACAAACGGCAATGCGGGTCCGACTCCCGCCCCGGGCACTATGGATGGAAATAATGGAAACATAAAGAACGGTCAGTCTACAGCCGTTATCGACGAGCTGGTTGCCGACGTCATCACCGGGCGCCCCCACGACTTCACCGTGGGCGGCACAACCTATTACCTTTGGCCCATGACGCTGGCCAAGAGCATGCTTCTGCAACCCTATATAGAGCGTCTGGGACTTGGTACCGCAAAAGTGCACGGTTCCGGTGGCGTGCTGAGAATGATAACAGACCAGGTCCGTGAAAGGCGTGCGGAGTGTGCCATAGTGCTTTCCATCCTCACCATGGAGAACACCCGCGCTGCCTTTTACGACTATGTCAGCCGCAAGCAGCGTTCCGATTTCTTCGGGCTTGAGCTTGCCGACGGCGACTTAGCCCAGCTGCTGGCCTCAGCCCTGATGTGCAGCTATGTGCAGCGGCTGTCTGAACACTTCGGCATGAATCGCGAGCGTGAGCGCCTTGCTGCCGCCTTGCGTACCAAGGAAAAGACGAGAAACAGCCTCACCTTCTGTGGTGTCAGTGTTTTTGGCAGCTTTGTTGCACCGTTGCTGGAGATGGGTTTCAGCTTCGAGGAGATTGTCTTTGAGCGCAGTTATGAGCTGCTTCACCTGATGTTGATGGACAAGCCCGTCAGTCTTTGGCTCAGCGACGATGAGCTCGCCGAAGCCGGCGGCAGCGTAGGTGCCCTCATCGACGGTGACAGTGGCGATGCCGACCAGCAGCTGATGGCGTATTTTTCGAGCAAGGGAGTGTCGGTGATAGACGCCGATGTGGGGCCTACGGAAACGAATAAGGAGAAGAAGGTATGAGCCAGAAAGTAGAGATAGAGATACGTCTTGACAACAAGCATTTCGCCGAGGATGCCAACACGGTGAAGACAGAGATTAGTGCCATCTCGCGCCACGCTGCCAGCGAGGGCGAGAAGATGGGAGGCGTCTTCGACGGCCTTGGCAAGAAGGTCGCCGGAGCCTTTGCCGTCAGCAAGCTTGTAGAGTTTGAGAAGAAGGTCATTGACGTTCGCGGCGAGATGGAGAGCCTTCGCATCTCGTTTGAGACGCTGGCCGGTGAGCATCTGGGCAAGCAGCTGTATGAGGACATCAAGCAGTTCGCCACCACCACTCCCATGATGATGAACGACCTGGCCAAAGGTGCGCAGACCCTTCTTGGCTTCAACATCGAGGCCGGGAAGGTGATGCCGATACTGCGGGAGATAGGCGACATCTCGATGGGTGACGCGCAGAAGTTCAACAGCCTCACGCTTGCCTTTGCGCAGACGTCGAGCACAGGTAAGCTCATGGGGCAGGATCTCCTGCAGATGATCAATGCAGGGTTCAACCCGCTTGTGGTCATCAGCGAGAAGACCGGGAAGAGCGTGGCCAAGCTGAAAGAGGAAATGTCGGAAGGCAGGATTACGGTGGAGATGGTTGAGGACGCCTTCCGTTCGGCCACTGCCGAGGGCGGCAAGTTCCACGGTATGCTGGAGAAGCAGTCGAAGGGTATCAGGGGATCCGTGAGTAACCTTCAGGGTGCCTGGCAGGACATGCTCAACGACATCGGCGAGAAGCAGCAGGGGCTGATGGTGGACGGTGCAAAGCTGGCCACCACGCTTGTCCAGAACTATGAGAAGGTTGGTCAGGTGCTGCTTGGACTCGTCACCACCTACGGCACGTACAAGGCTGCGGTGATTGCCGTGACGCTTGCCGAGAGTGCCATGAACGGCACCTATGTAATGAAGATACGGCTGCTTCGTTCGTTAGCAGCCGCCCAGGCCTTGCTCAACAAGACCATGCTTGCCAATCCATACGTCGCTGCCGCCACTGCCCTCGGGCTGCTGGTAGGTGCCATCATCGCAAGCCGTGACGGTCTGACTGATGCCGAGCGCGCCCAGCGTGACTACAACGCCACACTGGAGGAGGCAAAGAAACGGCAGGAGGAGTACAACGGGGAGACACAGGAGGCCATCCGCCTTGCACAGGATGACTCAGCGGCCACCGGCGACCGTGAGGGAGCCATGCAACTGCTCATCAACCGCTACCCAGATATCATACAGAAGTACATCGACGAGAAAGGGCACCTGACAGACATCCTCGGCCTGAAGCGCGAGATAGCCGCCTACGATGCGCAGATGGCCAACGAGGACAACAGGATCAATGCAGAGCTGTACCGGAAATATGTCGAAGTGCTTAAAAAGGCCAAGAGCGGGAAACAGCTGAATGAGACCGAGGACATTCTTTATGCGGGAGCTAAGAAAAAGTACAATGCCGCCACTCCGTGGTACCAGAGGCTGACTGGCAGCTGGACGAGTGATGCCGCCGACTACTTCAGCACCCTTGCCAATGAGGCAGGGAAAGCCTATGGCCGTGGAATAGACGTTGCCAGAATAAGCTCCTACATGGAAAAGATGGGCAGCATGCGGAATGAGGATCTGAAGCAGCTGACCGATGTCCTGGAGAAGAACACCAAGAGCCTGAAGGAAGGCGAGAGTGTCTTTGTCAAGGAGATTGGCGCGAACCTTAATGCCTCTGACATACAAGGTCTGACAGCCAAGGCCAACGGCATCATCGATGCCCGTTCAAGCAAAAACAAAGAACTTACGGACAAGGAGAAATCCGCTGCCGCCAAGGCTGCTTCCCAGACCGCCAGGGAACAGGCGGAGTCGCAGGCCAGGCTTACTGAGCTGGAGCTGGAGTACCAGAATGACCTGACAAAGATACGGCGCGAGGCCGAGGAATCGCGCCGTGCGGCAGAGATTGCCCAGATACAGGATGACAGCGAGCGCGAGCGCGCAGAGCGGAAGTACCAGTACGAGAAGAGCAAGTCAGCCGTCATGCAGCAGGAGGCCGACATCTATAAGGCCATCTATGAAGCAAGAAAGAAAGCCTACGAGGCCGCGAACAAAGGGCAGAAGTATCAGAACACCGATGCCGGTGCCAAGGGCTACGGCATTGACGAGACTACAGGCAAGTATGTCATGGAAGGCACCCTCGACTCGAAGGAGCTGGAGCTTTACAAGGCCTCTGTGGAAAAGATGTATGCCGACCTGAGCGTCCTTGATGCCAGCCATGCCCGCGAACAGCAGCAATATACCGAGAACCTCATCAGGCAGTACCAGAGCTATGCCGACCAGCGGCTTGAGATAGAAAAGAACTATCAGAATGATGTGGCAGCAATAAACGCTGCCATTGCCGAGGCCCGTGCCCGTGGCGACCAGGAAACCGTTGGTGCCCTGACACGTTCTCTTGGAGAGGCAGCAAAGAGACAGATGAAGGAACTGAGCGAAGTTGCCATGAAGGAGCTACAGGACAGTCCTCTCTACTCCCTTGCCTGGAAAGACCTTGGTACAGTTTCCACCGATACGCTGAACATGCTCATCGCCAAGTTCAAGGAGTTTGAGGGCCAGTTCTCTGCCGACCCGCAGGCCATGAGGGAATGGACTGAGCGCATCAAGGCCATGAGCGACGAGGTGGCTTTGCGCAACCCGTTCAAGGCTATCTTTGAGGCACGTCAGGAACTGGAAAAAGCCGTACGGAAACAGAACAGCCTGAAAGGCAGGATTAGCGAAATACAGGAAGAGATTGACGGTTTACAGGAGCTGATAGATCTTGACGAGAAGACTAACAGCTCGAATGAAACTACAATCAAGAACAAGAATGAGCTTGCCAAGAAACAGCAGGAATTAAAAGACACCACCGATGCGTTAGGCGAGGCTATTGTTGAAGAGTCTGAGGCCAGGGAAAAGGAAAAACAATCATGGAATGAGTCAAGGCGTCAGGTTGACAAGCTTGCCAGTGCCATCAGCGCGTTGGGTGACGAGATAGCCGGCGAGGCAGGTAGGATTCTCAACCTCATAGGCAGTGTGATGACCTTCGCCACCACTACAGCAGACGGCATGAAGAAGGTTGCCGCCACGGGAGCAGAGTCCATCAGTACGATTGAGAAGGCTTCTGTGATACTCACCATCATCAGTGCGGCCATATCGCTTGCAAAGCAGATTAGCGAGCTTATCCCCGACGACCACGGTCAGTATGAGAAGTTTGCCGACAAGCAGAAGGAAATAAGGAAGATGACCGATGCCGTGCATGAGTACGAGCTTGCGGTATTGGAAGCACGGAACGCGGAGCAGAACTGGTTCGCATCGAGCAAGCTGAACAGCCTGAGCAACCAATGGCTTGTTAGCAGCAAGGCTTCCGAGAGCTACTTCAAGAAGCTGAATGAACTGCAAGCCACGTATCAGAACGAGAGCGGCAGTGGCTGGCTGACTAAGCTCGGCGCACAGGCGAACAAGACTATTGCAAGCATATCGGGAGCAGTAAATAAAGCCTTTGGTATTGACGGCACCTTTGTTGGCGACTTGCAGACGAAGCTCGCACAGACCGTGTGGGCAAGCACCATTGGTGGCCCGGTTGGCGTTGGCATGACTGCTGAGAATGATATTTGGAAGAAGGGCTGGGACAAGAACTATGTCGAGGGGCTAACGGCAGCATGGAAGAACCTGCGCATAGAGACGCGTGCAGCAAGCAAGGGCTTCCTTGGCACAGGTATCGGCGGTAAATCACAGAAGACCGAAGACCTTAGAGAGTACGTGAAGAAAAATCTTGGCCTTGACCTCTTCGACGAAAAAACTGGATGGCTGAACGAAGAGACCTACGATATTGTCATGAAGAAATATGGTGACAAGCTCGTAGGTGAGACAAAGGAAACCCTCGAAGCCCTGAAGGAGCTGAAGGATAAGCACGACGAGTTCATTGACCAGCTTCACGACTACGTGAATGAGATGTATGCTCCCATCATGACGAACTTCACGGATGCGATGTGGGCGTGGTATGACGAGGGTAAGGACGCCCTTGGTAGTTTCCGCGAGGCGGCAGGCGACACATTCCGAAACATTGTCAGCGACCTGCTTAACACTCAGATGCTGAAGCTCTTCGGCAATGAGATGAGCGAGACGATAAGCAAGCTCTACGAGGACTATTTTGACAAGGGCACAATCAGTGAATCACAGCTGATGAGCGGCGTCACCGCAGCCGTAGACAAAGCATCCATGCAGTTCCAGCAGGCGCAGCCTGTCTTACAGCAGACCATGACGATGGTGGAGCAGGCCCTGAACAGCTATGGCATCAGCATGAAGGAGTCGGCGGAGTACTTCGACGACCTGAGCAGCAGCTTCAGCGACATGCTCCTTGACATGACCGACGACCTCGACGACTTCGCCAAGAGCGTCAAGAAGAAGATGTACGAGGCCATGCTTGACGTCTTCGTCTACAACTCACCGTTTGAGACCATCGTCAACGGCGAGAAGAAGACGTTCGACAGCTTCTACGCCTACCTTGAGGACTGGAAGACGCGCACGCAGAAGATTATCGAGGGAACAGACAAGACGTGGGCTGAACAGCTCTCAGCCGAAGAGGCGGCAAGCCGTATTGCACAGCTGAAGACCAGCATTGCCAACCTCGACAAGCTCATTGCCGGAAGCACCGACGAGGCAGAGATTGCCCGTCTCAAGGAAACCATTGCCGAGCTGCAGGGACTGATAGGGCAGATAGAACAGGGACAGAACGTCGACTTCGCCGCACGTGAGCAGGAAAGGCTTGAAGAACAGAACGACGAGCTGAGGGAAAGCTACAATATCCTGAAGAATATCTCCAAGACCTACGCTGAGCTGAGCGGATGGGGACTGGAGGCACAGATTGACGCCAGCCCGCTGGCCAACCTCGCCGATGACATCCTCTCAGTCATTAACGACAGCTCGAAGAGCATTGAGGACTGGAAGAACGACATTGTGAAGATGATGACCGACGACCTGGTGAAGGAGCTGGTGCTCACCGACGAGTTCAAGAACCGCGTCCGCGAGCTTCAGGAGATGTACGTCGCCGTGATGTCTGGAGAGAAGAAGGCACTGGAAGGCTTCACGGAGCTGGCGCAGTTCATCGGAGAGGATGGTGCGATAGACACGAAGGCCGCTCTGAAGTACATCGCCGACCTCATTGCCGGCCTTGCCACCACGGCGAAGGAGACGGCAGACAATATCACTGACAGCTTCGGAACGATCGGTGAAGACGGGAAGCTTTTTGAGAACCTTCATGACAGCTTCCTTGATGCGCTCATGGATATTGAGTCTGATGCCGACGAATTCCGCAAGAAGCTAAACCAGACGCTTGTCAGAGACCTGATAGAGCGTAGCGTGCTCGACGTTCCCGTCAAGGTCAGCATTGCCGGCGGCGAGGTTCCCTACGACAACTTCGACGCCTATATAGACGACTGGAACCGTCGCTATATGAAGGTTGTCAATGACGAGAGTCTCGTCCAGGAGCAGAAGGAGTTCATCATCGACAGTATGATTGACGAGCTTGTTAGGGAGGAAGAGCGGCTTATGGAGTTGAGCGACACCCTCAGGGAGCGCCTGAGGAAGGTAGAGGAGCTGAAGCCTGACAGCACCTTCAGGGAGATGGCCGACGGCTGGGTGTCTACGCTGATGGACATGGAGTCAACTGCCGAGGACTGGAGCGACAGCATCGGGCGGACCATGGCTCAGCGCATCATTGAGAAGACACTGGTGTCCACCACCATCCAGCCCCTTCTCGACAGGCTTCAGGACGCCTTCAACGAAGCCGTAGAGTCCGGCAAGGATGCCGGCGGCGTCATCGACTGGCACAGGGTGCTTGGCGACGAGTCTCTGACGTCTGCGCTGGAAAGCATCAAGGACGCATACCCTGAACTCCAGGAAACCGTAGACAATATACTCGGCAAGCTTGGCATTACGAAGGAGGCCGAGGCTGCCAAGACAGCGCTCGACGACCTGACAGACACCATCATCAGCGGGCTGACCGATGCCGGGATGACCGCAGAGAAATTCGGCCGGGACATCGCCAAGACGCTGACCACCCAGATGATGAAGTCGGTACTGGAGGGCAAGTACTCCACCACGATCCGCAAGATACAGGAAGAATGGGCCACAGCGCTGGAAAGCAGTGACACAGATGCCATCGAGTCACTTAAGGAGCGCATCGTGAAGCTGTATCAGGTGATGGGCAAGGACACTCGCGAACTTCGCGAGATATTCAAGGAGATAGAGGAATCCGCCGAGGACGTCGACACGACCTTCAAGGACATGTCGGACAGCTGGAGTTCGTCCCTGACCGACATGGACAGCGACGCTGCCGACTGGGGCAGGCAGATAGGCAAGACGCTCGTGAGCAGGCTCGTCAGTGAGCTTGTCGTCGGCAAGCATCTGCAGCAGTACCTCGACGACATCCAGTCTGCCTACGACAGGGCGTTGGAGAAGTATGGCAATGACGAAGACGGCATGGCAAGGATCGTGTCCGAGGTCACCCCGGCCATCAACGCCGCCGTGGAAGCCACCAGGCAGTGGGAGCCTGCCGTCGAGGCTGTGAGCAAGGCCTTCGAAAAGCTGGAGTACTCCTCCACGCCCTTCGACGGCCTTAAGGACTCGTTCGTGTCGAGTCTGATGGACATGGAGTCCTCTGCCGCCGACATTGGCGACGATATAGGTCGCACGCTCGCTGAGGCCATGCTTCGGGAGTTCGTGCTTGGCGATGCGTTCGACAGGCAGCTTGACGAGTGGAAGGAGCGTTACCGCGACATCATGGGCACAGAGGGTGTGGACGAGGAAGACCGCGCCCGTCAGCTGAACCAGCTGAAGAGTGATATTGCAGCCGCCAGGGAAGGGTACGTTGCTGAGGCCATGAGGATACAGGATATCCTGGGCACGTCCGTCTACCCCGACCAGAACGCCACGGTGAACATGGCAGACAAGGCCACTTACGACCAGTTTGAGACATACCTTGGTATTGCCACGAGCCAGCAGATCTGCAGTGAGCAGCAGCTTGGCGTCCAACAGCAGATACTCTCCACGCTGCAGACGCTGAGCGGGATCACAGGAGGGAGCGACAGTCCCCAGATGCGTGAGCTGTGCGGGCTGATGTCGCTGAACAATGACTACCTGCTGACCATCCGTGAGACCGGCAAGGGTATCAAGTCCCTGCTCGACCAGCGACTGGCAACCATTGACGCTAAACTCGGAAACCTGCAAAAATTATAGATTATGACCGGAGAACTGTATATCAACGGCACAGACGCCTACACGGCATGGGGGGTGTCAATGGAAGAGGGCGCCCTTGCGAATCTCATGGCTCCTCCTCCGATGAAGGAGCCGGTTGTGAACAACAACGTGACGGCCCACGGCATGTCGGTGGTGGTGAGTGGCTACCGCGACGCCCGTACAGTGAGCGTGCCGCTGCATCTCGTAGCCAGTTCCAGTGCCGACTTCGCGGCCAAGCGTGCATCGTTCCTGACGGCACTCAGCGCAGGCTCGCTTGCCATCAGAGTAGGCACCGTCCGCGGGGTGACGCTAAACCGCACGTACAACATGCTCTACATTGACTGTCCGCAATACATGCAGTTTCTCGGCGGCATTGCAAAGTTCTCACTGAACCTCTATGAGCCAGAGCCTGCATTCGAATAACATTAAAAAAGACTATGAACAGCAGTATACTATCCGTAACAGGCGGCCCCTATGAACATGCCGCAATGAGTGACAACCTCGACCATACCGGCGGACTCACCGTCAGCTGGAACAGCAGCGGGAGCGCAGTTCTCTCCCGCGGCACGACCGTTGGCTACGGCGGCATTACATGGGTTCTGATGGAAGACTACGCGCCGACACGCACGAGCAAGGTTTCCTGGCGCTACGACGTGACCTTCCGCCACCCGCAGGCCATCCTTGAGCGCATTCCTTTTTGGATAGCTGGCACAGACATTGATGGACACCCCGTCCGCCTGACCGCGTTCACCGGTTCACCTCAGACCATTGCAGGCACCGTGGCCAGCCACATAGCAGCCTACGCCTCCGGGAAGGGCATAGCGTCCATCGTAGGCAGCTGGTTAGCGGACATGGGTTCCACGTCCATGAACCATGCTGTTGTATCGCTTAGCTTCGACGGCTGCAATG
>Ga0265298_10004484_pt1 | contig 17840 bp, 17 predicted proteins | sample AusTroGonzalo_MG_3_FD_193486 | JGI IMG/M metagenome (GOLD analysis project Ga0265298, IMG submission 193486) | Bovine rumen microbial communities from tropical cattle in Woodstock, Queensland, Australia - Gonzalo_01 | ecosystem: Host-associated > Mammals > Digestive system > Stomach > Rumen ... | reverse complement strand
GGTTCCTCTATACTCTATACGCCAGATTCTCAAAAAGTGTGAAATTTCACCCCTAAAAAATTCTATTTTTGAATTTATGGCAAACAACTGGTCTAAAAAGCCCTTCTCGAAAGCTCCCTCCCGCAATGCGTCTGCCGCAGGCCGCGACTTCGTGCCGCACCTCAAGGCACCCCGCACCGACTTCCCGCTCTTTAACGGCAAGCGTGTCACGCCGTCGCTTGCGGGCCTCGACAAGTTGCTGCATTATTATGGCGTAGAGCTCCAGCCCGAAACCTTAAAGCAGATTTGGGAATTCCACCAGTTGCTGCGCGCCAATAACGACGACCAGGATCTGACGCGCCTCAATGCTTTTGAAACGATGGTGGAACGCCATTACGCCGACTGCACGCTCATCAATGCCTACGTGCCCAAGTGGCCTGCTCGCATGATCGATGTCGGTAGCGGCGCTGGTTTCCCCGGACTCCCGCTCAAAATCGTGAATCCCTCCATTCGACTCACGCTGTGCGAACCGCGCCCCAACCGAATCAACTTCTTGAATATGGTCATTGAAAAGATGGGCCTCAAGGGTATCGACGTGTTCGGTCACAAGGTTACCAGCCGCAGCATGACCATTCCGGTCGATGGCGTCATCAGTCGCGCTTTCGAACTCATGGAAAAGACGCTCCCGCGAATCGCAAATTCGCTGAAGGTCGGCGGCCGCGTGTTCTTTATGAAAGGCCCCGCCGTCGCCGACGAACTCAAAACCTTCCATCCGGAAGATTTCGGCTACAAGTTCGTGGGCAAGCATTTCTACACTATCCCGAACAGCACGCAGGAACGCGCTCTCATTATCCTCGAACGAGTAGAATAATTTTTCGCTGATTTGAAAACGAAAAAAAGTCAGGTGCTAAACCTGACTTTTTTAATTGTAATTCTGTCTGCTTCTGGACTAGAACTTGAACAGCATGCCAAAGCGCATCTGACCGTCGCGCACACCGTCGTTGTCGCCCACATCCTTGATGGTGGCAAAGTCAAACTGCAGCACGTCGGAGAGCATAAAGCCAAAGCCCAAGTCCACTTCGTTACGCTTGCCGGTTTCGTCGTACAGGTAACCTGCGCGCAGTGCAATCGTGTTGGCGTAAACGAATTCGGTACCCAGGTTGAACACGCCCTGCAAAAGCGACTGCTTGAACTTGTTGCCTTCTCTTTCGGGGTGAATCAGGGACTTCCAGCTTGCAATGTAGAACGGTTCCGGATTACCCTTGGCATCGTCATAGACGACTTCGCGGTTGTAGTCGGCGACCACGGTCCACTTGTAATCGGCAAGGCTCAAGATTTCATAAGAAAGTCCCAAGCGCCAGGTCAGCGGAATCGGGTCTTCGATGGTCTTGTCCACATAGTAGACGCTCGGACCGATGTTGGCGAGCACCAAGGCGAAATTTAATTTGTCTATAAACAAGTTCTTCTTCAACACGCCAATGTCGAAGGCGTAACCGAAGGTGGTTGCTTCTTCTTCGCCAGCGGCCGCGCCAGAACTCAGGTCAGAATAGAAGAACTTGATAGAAAGGCCCAGGCCCCAGTCGTTGGGGAAACGGGTGCCGTAGCTGAAGCCGCCCACGATTTCGGAACTGTTATAAGCCACCAGGTCGTCGGCGTCCACGTCGCCCGAGGCAACGGTAGAACCGAAGCTCACGAAGTTCACGAAGAATCCGAGAGTACCCCAGTCATTCAGCGGAACAGTCATACCTGCAAAAAGGTGGTACAGGTCGGGAATGTTCAAAATCGGCAAAAGCTTTTCATAGAAGGCGGTAATCTGGTAGTCGGCATCCTTGAACTGCTCCATGCCGTTCGCGGTGCTGAACCAGACGTCGTTACCTTGCGGAAGCACGGCCCAAACCTTGTTGGTGCTGAGACCGTTACCGCTGTGGTAATGCACCCATTCGTCTTCGCTCTTGGTAGACCCTTCTTCTTCGGCGGCACCGCGTTCAAGTTCTGCCTTACGGCCGCTTGCGGTGGCGTAGTCCGGCAGGTGGCGCCATACGCCCTTGTCGGTTGCAATCCAAATGCCGCCACGCTGGTCCACAGAAATATCGTTCACCTTATTGTCGGCAAACTGCACCTGTTCCCACTTGCGAAGCGTAAAGTGCGAAAGACCTCCGTTATGAGCGGCCCACACATGTCCCGAACTGTCGACTGCAAGTGCGGTCGGGTTCAAGTCCATAATGCCGTCTTCCTGGTTGAACAGGCTCCAACGGTCCTTGTCGTTCACGCTCTTTTTCGGAATAAGTCTTGCGATACCAGCGCCTTCAACCGCCACATAAAGTTCCTTGCGGTTTTCAGACCAGACCAGTGCGCGTACCTTTTGGCTCGGGAGCACTTTACCTTTTTGTTCAAATTGACCATTGCGGTAAACGAAAAGACCGTCTTCGGTACCGATCCAGATAGAGGCACCTTGACTTTCGAGGGCGGTAATGCGGTGGTTGCCGAGTTCTTCGTCGTAGCTCTTCCAGGCCTTGCCGTCAAAACGGTAAAGGGACTTGGGAGTACCCACCCAGAGCTTTTCGGTGCGGCTTTCGTAAAGAACAGCCGTAATGGTATCCTTGACGATCAAGTTCCAGGGCATCTTGACTTCGACCACGTGCTTTTCGTCGTCGGCGTTCTTGATGTCGTTGAATTTCTTCACCTGGCGCACGTATTCGTCGAGGCCGCGTTCGGTGCCTACGTAAACCTTGACGGCGTCGCGGACCTTGGCGTTACCCTGCAGCGTAATGGAATGGTAGTCGACCCATTGTTCGCCGTCGAATTTCTGGATGCCGTTGGCGGTACCGGCCCAAAGTTCGCTCTTGCTAAAGAAGCCGTCCTTGGAACGGGAAGCCATACTTGTGAAATAGGGGGCGTTCTTGGATTCGGCGGGGTAGCTCATGCGCCATTCGTCGGCAAGCGGACCAAAGGCAAGGCCTGCCGGGTTATAGTACATGGCAGTCGGGTCGTCGGCGAGGGCGGCACCGGCTTCGCCCATACCCAGCTGGCGGGCGCCAACGGGCATTTCGAGCGTGATAATGGCAGAACCTGCCGCAAAAGTGAGTGCGGGCGCAAAAACGAGTGCTGTAAGTAGAGATTTACGCAAGTTGCCTCCAATCGGGGACGTCGTAGTGGCTACCGTGCGAGGGCACAACTGCCTTCCAACCGGACTTGCTGGGGTTTTCCCAGGGTTGCTTGGGCAACAGCTTGCAATCGCAGCCGAGTACATAGGGCGGCAGAATTTCTGCATGGTTGCGGATCTGCTCGCGGGTAATAAAGTTTTCGTCGCTCACGAACTTCACATATTGCTTGCCCTTGGGGCCAAGCTCGATTCGGTAGGTGGCGGTGCCATTCTTGTCACCTTCGTCAATGGTGCGGATCGTTTCTTCCATAGAAGCTTTCCACCGGGCAATCAGTTCTTCCTTCTTTTCGGCGGTCAAGTCTTGAGTGTCGAGCCAAGACCTAAGAGATGCTTCGGAAGGCTTTACGGCGTTGAGTGATTCGCGGGCGGGGCGGACTACCACGGCGTACTGGCCCGAAACGTCGATTACGCGCTTGGGCTCATCCTTTTCGTCGGAACTGTGAATAATCACGTACGCGCCGATGGCGGCGAGTATCACGGACAACACAATTATCGCTATGACTATAATGACTGATAGCATATTTTATTCCATTTGGAATTATTCGTTACTCTCAAAAACTAGCATTTTCTAAATTGTGGGACAGGAGATTTTATGTTAAAATTGAAGATTTTTCTTGTATTGCTGATGTGTAGTGCCTGTTTTGCCATTCCATTCAAGGTGGAGACGGTGAAGGAAGGCTCTGGAGACCCCATTAAGGCTGGTCAGCTCATCAGGGTGCATTACAAGAGCTATGTGTATTTAGACAGTGCAAGAATCTTGGCTGAAAAGGCCCGCCTGGCCGACTCGCTCCGCATCGCAGATTCTTTAAGACTTGCAAACGACTATAATTCCGACCAGGTTGCCGGCGTGACAAAAGTTGACACGACCGCACTCTTGGACAAGTCCGCCAAAAACAAGAAGAAAAAGTCCAAGAACAAAAAGGAATCCAAGGCAGCAGTAGACACGGTGGCAACAGCACCTGTCGCAGAACCGGTGGCGCTTGCTACCTATATCGATTCTATCTCTCCGCTTCCCACTGATACTCGCTTCAGGCTGTTTTCGGAATCTTATTCCGGTGGCGAACCGCTTGAATTCACGCTCGGCATGGGCCTTGTCATTGCGGGCTGGGAAAAGGGTCTTGTCGGCATGAAACCGGGCGAAATCCGCAAGCTTTATGTGCCCTACCAGATGGGTTACGGTGAAAATTCTCTCGAAGGCGTTCCTGAATATTCCGACCTGTTCTTTATTGTTGAACTCATCAGCGCCGACAAGCCGATGGAACCGGATGCTTTCCCCAAGAATGTGGATGGTCTCAAGTGGCGTGAAGCGGCCAAGGGTCTCAAGGTTTACGACGAAAAGGTCGGCACCGGAAAGCCTGCAATGGTGGGCTCCGTGCTCAAGACGCATTACACCGGCTGGCTCCTTTCGGGCCGCAAGTTCGGCTCTTCTAAAGACATGGGCAAGCCGCTCTCGGTCGTGATGGGTGCCGGCAAAATGATCAAGGGCTGGGAAGTCGGTCTCGAGGGCATGCGCGAAGGCGGCGTGCGCTGGTTCCGCGTGTCTCCGGCCATGGGTTATGGCGCAACGGCCTACTCCATGATTCCTTCGAATTCGACCTTGGTCTTCCGCGTGGAACTCGTCTCTTCCGAAGTAGACGATGCCGTTATCGCGAACATGGATTTCTTCCCCGACACCTCGACCCTTACGTTTGAAAACGGCCCCGAAGGTCTTCGCTATGCAATCATCAAGCAGGGCGAAGGCGAACCCGCTCAAAAGGGCAACGTGGCAAAGGTGCATTACACCGGCTGGCTTACCAACGGCTACAAGTTCGACAGTTCCCGTGACCGCGGCCAGGTCTTTGGCTTTACGCTGGGTGCAGGTCGCGTGATTCGCGGCTGGGAACTGGGTGTGCAGGGCATGCTCCCCGGCGAAAAGAGAATTTTGGTGGTGCCGCCCGGACTTGGTTACGGTGCTCGCGGCGCAGGACCTATCCCTGGCGGTTCAACTCTGATCTTTGCAGTTGAATATCTCGGAGAGTAATTAGTTATTATTTACCGGTACGTATAAAACTGGAGTTTTTATGGAAATCAAATGGCTTAATCCCGATGCGAAATTTGACCGCCTGGTTTTGGCGGGCGATATTGGTGGTACCAACACGAACCTTGGCCTGGTGGGCTACAAAGACGGTAAGTTCACGCTGATTCTTGAAACGGATTGCCCATCCAAGGATATCGACGGCCTGGATGCCCCGATTCGCGAAACCCTCAAGATCGCAGTCGAAAGCCGCGCCGACTTGAAGCCTTCCCACATTTGCATTAGTGCTGCAGGTCCTGTGGCAAACAACAAGTGCGTCATGACAAACCTCCCCTGGAGTGTGGATGGCGACGCCCTCTCCGCTGCAACGGGAATCCCGACACTCGTCATCAATGACTTCATGGCCATCAGCTATGGTATCCCGACTCTCGATGTGGACGATCCTGCCCAGATTCACAAGCTTGTGCACACCGACGGCAGCACCCCTGCTCCGCAGAAGACCACCAAGGCCGTGATTGGTCCGGGTACCGGCATGGGCGTGGGCTTCCTCGCATTCGATGGCACCAAGTATATTCCGGCTTGCTCCGAAGGTGGCCACTCCACGTTTGCTCCGTTCGACAAGGACTCCCAGGAATTCCACGACTACATGGAAAAGAAGATCGGTACCGTGCCCGGTGTCGAACCGCTCGTTTCTGGCATGGGTCTTCGCAACATGTACGAATGGTGGAAGGAAACCCGCGGCGTTCCCGATAACGAAGCCTTCAAGAAGATTGAAGAAACCGAACCGAACGATCGTCCCAAATACATCAGCCGCGCAAGCGACACCGATCCGGTGGCTGCCGAAATGATGCGTTTGTTCGTGAAGATGCTTGCCCGCTTTGCAAGCGATGCCGCTACGCTCTTCTTGCCGCTGGGTGGTTTCTACCTGGCTGGCGGTACGGTGCAGAAGGATCTCCGCTGGCTTGAACGCGACAACCTGTTCATGAAGTATTTCGAAAAGAACTACAACCCGAACATTCGTCCGCTTTTGAACAAGATTCCGGTGTATGTGATCAAGGATTACAGCATCAGCCTTTACGGTGCTGCTAACGCTAGCCTGAATCTGCAGAAGTAGTCGTTCTGGCGCCAAAGGCGCCGGGCGAGCGACATTAAAAAAAGGAACCCGAAAGGGTTCCTTTTTTGATATCCGTTTTCGAGACTTATTCCCAGTCGTCGAAGTTGTCTGCGGCCGGAGCTGCGGGAGCAGGAGCCGGTTCCGGTGCGGGTGCCGGAGCAGGAGCCGGGGCCGGAGCGGGTTCAGGCTCGGGTGCAGGGGCGGGAGCCGGAGCGGGTTCAGGCTCAGGTGCGGGAGCCGGTTCTGGAGCCGGAGCAGGTTCAGGTTCCGGTGCAGGGGCAGGTGCCGGAGCAGGTTCGGGCTCAGGTGCCTGGGCCGGTTCATTATAAGTATTAGAATTAGAGTAAGAATTATTCGAATAGTATTCGTCGCCGCCGGGGTTGCCCACTTCGTCGTTCTTGCTCTTGTCTACCCACCAAGCAAAGTTGAGCGGAGTAAGGACTTGTTTGCCGTATTCCTGGGCATTTGCGCTAGATTCGAAGTAGCCCACGCGAATGCGGTAGTAGGTACCTTCGAGTTCACCTGGGTTTTCAACTTCGGCGATGTATGCCTTCACGTTGTTTTCGGCGAGTTTCTTTACGATGCCGTCAGCAGCCCTCTTGGAGGACTGGATGCTCACCTGGACCACATATTCGCCCTTGGAGAGCGGCTGGATTCCACCAGCGAGTACCGGTGCGGCGTTCTTTGCAGGTTCTTCGACCGCGGCGTCCTTGGAGTCGGCGTTTCCAGAAAGGGACTGGATCGGAACGAGTTCCGGTTCGTCGGCCTTCGGCTCGGCAGCCTGTTCGGTAGCTTGAGCGGCCGGCTGTTCGGCGGGGACGTCTGCAGCGGGTTTGGCCGGATCTATCTTCGGGACGAGTTCTTCTTCTTCATTGCAGGCCACAAGCAGGGAGCTTGCGAGGGCAATAGCGCTCAGAGACAAGATTGATTTTTTCATCCAATTCTCCAATTTTTTAGAAATTAGACAACAAAAGCGGTCTTTTATAACAAAAATATACATAAGTCTTTGATAAACCGCAAGTTAAATTGTAAAATTTATTCAAAAAAGGCGGCAAAACGGGCTTTTTATTATACCCTTGACGAATTTCCGTCAATTAAATATATTTGGCTATCCAAAAACGAATTTCTAATTTAACCAAAGGATAATCGTGATCGGCGTAATTGTTAAGTCCAACGAACCTTTTGAACGCGCTCTCAAGCGTTTCACCAAGTCCTGCGAAAAGAACGGCATCATTTCCGATGTCAAGAAGCGTCAGCGCTTCGAAAAGCCTTCTGAAGAAAAGAAGCGCATCGAAACTGCTGCTCGTCGCAAGCGCTTGAAGGAAATCGCTGACCAGAACCGTAAGCGCCTCTACTAATTCGCACCCGGTTTTCGGGTCGATTTAGCGGTCGCCATTAAGGCATCGATTTTTGTAATGAGTCGTCGGTCTATGACCGGTGGCTCGTTGCGTGTTTCTAGAGAATTCCAACCGCGGATGTGTCCGCAAAGGGTAAAACCATGAGCAGTGCATTGCTGACTAAGATTAAGGATGATATCAAGGCCGCCATGAAGGCGCACGATTCCGAAACTCTCGGAACGCTCCGTACCCTCCATTCCGACATCAAGAACGAAGCCATGAAGAACGGTGCCACCCCGGCTCAGATCGAAGAAACGATCACTGACGAAATGTGCGTCGACGTTCTCGCTCGCAGCGTCAAGCAGAAGCAGGAAGCTATCGACATCCTCACGAAGGGTGGCTTCATGGACAAGATCCCGGCCGAAGAAGCAATCATTGCCCTGTACCGCAAGTACATGCCTGCCGAAATGACCGAAGACGAAGTCAAGGCCCTCATTGCCGAAATCAAGGCTGCGACTGGTGCTTCTAGCCCCAAGGACATGGGCAAGATTATGAAGGAACTTTCCCCGAAGGTCAAGGGCCGTTTCGACGCCAAGCGCGCCAGCGCATTGGTTCAAGAGGCTCTTAAGTAAAAAGACCTTCCGACTTTATAAGGTCGCTTTGTCACCCCGCACGTGTTGCGGGGCTTCTTTTTTTATATTAGGCGCGTATGCCCACTTCGCAATCCAAAATCCTTGAACTGGAACTGCTCTACAAGATCAGCTCCATTCTGAACCAGACGCTGGATTTTGAAAGCGTTGCGCATCCGATTTTGGAGGTGGTGGAGTCCACCATGGGCGTGGAGCATGCGACCCTTACCCTTTACAACCGTCACACGGGCGAAATCTCGATTGAAATTGCAGAAGGCTTGAGCAGCCGCCAGGCGCGCAAGGGCCGCTACAAAGTGGGTGAAGGTATTACCGGCCGCGTGGTGGAAACGGGTAAGCCGATTATCATTCCCTCGGTTGCTAAAGATCCGGACTTCTTGGATAGAACGGGGCGCGGTAAGACCGAAGACAAGGCCTTCCTTTGCGTGCCCGTGATTATGGAACATCAAGTGATTGGCGCCTTCAGTGCCGACGTCCAGAATCCGGTGGAAGAAGAATTGCCCGAAAAGCTCCGCCTTTTGGAAATCATCGCGCAGATGCTTGCCGCGGCTGTGAAACTTCGTCGCGAAGCCCGCGAAGAAAACGAACTCTTGAAGGCCGAAAACGAACGCTTGACGCTTGAACTCAAGGACCGTTTCCAGCCCGACAACATCATCGGTCGTTCCAGCGAAATGCAGCGCGTGTATGCGCAAATCGACCAAGTGTCCCGAAGCCCTCTCCCTGCATTGATTGTGGGCGAGGTAGGTACGGGAAAGGGCCTCGTGGCCGAAGCTATCCATTACCGCTCCGATCGCAATATGGGCCCGTTCGTCCGCGTCCATTGCGCCTCGATGCCGGAATCCGTTTTGGACCGTGAACTGTTCGGCAGCGAACGCGGCGCCTTGGTGGGTGTCGTTTCCGAGACGCCCGGCCGCGTAGAACAGGCCGAAGGCGGCACGCTCTTCCTCGATGAAGTGGGCGAACTTTCTCCGAACTTGCAAGTCAAGCTTTTGCGCTTGCTTCAGCACGGCGAAGTCGAACGCATTGGCGCCCGCATTTCAAAGAAGGTGAACGTGCGCGTAATCGCGGCCACCACCAAGAACTTGCAGCAGATGGTGGAAGAAGGAACCTTCCGCGAAGACCTTTACTACCAGCTCCACATTTTCCCTGTTTACGTTCCGCCGCTTCGCAACCGCAAAACCGACATTGTGCTTTTGGCAGACCACTTCGTGGAGCATTATTGCCGCATCGTGGGCAAGAACGTCCGCCGTCTTGCACGCACGACCATCAACATGCTCATGAGTTATCCGTGGCCCGGAAATGTGCGTGAACTCGAAAACGGAATTGAGCGCGCCATACTCGTCGCTGACGAAGACGTCATTTACCCGCACCATTTCCCGACCACGCTCCAGACCGCCGAAACCAGCGGCACGCCCGTGAACGGAAACCTCAAGCGCATGGTTGAAGCCTACGAAAAGGACATCATTTGCGATGCCCTCAAGAGCAGCCACGGAAAGATTGCCGCTGCTGCGCGCAGTCTTTCCACGACTCCGCGCATCCTTACATACAAAATAAACCAGCTCGGCATCGACCTCGCTGGTTTCGGAAAATAGTGCTCAAACAGCTTCTACACTAGTTGTAGGTGGCAGAGAATCGGATCGAAACAGAAGTCGATGCATCTCTGTAATCGTACTCCCCGAAATCGAAACCGTAGAGCAAAGCCAAGGAAACACCGAGGCCCCAGTTATCACTGACCCACCATTCTTTACCTGCGCCAACTTGAATCGCGAGCCCGCTGACCAGGCTTTCGCCAATGTTATTTGCGCTAGCGGTGAAGGTGGCGATGTTAGATCCGATATGGAATTCGCTCATGCCAAAAGATGCCGTGGCGAAGCAATTGTTCAAAAAGTAGTAGGTGGTTCCCAAACCGAGTATGGAAAGGTTTGCCGTAATGTCGTCGTCTTCACCGACCTCGGTTCGTCCGAGGTTGGTTACGCCGGCAAGTGTTACGTGAAGCAACAGGTTGTTTGCGATTCTTCCGCCGAATTTGATGTCCAAATCAGTTGCTGTTCCGCTCAGGTTGAATTCGTGAACATGATTGTCGTTCTCGTCGTACAATTTGGAGTCGTAGGCATAGTCAACGCTTTGGTACCCAAAACCCATAGATAAATTAAAGAAGAATCCATCGTGAGTGTGGGATTCCGATTGGGCCGATGCAATTGCGGCTGCAGCAAGTACAGAAAGGATAATCTTTTTCACGGTTTCCTCCTATGAAACAATTAGTTAAATGTGAATGTGGCGCTCAGCGAGAACATGTTGGTGGTGGCTTCGTTCTTTTCGCCCATGTATTCGCCTTCGGCAGAGGTATAAGTGTACGAGAATGCGATGCCAAGGCCCAGTTCTTCGTGAATCCACCATTCCTTTCCGATCATGAAGTTGGCTCCAAAACCCGAATCAAGATTCAAGAATTCGGCAGATCTGTTGCCGAAGTTTACGCTATAAGTCGTTACGCCGGCTGCTGCGCTCAGGAATATGTTAGTGCTGCCGGGAATATAGAAGGTTGCTCCGCCACCAAACATGAGGATGTTGAAACCGTCGTGCTCTAAGGTTTGATCTTCTGCGACTTTACTTGTGAAGTCTATGTAAGGGTAGAGTTGGTTCATGGAAAGTACGGCATTAATGATCAACCCGTTTACGATGGCGCCACCAATCCTGATGGAGGCTTCACCCTGAATGCCATTGGATTCGAGATTGGCGAGGCCGTCTTCAATGTCGTCGTTGAACATTCCGTAACCAAGTCCAGAAGTGACGCTGAAATAAAAACCGTCGTGCGTGAAGGGCTCCGATTTTGCAAATGCAAGCGAAACCATCATAGCTGCAAAAACAAGCAGTTTTTTCATATTGTTCTCCATAAATGGTTCAAAAAAGATAGAAATATGTTTTCAAGAATTAATGCGGCAAAACCTCTTGGCCGTAATTTCTATATTTCATTGTGGAAAAAACAAAAGGATTTAAAATGCAATTCCGTCCTGTAAAAGAACAGCTTGAAATTTTGATGCGCGGCGTTATCGATGTTGTGCCGCAAGATGAACTTGAAAAGAAACTCCAGAAGTCTTATGATACCGGTGTTCCTCTCCGTGTCAAGATGGGCGTGGACCCCACGGCTCCGGATGTGCACTTTGGCCATACGGTGGTGATGCGTAAGCTCCGCCAGTTCCAGGATTTAGGCCATACAGTCGTTCTCATCGTGGGCGACTACACCGCACAGATTGGTGACCCCAGTGGCCGCAACAAGGCCCGTCCCCGTCTTTCCCACGAACAGGTGCTGGAAAACGCCAAGGAATACCAGGAACAGTTCTTCAAGGTGGTTCGCCGCGATCAGGTGGAAATCCACTACAATGGCGAATGGTTCTCCAAGCTCCCGTTCAGCAAGGTGACCGAACTCATGGGCCAATTTACCGTGGCCCAGATGCTTGAACGCGAAGACTTCCACAACCGTTATGCTGCCAATACGCCCATCAGCTTGCACGAATTCATGTACCCCATGATGCAGGGCTACGATTCCGTCGCCATCAATAGCGACGTGGAACTGGGCGGTACCGACCAGAAGTTCAACGTGCTTCGCGGTCGCGACTTGCAGCTTTTCGAAGGCATGGAACCGCAGATCGGTCTCTTTATGCCGATTCTTCTCGGTACCGACGGCAAGGTCAAGATGTCCAAGTCCATCGGTAACTACGTGGGCCTGAACGAACCGGCCGACGTGATGTACCACAAGATTTACAGCCTCGCCGACAGCATCGTCGAAAACTGGTTTGAACTGTTGACCAACATCCCGCTCGAAGAAATCAAGCAGATGATGGCCGATATTGCCGCAGGCAAGATGAACCCCAACGATGCCAAACACCGTCTTGCTATCGACATCGTGACGCAGTATTATGGCGCAGAAGCCGCCGAGGCCGCCGCTGCCAAGGAACGCGAAATCCACAGCGGTAATGCTATCCCGAGCGATGCTGCCGAATGCAGCGTAGCGGCCGGCACCTACGGTGCCCTGGACCTGCTCGTTGAAATCAAGGCCTTTGCCTCCAAGGGCGAAGCTCGCCGCATGGTCCAGAACGGCGGCGTGAAGATCGCCGGCGAAAAGCTTGCCGATCCGCAGTCCCAGATCGAAATCAAGGGCGGCGACCAGCTGGTGGTCCAGGTGGGCAAGCGTAAGTTCTTCAAGGTGAATTTCTAGGAAAGCCATGTCCCAAGAAGTCCTCATATTAGGTTTGAATCCCGCGTGGCAGCGCTTGTTCTATCTGGACAAGTTTACGCCTGGCGAGGTTCATCGCATCGAGCGTGTCGAAGAGTATGGTTCCGGTAAGGGAATCAACTGCGCCCTCGTGCTCCGCCTTTTGGGCGGGTCTCCTCTGATGATGCATTTCTTGGGTTCTGAACATGGCTCCCGCATCTTCGACGAAATTTCCGCTTACGGTATCCAACAGGCTCCCGTGTGGATCAAGGAACCGACGCGCATTTGCACGACGATTGTGTCTGGCGGCGATTCTACGGAACTCATCGAACCCTCGCCGGACCTTACGGAATACGAGAACGAAGACTTTATCCAGACCCTGAATGACTACTGGAGCTCGACCCAGAGTGTCGCTCTTTGCGGAACCTTCCCGCAGGGCTTTAACGTCGAACAGCTGAACGCCCTCGACTTCGCGGGCAAAAAGATTTATGTCGATGCCATCGAAGGTATCGATACCTGGCTCGAAAAGGGTGTTGAACTTTTAAAGATCAACATGCAGGAATACTGCAAGCTGCTCACGCGCTTGGGTCTTCCCATTGTCTTGTCGAGTCCGCAGTTCTGGAAAATGACTGCTACGGCTGTCCTTGAACGCTTGCCGATCAAGGCGCTGGTCGTCACCGACGAAGACGCTCCGGTTCGCGCCTTCCGCCTTGTCGAAAAGAAGTTCCAGGGCGTACAGATTCAACCGCCTACAATTCAGGTGAACAACCGTATTGGTGCGGGAGATTCCTTCTTTGCCGGCTGGCTCTATGCCGATGGCATGGGTATGGATTTTGAACATTGCCTAATCAAGGCGACAGCGGTTGCAACGGCTCGCTGCGAAGTCGACCGCCCCTGTAACCTTAAGCTTGAACGCGTTGCCGAAGTCGAGGCGATGCTTGTCGATGCGGTAGAAAAATTGGAGTAAACCGTGCTCTTTCCCGACAAGAATAATTTGTTCGCGTTTGCAACGCCAATGGAATTTGCTTCTTGTTTCCCGGAATACGCCGACTCCGCCGACGAAATTACTTCAGACAAATTAATTGAACTCTCGGAAAACCGAGGCTACGCCTGCATTCTCGGGATGGGAATCCTTAGTTTCTCGACGAATCTGACGTACTTGATCAGCACCGCCAAGCAGCAGGGAATCCATTTTACGGCGGTGTATATTCTCGGTGTCTGTGGCGCCTATCCCGGTCGTGGAATCAATGTTCTCGACGTCGTTCGTGTCGATTCCGAAAGCGTGGGGGATATGGGCTACCAAGAAAAGGACGGCTCTTTTTTCCCGTTCCCGAGTGCCGTTCGCGCCACTGCCGCAGAACACGCTCCCGCTCATTTGCAAAAGCTTAAATCAGCCGTAGGCCTTACGGTGAATTGCTGCACAGGCACAGAAGAACTCGCTCTTTTGCGCTCCAAGACATTCGATGCCGATATCGAAAACATGGAAGGGGCGGCCGGAATTGCGGCCTGTATGGCCCACAATATGCCTGTTTTCGAAATCCGTGCGGTGTGCAATATGGCAACCACGCGCGACCGCGCTTCCTGGAAATTCCAAGAAGCCCTCTCGGCCCTCCGCAAAACGATTTTTGGGTAATTTCATGCGTCTCAAACTCGGAATTTCCACTTGCCCCAACGACACCTACATTTACGAAGCTCTTGTCCAGGGCCTTGAAAATTCCCCTTTTGAATGGGAAGTCCACTTTGCCGATGTGCAAACCCTCAACGAAATGGTGCGTCGCGGCGAACTCGATGTGGCCAAGGTGAGTGCCCAGGTATACCCCAAAATCGAGGCAGAATACGCCTGTCTTTCGTGTGGAGGCGCCATCGGATACGGTTGCGGTCCGTTGCTGCTTTCGTCTGTGGGCAACGCTTTTTGCCCCGAAAAACCGGTCGTTTTACCCGGTGCAGACACGACTGCGGCCCTTTTATTCAAGTTTTGGCACAAAAAAACGGGTCAAACCGAGCAGAAAATCGAATATGCCCTGTTTGACCAAGTGTATCGCTCTTTGCGCTCCAAAGAGGCTTCGCAGGGCGTTGTCATACACGAGCATCGCTTTACCTGGAAACGCGACGGTCTTTATCTGCTGCAAGATTTAGGCGCTTTCTGGGAAGAAAATACGGGTACGCCCATTCCGCTTGGAATCGCTGTCGCAAAGAAATCCCTTGGCGTAAATACCATTTTCCAGATCGAAGACGAAATCCGAAAAAGCTTAAATATTGCCCGCAAACGCGAAAATTTGGTGACCCCTTTTATCGATAAATTGGCCCAAATTGATGACCCGAATGTCATGGAAGCGCACATTAGAATGTTCGTAAATGACTTTTCCGAGGAGGTCGGAGAGCGGGGAAGAGCCTCTCTCAGGTTCCTTTGGACCCTTGTCAAGGGTTAAAATCGTGTTAAATTTTGGCAAAATAGGCAATTTTTGGCCTATTTTGAACATTTTTTTACAAAACGGCTAAATTTTAGGAATAACTTTAATTTATTTTCCATACTGCATATCTTTATATGGAGTTTGCTTATGAGCTTAGTGAACGATCTTGAACTGGAAGTCGAGAACTTCAAGCGCGAGTACGAAAAGTTCGAGCGCGGTAACAAGTCTGCTGGCACCCGTGCCCGCAAGGTTCTGCAGGACATCAAAAAGACCTGCCAAGAAATTCGCGTGTCTATCCAAGGCGCGAAAAAGGAAGAGGAAAAGGCCGAACCGGCATCCGCCGATTGACCTCAAATGGGCTAGTAATACCTCGATGAACCGATTTAATCGACATTTTCTCAATTATTTTGGCATTTTTTGCGAAAAGCGTTTGACTAATGCCGTTTTTAGAGGTATATTCCCACTTGAATTTTGCATTTGCCGTTTTGGCAGGTGTATAGGTTTTAATTTCAAAGTGTTCTATGATTGGAGAAACGTAGCAGTATGACCCTAAAGAAACTGGTCTTAATCACGGCCGGGGCGATGCTTCTTTCTGGAACCGCCATGGCAAAGAATATCAATGTTCCTGGCGACTATCAGAAAATTGCAGACGCACTCGGTAATGCGGACGCCGGGGATACCATCCTTGTCAAACGCGGAACTTATAACGAAAACATCACCTTGATCATGGGTGTTGTACTTAAGGGCGAGGACCCCCATACTACCATCATTGATGGTGGCCGTAGAGGTCCGACCGTCATGGGTACTTCGGGCGCCGAAATGTCGCACTTCACTGTGAAGAACGGTCTCGAAGGTATCCTTTGCGAAAACGCAGCCCCTTACATTCACCATTGCTACGTGCTTGATAACCACGCCACCGGTATCGGTGCGTTTATCTCGCTCCCGCATCTCCGCAACAACGTGGTGTACGGCAACCGCTGGTCCGGTATTCTCGCCTGGGGTGCTAAGTCCCTCGACGCCTTTATCGAACACAACGTGGTCCTCCGCAACGGCTACTCTGGCCTTGCATTGAAGGGCCCGACCAACGTGACCGCACGTAACAACATCTTCATGGAAAACCACTACTACGGTGTGTTTGCCGACCCCGCTGCCGGCCAGACGAAGGTGGAATACAACAACATTTACAAGAACTACTACCCGTTCAACCAGTTCATCAAGGTGAACCGCACGAACGTGTCGTTGGATCCGAAGTTCATCAACCACTCTCTCTCGCAGCCGAACTTCTACTGCCAGTCCACCTCGCCGATGCTCAAGCGCGGTAAGGGTAAGGCAGACATCGGTCTGACTGCCGCCGAACTGGTGAAGGAAGAAGAAGTGGTCGAAGAAACTCGTAACCCGGATACCGACGGTGACGGTCTTTGCGATCCGTGGGTTTCCGAAGAAGGCGTTTCCGACAAGTACGCAAGCGTCTGCACCGGCCTCGACAACTGCCCCGAAGAAGCTGAAGACTTCGACGGTTACCAGGATGACGATGGCTGCCCGGATGCCGACAACGACCGCGACGGTCTCTGCGACCCGTGGGTTGAAGCTAAGGGTATGCTCGCAACGTTCGCTCACATTTGTAAGGGCGTTGACCTCTGCCCGGAACAGGCAGAAACTCTGAACAGCTATAAGGATGAAGATGGTTGCCCGGACGAAGTCCCGCAGCCGCCTAAGAAAGTCTTCGTGTTGGAAGGTGTGAACTTCGAATCCGGTAAGGCTACGATTACTCAGGATTCCTACATCTCCCTCATGAAGGTGGTAGACATTATGGAAACCTTCCAGGAAGCAACCTTCGAAATTGTTGGTCACACTGACAACGTCGGTAGAAAAGAAACGAACATGCAGCTCTCTGCAGACCGCGCCGCTTCCGTGAAGAACTTCCTCGTGGAAAAGGGCATCAACGAAAGCCGTATCGTTACGAGCGGTAAGGGTGACACCGAACCGGTTGCCACGAACAAGACCCCTGAAGGTCGTGCCCAGAACCGTCGTATTGAGTTTATCCGTACGGATATCAAGTAAAGGAGTAAGTGATGCGTACTAGTGTTATTAAAACAGCAGTCCTTGGACTCACGGTAGCCAGCACTTCCTTGTTTGCAGAAGCCACTTATTCTCCGCATAAGTATCAGCAGAATGACTGGTTTGCAGAATTTGGTGGCAATACTGCCATGTATGTGAACCCCGCAGGAATTTCTGAAACTGACCAGTTGGAATTCAGCGCCGCGTTCTTTAGCTCTATTAGTGGTGAAGCTAGCCAGGAATACGTTAGCTTGACTTTCCCGATGGATTACAAGCACACTCTCGGTTTCTCGTTCTTCGAAAACGGTGCTTCCATTGACGGTGGTAAGTCTTACGGCGAATACGCCTTCTTGCTCGGTTATGCCTACAGGCTCATGCACTGCATCGCCTTGGGTATCGACGTGTCCGTGCTCTACATCAACCAGTTCGACGATGTGAAGCAGGTGACGGTCGGTTCCGACGTGGGCCTCAGCTGGAACCCGCTCAACTCTTCTAAGTTCGGTTACCTCTTGGTGGGCGTTGCCCTCCAGAACATCGCTCAGCCGGGCGTTAGCATGGAAGATGACGGTGGCTTCGTTGCCCCGGGCTTCTTCGGCGGTGACCGCGACGACGCTTACAACATTCCGTCTAACCTGAACTTCTCCCTCTTCTGGCGTGGTTTCAACCGCGTGATCGAAGCTAAGGCAGAACTTTCTCTCATCGACGTGTTCCATTCCGACACCGAAGGTGGCGACGGTTTGAATCCGGAAATGAGCTTCACTTTGACCTACTACCTCTCTCCGCACCTTGGTGTCCGCCTCCGCTTCACGAAGGAAGGTTACCCGGTTGCCGGCGCTACGGTTAACGTCAAGGACGTGAGCATCTTCCGTTACCTCGCTCTCGACCTCGAAATGTCTCACGATGACCT
>Ga0265298_10004483_pt1 | contig 17841 bp, 23 predicted proteins | sample AusTroGonzalo_MG_3_FD_193486 | JGI IMG/M metagenome (GOLD analysis project Ga0265298, IMG submission 193486) | Bovine rumen microbial communities from tropical cattle in Woodstock, Queensland, Australia - Gonzalo_01 | ecosystem: Host-associated > Mammals > Digestive system > Stomach > Rumen ... | reverse complement strand
ATCGATGGCGGTCACATGGGCCTGCGGGTATCGTTTCAAAAGCGCTCCGGCATTCCGACCCGCGCCGCAACCCAGATCCGTCACAGCCTTCGGATGAATCTCCGGCAGATGGGCCATCCCCCAATCGGCCATCTTCGCGTGTCCGGAGTTCATCGTGCTCAGCATAATCTTTCCCAGCGTTCCTTCCGGTTTTCTGGTTTGGTTGAAAAAATTTTTCATCAATCCCATTTTTCTTTTTCTCCTTCTGTCAAATGCTTTTTGTGCGTTCCCAGCCGTCCCCGGCATCGGTGCTGTGTCGAATGAAATCAAAGTCGCAGCAGTCACCGCCCTGGCACAGCGTCTTGCTGCGCCTGAAGTCGGTAAACGGCAGGCTGCCGAAATTGATGATGTCTGAATGGCAGAACATGGCGCCGAGCTTCATCAGGTTCTGTTCCTCGAAAATGTGTTTATAAACGCATTCCCGGCATTCAAAATGGAAACGGTCCTTCGGATCTTCATCCAGGTGCCATTCATATCTCCAGCCTGTGCCGGAACCGTGACGGAACCCGAAGGGAAGGATCTTTTTCATCGCCGGAAGAAACCAGGAATGCCTGGCCAGTTTCCGGAATGTTTCCGGTGTCAGCGCTTTCCACATTTCCGTGGAAACAATCTGATAGGCCTCTTCCTCTGTTTTCCCGTGCGCCTGTAACGATCTGTACAGTGCAATGGATGTTAGAATCTGCGCGATATGCTTGTAATTCCCCTTATCGCAGTATTGCTGCTCTTCCAGCAGCAGTGTGCGAATACGCCGGTAAACATCCTGCTGAATTTCAGCAGGCAATGTTGGAAAGAATCTTCTGTATCGGCTGATAGCCACCAGGTTCTCGGGTGTATAGGATTTCATGATTCTCCTCTATAACTATTAGTTTTGACTAACCAAGCTTTAAAAAAATTAGTCGTTTCCCTGAACTCTTTTTTTCACCCCAGGCCTCAATCTTTCTGGCTTCACAACGTCCTTGGGAATCGCCCAGGATTTTCCGAACCGTTCCACACCGGGGACGCGTCCTTCCTGAATATACTGATTGACCCATCGCACTGAAATATTCCATTTGTGGGCTACTTCTTTCACTGACAGGTACCCTTTCATGCGTTCACCTCCATTCCAACGGGTTAGACACAACTTACCCATGTGATTATATGCCAACATGGGCAGATTGCAAGCATTTTTTTGTTTTATAGTCAATATCCGACAAAAAAGATTGCCGCAACGTCGGTGACAATCTTTCATGGTTGGAAGAAAAAGGAGTTATGCTTCAGCAGCACTCAGTTCACTGGCTTCCACAGTGATACTTTGCTCCTGCATCTCTTTTTCCGCAATCAGGTCCTCAATGGACTCTTTCGTTCTCATCAGTTCTTCCACGGACATCGTTTCGTAGTTTGATCCGCGCGGCTTGATATCCATCCCGTGACCGCGGAGAAAACTGTCGACCTTATTTTTCTTGTACAGATAGAAACCTACTGCACTGACGCCCACACCAATGAGAATTCCTTTTACCAGATTGTTTCCGCTTATCATTCATCTGCTCGTTTGTTAGATATTCCCATCATATATTCCATGATCATACTTTCCTAAATGGAATGACGAAATCAGGGATGCACCTTATTCAATGCTACCTATGACCTGCCTGATAACGTTGGTTGGATCGTTAGGTTATACATCAATTCCCATGTGTTTACGTATGGCGGTAAAAGTTTTTTCTGAAAGATCATGCTCAACTTTACATGCGTCTTTGCGGGCAGTTGCCGCATCTACACCAATGGATACGAAGAACTTTGTCAAAGTAAGATGACGGTCATAGATACGACGCGCGATGGGATAACCTTTGTCGGTTAGTGAGATGAGGCCTCCTTTTTCCATGGAAATATAACCATTCTCCCTTAGCTTCTTCATCGCAACACTGACAGAAGGTTTCGTATATCCGAGGGCTTCGGCAATATCTGTAGAACGCGCATAACCCTTGTTTTCCAGTAAAATCAGAATCTGTTCGAGATAATCTTCCGCGGATTCGTAAATGTTCATGTTCATCCTTCTTTCAGGTTGTAAGTCTTCACTAATCTGTCAATCAATGTATCATATTAACTGCCTGAAATCAATCGGATTTTCAGTTAGTTTATATTCCTGAATTTCTTATACGCCAGTCGCTTGGTGAAACGCCGGTCATTTTCTTGAACTGATGGGAAAAATGGGCAGGAGAAATATATCCTACGGCGGATCCGATCTCAGCAACGGAAAGATCTGTTTCTGCCAGCATTTTTTTGGCGTTTTCACAGCGGACTGCGTTATGATACCACAATAGGGTGTGGCCTGTTTCATGTTTAAAAACACGGGCAAGATAATAGCTGTTCACATAGAGTATTCCGGCGATTTCTGACAGTGAAAACTTTTGTTCGCTGTGCTCACGGATATATTGCGCAGCCTGCAGAGCGAGGCGTTTTCCTGCTGTAGTCTGGCTTTCATTCACCATTCCTGTTTCCTCCGATGATGCTTAGTGCATTATGATATTAGCATAGACTAATAGCAGAATCAAATGTTTCCGAACATAATACAAACGTTTTTGATATTATTTCAAAAATGGTCAATATTAGACATGGAAAATGGATTAGCATATGCTAATATACTATCTGTTGTTAGCAGGCGCTAATGACAAAATAACGGCGGAAAGAGGCAAGCGCTGTGAAGAGGGTATTACGACTGGGAACAAGTTTGATGCTGAGCTTGTTTTTGATTCTGCAGTGTCTTTCGGTTTTCGGTGAAGCAGTCAGCACTCGCTGGGCGGACGCATCAGATGAAATAGACCGGTATCTGGATACAGCCTTTGAGGAGTTTCTGGCCGGAAACTCAGATGCGGCATACAGCAATGTCAATGATGCTTATTTCCGGGTGTATGAAACAACCGGATTTGAACGTCAGACCATGAGCTATATCTCCGGCGTCCGCAAAAACGCGGTGGAAATGCAGTTTTCAGCCTGTAAAGCGGCAGTCAAGAAAGACAATACAGACAAGGAAACAATCGTTTCTGTACGCAGTTCACTGTTTAAGCTGAAAAGCATGATCCGTGAAGACGGCAACAAACTGGCTGCGCAGCAGGGCGGAGCACAAAGCGAAAACAAGTTCTATAAAGGCGGAGAACCGGTTTCATCTGATCCTTATCCTGACTATTCTCCAGATCCGAATGCCGCGGCCAAATATGCCAGCTGGTATGAGGCTGCAAGCCTGGTAAAGGAACTGCTGGACACGGCATACCTGGCCTATCTGGATAAAGATTTCGAAGCGGCGGAAGACAATCTGAATACTGCATATTACAGCGTTTATGAGGAATCCGGACTGGCGCATAAAATCTATACAGGCCTGGGTTTATCAGACCGTCAGGAAGTGGAAAGCCAATTCAATGCATTGCGCAGCCTGATTCATAATGGGTCGGATAAGTTTCAGAAGAATAAGTACCGTACTACAAGCGATAAAACGAAACAGGTTATATTGAAAAAAGCCAGAGCGCTGGATGAACAGGTTGCCGCGGAGAAAGAAACGACTGAATCTGCTGAAATCACGATCCCGGAAGAGGCGGCTGCAGCGGAACAGGCCAGTCCGCAGTGGCTGACGTTCCTCGGAGCCTTCGGCATCATTGTCCGCGAAGGACTTGAGGCAATCCTGGTCATTGCCGCGATCATTGCCTACCTTGTCAAGAGCGGGAACGGAAAGAGCCTGAAGAATGTGTATATCGGCGCTGTGGCCGGGATCCTGGCAAGCTTTGCCGCAGCTGCTGTTCTGTACTTTGTCAAACAGGCTGTGGCCGGAGCCGGCATGGCGCAGGAATTGATTGAAGGGATTACGGCACTGATTGCCGTCTGCGTACTGTTCTATGTTTCCAACTGGATGATTTCGAAGGCGGAAGCAGCAGCATGGACAGGTTATATTGATAACAAGGTTCGTTCCGGCGTGGAAAAGCGTTCCGCTTTCACGCTGGCGTTCACAGCATTTCTGTCCGTTTTCAGGGAAGGCGCGGAAGTCGTGCTCTTCTATCAGCCGATGCTGCAGGAAGGAAATGCCGGCATGGTCTGGGCCGGCTTCGGAGCGGGCGTTGTGATTCTGGTGTTTGTCTATCTGGCGATCACGAAGCTTTCCGTGAAACTACCAATCAAGGTGTTCTTCACGGCAACATCGATCCTGATGGCTGTGATGTGCGTCAGCTTCCTTGGAAGCGGTATCAAGGAACTGGCAGAAGGCAATCTGTTTGATCTGACACTCCGTGTACCGGGTATTCCGGAAAATGACGTGATTCAGGTCTTCGGAATCTATCCTTACCTGGAGACGCTGGTGCCGCAGTTGATCCTGTCGATTATCCTGCTGATCACCTTTATGATTGCCCATTACCGCGGCAAGCTGGCAGCCCAGAAAAAGGAACTGACAGCCGTGCATTCATAAGATTTTTCGTATGGTGCCCCCCGCGTGCCATGCTGAAGAATACTATCCCGGAAATCACGATTGTACTGTAAATCAAAGGAGGAACTTACACATGAAGAAACTGCTTTCTCTGGTACTGGCCGCAATGATGCTGTTCAGCCTGTCCGCTGTCGCGATGGCTGAGGACGAAGCTGGTTTTGATGAATTTGAACTGGGCGTTGAAGGCGAGCAGGAAGTCGGATTCATGACCATGAGCATGGTATATTTCCAGCCTGTGGATATGGCGCCTGTTGATCAGGCGACTGCCAAGGAAAATACGGACCTGCATATCGAAGTGGACCTGACTGCCAATGAAAACGGCTATGCCTTCCCGGTGGATCAGTGGGTGCCCTATCTGACCATTGATTTTGTGATTAAGGACACCGAGGGTAAGGAAGTGACTTCCGGTTCCATGATGCCCATGGCGGCCTCCGACGGCCCTCACTACGGCAACAACATCAAACTGGCTGACGGTGAATACTCTATCACGCTGTACATCAAGAGCCCTGCTGAAAACGGATATCTGCTGCATGTGGACTCTGAGACCGGCGTTGACGCCAAGGATGGTTTCTGGACTGAGCCCCTGGAAGCGACCTGGACCGGCTGGAAGTTTGTCAAGCAGTGGTAATCGATTCCTGACTGTGAAGGTGTTCTGATCTGCCGGCGTGGTATCCGCGGGGGATGCCGCGCCGGCGGGTTGTATCTGTTTATTCTGTTTGGGGGAAGGCGTTTTGCTGTACTATCTCTGGACTGTTATACAGGATCTTTTCTTCACGGTTACAATGGTGACACTGATGCCTGCGGTACTGGGCCTTTCATGCGGAAAAACGGGACGCAGAGGCCATATTGCGGGCATCTGTACCGGTATTGCGGCAGGCGTTGCACTGGCCGCGGTCAAACAAACAACAAAGCTGATCATATCCAGTCACTGGAATCATTGGACATATGTTTTTCTGATGATATCCACTGTGGCGTTTTTTGTGTGTTCCCTTATACGGGGAGGAAAAACAGGGAAACCCGGGAAAAGCGGTTTTTCTCTGGTTGTTTGCGGAACAGCAGTCTCCGCAGGGATGATCTTTTTCAGACTGCCAACGGTTTTGCTTTATCCCTTCAGCTTTAATACCATGGGAAACGGTTTCTTTTCAGGCTATTATATGGAGCGGTTAGGCGGCTGGGCGCTGGCGCTTCTGCTATTGTTCGTATATTCGCGCATCCTGTATGGCTGCGCTGTTCATATCAGGCAAACAGGTGTTCTGCGCGGTATTCTGCGCGCTGGTTTGCTGACCTATTTTATCTATTGCCTTGGCCGTTTCTTTGTTCCCTGGATCAGTCGGGCAAAATGGCTGAAGTGGCCGGTGAAATATACGGAAGCTGAGTATGGCTGGATCGGCTCCTTCAGCATGTGGACTGCGACAAACGCAATGGCATTCATCTGGATCTGTGCGGCTTTGGCAGCGCTGCTTGCTTTCCTTTTTCTGCTGGAGAACACGCGGGTGACTGAACCATATGAACATGCTGCTCAGCTGCGTAAACTAAGAGCCGGAAATCGGCACCGGAGACGGCTGGCAATCATGGCCCTGGTTATGATCTTTCTGTTTGTGATGATCCTGACGGTTGTCAAGGCATATGACACCAGAGAGGTGGAATTGTCCGCTCCGGAGGTTTACACCATAGAGGGAGACAACATTCTGATTCCGACAGAATCAGTAAATGACGGTCATCTGCACCGTTTCGAATATACCACTGAGCGGAATGTGACGATCCGATGGATTGTGGTGAAAAAGCCGAATTCAGCCAGCTTCGGTGTTGGATTCGACGCCTGTGAGGTGTGCGGGAATGCCGGTTACTACGAGCGCGGCAGTCAGGTAGTCTGTAAGCGCTGTGATGTGGTGATGAACATCAATACCATAGGGTTTAAAGGCGGATGCAATCCGATTCCCCTGGCCTATGAAGTGAGCGGCGGCAATCTGGTGTTCCGGCTGGAAGATTTGCTGGCAGGAGAAAAAGAATTCAGATAGGAGGCGCGTACAGATGCTGTTCAGAATGATCCGCGGCGTGCTTTTTCATCAGAAGGGAAAGATGCTGCTGATCGCGTTTACGATTGCGCTCGGGGCCAGTCTGGCCACAGGCATGCTGAACGTGATGATGGATGTAGGCGACAAGGTGAATCAGGAACTTAAAAACTATGGTGCGAATATTGTGGTAAAACCAAAAGATTCCTCTCTTCTGGCTGATATCTATGATGTGGGCGAAAGCGGGGAAGAACTGAATACAGCCTGGTTGAATGAATCCGACCTGGGCAAGATCAAAACAATCTTCTGGGCGTTCAACATTGTGGATTTTGCACCGCTTCTGGATACGCAGGCTGAGCTCCCGGACGGCAGCGTTGTTAAATTGAACGGAAGCTGGTTTAATCATCATCTTTCGCTTCCCACGGGTGAAGAATTGGATGCGGGTGTTGTCGGCATGCGTTCCTGGTGGGATATCACGGAAGGCCGCTGGCTGGACGAGAAGGATGAGAATGCAGACGAGGAAATCATGATCGGGGCTGTGATTGCCCGGGAACAGGGTTGGAAAACAGGAGACAGTATCACGCTGAAAGCCGCAAAAGCTGAGAAGACTGTGACTGTGGTCGGTATTTATGACGCGGGCGGCGATGAAGACGAGCAGATCTTTGGCACACTGGAGCTGGTACAGGAACTGACGGGCCGTGAAGGGAAAGTGGCTTCAGTGGAGGTATCCGCCATTACTACGCCGGATAACGAACTGGCGCGCCGGGCAGCAAAGAACCCTGCAGCGCTTTCCGGCCGGGATTATGAAACCTGGTATTGTACGGCTTATGTAAGCGCTATCTGCTATCAGATTCAGGAAGCAATTCCCGGTTCCGTGGCTTCTGCAGTGCGAAAAGTTGCAGAAGGCGAAGGCGCGGTGCTTGAGAAAACACAGCTGCTCATGATTCTGATTACGGCGCTGAGCCTGATCGGTTCCGCATTAGGCATCAGCAATCTGGTGACGGCCAGTGTAATGGAACGAGCGAAAGAAATCGGCTTGTTAAAGGCCATCGGTGCGCGGGACTATTCGATTACCGGAGTTATTATGACAGAAATCATGGCAACAGCGCTGTTGGGAGGAGTTGCCGGGTATTTCCTGGGGTTTGGTTTTGCCCAGCTGATCGGCCACAGTGTGTTTGGCGCCGCAGTTGAAATGAAACCAGCGGTTATACCCATTGTAGCAGGTCTTGTTGCTGTAGTGACACTTGCCGGCAGCCTGCCTGCAATCCGGACAGTACTGAGACTGCGTCCGGCCGAAGTGTTGCACGGGGGTCATTGAAATGACAAAAAGAAGAATGTTTCTGCGGATGATTACCGCATCATTACTCAGGCGCCGGAGCCGGATGCTGATTGCGCTGTTATCCATCGGGATCGGGGCAACGATTCTGGCGGGGCTTGTAACGATCTATGTGGATGTGCCCCGGCAAATGGGGGCTCAATTCAGATCTTTTGGTGCGAATATGCTGATATTATCTGATGATGGTATGGCCAAAGATCAGATGGATAAAGCGCTGGAAAGCATTCCGGCTGATCAGTTGGTTGGTGCTGCACCATATCGTTATATCCGGGTTGACATGACTACGCGGCAGCAATCCTTTACTGCTGCCGGGACAGATTTTGATCAGATTACTAAAACCAGCCCTTATTTCAGCGTTGAAGGCCGGTATCCGGAGAAGTCCAGAGAGGTTCTGGTTGGAAAAGAAATCGCAGAAACAATCGGCATACGGGCAGGCTCCAGTATGGAACTGACCTGGCAACCGACAGCAGGTAACACAGAAGGTGATCCTTCAGAAGACAGACAGCCGGGAGCGGTATTGACCGGAAGCGCGGAAGGATGGAGCGGCGGAACGGTATATGTCACTGTTAAACTGGACGATTCCGCAAAGATCGCTTCCCTGACAATTGACGCGGGTACTCAGACTCCGGAGATCGGCGGCCTGGCACAAACAGACGAAGCTTTTACCCGTCAGTTTATTGGAAAGGATCTTCCGCTGAAACTGGAAGAAGATGTGGATGCGCTGAGCGGCGCGACGGTCACATCCACGGCCGTGGTGGAAGCTCTGAATACCGCACACAATACTCAAAGCGCTGTGGCAGCAAAAACAATAAAGTATACAGTGACCGGGATTCTGACAACCGGTGGTGAAGAGGAATCCTACGTGTTCATGAACCTGGAAGATATGGCAGCCCTTACCGGAAACGATGCCGTGGACGTAGTGGAACTGAGCGTCAGCGCGTCAGCTGAAGAGCTTGAAACTTATGCGGAACAGATTACCGAAAATGCGGATGGCGTCCGGGCTCGCCTGGTGAAACGGGTTACCCGATCTGAAACAGCGGTGCTTGGAAAACTGCAGAGCCTTGTGTTTCTCGTAACAGCGGTTGTGCTGATTCTGACAATGATCTGTGTTTCCACGACTATGATGGCAGTGGTTTCTGAACGTCGGCGTGAAATCGGACTGCGAAAAGCGTTAGGTGCATCTGATAGGAGCATCCGGACGGAATTTCTGGGCGAAGGTATGTTTCTGGGCTTGTTGGGCGGTGTTCTGGGAGCAATCCTGGGCTTTGTATTTGCCCAGGTTGTCAGTGTCAATGTATTTGGTTCCTCGATCACTTTCCAGCCATTGTTGATTCCGGCGGCAGTGATTGTATCCATGGGTGTGGCAGCACTCAGTTGTCTGCAGCCGATTAAACGTGCGGTCGCTATTGATCCTGCAATCGTACTCAAAGACGAGTGATAAGGAGACGTGAACGATGAGTCTGCTTGAACTGAAGAATGTATCGAAAATCTATGGAGATCTGAAGGCTCTGGACAATGTAAATGTACACGTAGATAAAGGCGAGTGGGTCGCGATCATGGGCCCGTCCGGCTCCGGAAAGAGCACCATGATGAATATCATCGGCTGTATGGATAAGCCTACACTTGGTGAAGTTCTGCTGGATGGCGTGGATATTGCAAAGGAGAGCAGTAAAAAACTTACAGATATCCGCCGGGACAAAATCGGCCTGATTTTCCAGCAGTTTCATATGGTGAACTATCTGACTGCTGTTGAAAACGTTATGGTCAGCCAGTATTACCATTCAATGCCGGATGAACAGGAAGCGCTTGAAGCGCTTGGACGAGTCGGACTGCGGGAACGGGCACATCATTTGCCCAGCCAGCTGTCAGGTGGTGAACAACAGCGTGTCTGTGTCGCACGAGCTCTGATTAATCATCCGGAACTGATCCTGGCTGACGAACCTACAGGAAACCTGGATGAAGCAAATGAGAATATCGTCCTGGACCTGTTTGCTCAGCTGCATGCGGAAGGCACGACGCTGATTGTGGTAACACATGACCCCGAAGTAGCGGACGCTGCGCAAAGGACGATCGTGCTGGAACATGGCAAGGTAGCCAGGGAAGTGATTAATGAACATTTTGATGAGCAGCAGAAAGATTGGCTTGCCAGGCTGAAACCTGAGAACAAGAGGTAATACGATATGAAGAAAAACATTTTCTGCGGTATCCTGCTGGTTCTGGCAGCTGTCATTGTTATTGGCTCTGTCACTGTGCTTGGTCCATGTATTCATGAAGATGGAAGTGAAGCGCCTTGTACCAGTGCGGGTAGGGCTGTTCTTTGTGTCGGATGTGTACTGGCGGCCTTGGCAGTGTTGATTCTGTTCATTCGCAAGCCATCAGTCCGTATGATTTTGTTCTTTTCCTCACTGTGTGCTGCTGCTGCGGGGATTGCGCTTCCTGGAACGATTTTCCCACTTTGCAGGATGGATACCATGCACTGCCGTGCGGTCATGAAACCGGCGATGATCATCCTTTTTGCTTCTGAACTGATCGTTTCTGTGTGCGGGATTATCGTTGAAAGGAACAAAATCAGGAGAGAAAAGGTATGAAGCATTTTTCGCTGATGATCCGGAATTTAACGCGAAGACCGGGAAGGACGACATCTCTGATTCTTCTGACAGCTTCTCTGGCGATGTCCCTTTTCTGCGGAACGATTGTTGTTTCTTCATTAAGGCGGGGACTGAGCAGCATGGAAAATCGTCTTGGAGCCGATATCATTGTGGTACCGGCTGAGGCGGAGTCAAAAGCCAGCATGAAGAATCTTCTTTTGCAGGGAACGATCGGAACTTTTTATATGGATGCTTCTGTATTGGAAAAGGTTCGGGAAACAGAAGGCGTTGAGAGAGCCTCAGCCCAGATTTTTCTTTCGTCCATGAAGGCCGACTGCTGTTCTGTTAAGGTCCAGATCATCGGCTTTGATCCTGAAAACGATTTTGTTGTACAGCCATGGATTGCCGAGAGCCTGAATCATCAGCTGGGCAACATGGAAGTTGTTGTTGGCTGCAGGGTTGAAACAGATGTGGGAAACAATTTTCGTATTTATGACCGCAGCTGCCGGGTTGTGGCAAAACTGGCATCCACCGGGACGGGGCTTGATACCGCTGTTTACTGCAATATGAATACGATTCATATATTGCTTCAGGCAGCAGAGGAAAAAGGAATCACCCATAAAATCGATTCGGGAAACGATTCGGAAGTGGTTTCCGCTATCTATGTCAGAGTTCTTCCCGGAGCAGATCCCGGGCTGGTAAACAACAGACTGAACGGGCGTGTGCGGAAAGCAACCGCAATCCGAACCGCCGGAATGATGACCGAGGTGGCAGACAGCCTGAACGGCGTATCCCGGATCATTGCAATCCTGATTTGCGCGGTCTGGGTATTGGCGCTGATCATCCTGTTTATTGTTTTTTCGATGATGGTCAATGAGCGACGGCGGGAACTGGCAGTATACAGATTACTGGGAATGAGCCGGAAGATGCTGTCCGGAATGATCCTGAAGGAGACCGCACTGTGCAGTTTTACTGGTGCTCTGTGCGGAACAGTACTGGGTGCAATCATAGTGTTTCCTTTTACTACGCTGATTGAAACCAGCCTGAAGCTGCCCTATCTGATACCTGATGCAGGGACCATCGTTCTGTATGCATGCTTTGCAATTATGGTTACCGCATTGGTTGGATGCGCGGCGGGTTCCAGGACCGCGTCCGGACTGAGCCGTGTGGATCCGGGAACAACGCTGAGGGAGGGTGCGTAAGATGCAGCTGAAAGCAGAAAACATTTCCCGGCGTTACTTCCGAAAGCATGGAGAGGCAAATTATTTTGAGGCGGTCCGTCAGGTTTCACTGACATTGGAAAGCGGAAAGCTTACTGTGCTGAATGGGAAAAGCGGTTCCGGCAAGACGACTTTGCTGAATATGCTTGCAGGGTTACTGAACCCGTCGGAAGGTAAGGTTTTTCTGGATGAAACAGATCTTTATGCTTTGGAGGACAAGGCTTTATCCAGGATGCGCAATGAAAAGATAGGCGTTATTCCCCAGGGACGAAGCGCTGTTGATACACTGTCAGTATATGAAAACATCCTGCTGCCGGGAATGCTGTATGGGAGAACCCTGCGGACAGAAGAAGCAGAAAACTGGATGGAGGTCTTTGGCATCTCCGATTTGCGGAACGCAATGCCGGCGGAATTGTCCGGAGGAGAGCTTCGGCGGATGGCGATTGCCCGTACACTGACAGCGAGCCCGGAAGTAATTCTGGCGGACGAACCGACAGGGGATCTGGACAATGATAATACAATTGTTGTTTTAACTGCGCTTCAGCAGGCTGCAAAAGCAGGAAAAACGGTGTTGGTAGTCAGCCATGAAACTGACGCGGAGGCATATGCGGATCGAATCTATCATATGAATCATGGGATGATAGAATAAGGAGTGAGCAGAAGATGGGAGAATGCGAATCTCTTGAAAACTACCTCAAACAAATACTCATTCTTCTGGAAACAAAAGGATATGCCCGCTCAAAGGATATCGCTGACAGCATGGGAGTATCAAAGCCTTCGGTATGTGTCGCAATGAAAAAACTGAAGGAAAACGGTTGTATTATGATGAGTAACCGGAGTCCTGTCTGTCTGACAGATAAAGGATATGCGATTGCCAGGCAGTTTTATGACCGGTATAAAACCCTGACGCGTATTCTAATTCAGCTGGGGGTCGATGAACAAGTCGCAGAAAAGGATGCCTGTAAAATCGAACATGATCTTTCTGACGAGAGTTATACCGCTATCTCCAGGCTGCTTTTGAAAGAAACATAAACAGATTTTGGTACGGGTAAAACATCTTGACAGAAGCTTGTTTTTTTGTTATATTGATTGTGCAAAAGCAAATTTCGCACGAGCAAAGAAGGGAGGGAATGAAAGACGGCAGACGAATATGTAAACTATGACGTACTGAAACTGAAGAATCAAGTGTGTTTTCCGCTGTATGCCTGCTCAAAAGAATTAGTTCGTCAGTACGGACCATATCTGAAGGAACTGAATCTTACCTATACCCAATACATTGTCATGATGGTGCTTTGGGAAAGGGTGACTGTTTCCTCCCGGGAGCTTGCTGAATGTCTCCATCTGGATTACGGAACCCTGACACCGGTACTGAAAAGGCTATGCCAGGCGGGATACCTGACGAGGGAGCGCGCTTCTGAGGACGAGCGGCTTCTGACACTGACACTGACGGAGGAAGGACGAAAGCTGAAAACGAAGGCCGCCCGCATTCCCCAGGCGATCGCGGAATGTATGGGCCTGACCACGGAGGAATTCGGAACACTATATACGCTGACCTATAAGGCGCTGAAGAACATGGAAGAAAAAAATGTGTAAGGAGGATCCAAACATGTCTACAGTTTATGATTTCAAAGTAAAGGACAGAAAAGGAAACGAGGTATCCTTAAACGAGTACGCCGGAAAGGTGCTGCTGATCGTCAACACGGCCACAGGGTGCGGCTTCACTCCCCACTATGAGCCGCTGGAAGCGATGTATAAGGAATTCAGGGAACGGGGATTTGAGATCCTTGATTTTCCGTGCAACCAGTTTGCCGGCCAGGCTCCCGGCTCGGAAGACGAGATTCATGAGTTCTGCACGCTGAAATTCGGAACGGAGTTCCCGCAGTTCGCGAAGATTGATGTCAACGGCGAGAATGCTGATCCGCTGTTCGCCTGGCTGGCAACAGAAAAGCCGTTCAAAGGCTTCGGCAAGGGGCTGAAAAACGCGGCGCTGAACAAGTTTGCGTCCATGAATAATAAGAAGTACGGCGAAAAAACCTATATTGGATGGAACTTCACCAAATTCCTGATCAACCGGGAAGGAAAAGTCATTGCCCGCTTTGAGCCCACAGAGGATATGGAGAATGTCAAAGCCGCTGTTGCCGCTGCACTGTGAAACAGAGAGGGATCAGAATATGTGAGAAGAACTGATCATGGCTTCACGCCCGGCCAGACTTCGTCAATGAAGCGCTGCCCGGGCTTTGTCTTTTCCTGCTCCTGCCGGGCATCCCATGTCCGCAGGCGAAGGAAACCCAGCATGGTTACCTCAACTTGCATCATTCCGGACTATGTACCATAATAACTACTTCAGGTGTATCGAACAGCGAAACGGAACCTCTATTTCGGTTGATGGGTTTTCAGATATTCCTCAAACTCCGGTGTTCTGCTCCAATACCTGACGCCCCAGTTTTCAAAGTTCCATTCATCCATGTACTGATTACATTCATAGTCTATATAGTAAATCAGGTTTTCCCGGACAACAAAGTTCGTGGGGAAATAATCAATGTTCAGCCCGGCTTTCTTTGCCAGTTCCGCCATTTCACGAACCTGTACAATATATGCTTCGACAGAAACACCATCACGCACCAGATCAATAATTGTCGGCCCGTCAATATATTCCTTGACAATTCTCTCACAGGAATCATCGACAGAAAACATAACAGGAATCCTGATTCCCGCTTCCCTCAGCCTTCTGTAATCGTTTTTCTCCGACTCGATCTTGTTACCAAAGGAATAGTAATCACAAGGCTCATGATGGATCTGTTTTAAAACCACTTTCTTTCCGCGTGAGCAGGAAAGATAAGAGTATCCGCCTTTCCCATGCCCCAGCAGCCTGATGATCTCATAATCCGTCCCGTTGACACAGACCACCTCACCGGTGCGCATATTCCCCGGACATGCGGGTATGGCGTGTTCCATCGTCAGTCACTCCCGATCGTCGTAAACTAAATTGCCGGAAACATGTATTTCCAACCGGCAGTTCTGCCTGCATAAATCTTCTTCCGCGCTCATCTGGAAATAAGGTGTACCATCCTTCCGGAAGTGTACCCGGCGAATGCCGTCGCAGCGCAGATGCTCATGAATACCGGTTTCCGCATGATAAGCGATCATGGTGTCGCCCAGGTCATTGACAAAAAAGGAATTATGCCCGGGGCCGTATTCTCCCGCTACAGAACGGAAAGTCAGAACAGGCGTTATGCTTTTTTCCCAGGCGCCCGGATCCGTCAGGTCGTTTTCCCCGTCAGCGGTCAGCATCCCCAGCGCATAGGTATATGCGTTTGCCGATCCGCCGGAATAGGTGAGGTATACTTTTCCGCCGCGGACAAGCGCATAGGGCCCTTCATTATTGATGGTACCCGCCACATTTTCCCATCCGTACAGCGGGCGGGACAGCAGGACCGGATCACTTACCAGCCGCCAGGGCTCACGCTCGCTGACCCGCGCGATATACAGCATGGAACCGGTGTCCCGGGGCGTACCGATATGCCTGCGGTATGACCAGACCATATAGGATCCGCTCCCGGCCCTGATATAGGTCATGTCCAGCGTAATGCCGTCGGCGGAAAGCGGGGTTCCGTCCTTCCTGACGACAGGAACCGGATCCTCCCAGTCTTCGGCGCAGATAATCCTGCCTCCGTTTTTCAGCTTCATCACATGGCACTGCGGCCCCCAGACATGGCCGCTGACCGCAAACAGGATGTATGCCTCCCCGCCGATGATATGAAATTCCGGAGCCCAGAAGGTTTGCTCCAGGCCGCGATCCGGGTCGTACGGCAGGATCAGATGCTCCGCGGCATCCGGGACAAACAGCCCTTCCACGCTGTCAGCTTCCCGGACATACAGGCCGATGTCATTCCGGTTGTCGCTTGTCCCCAGGAAGTGCCACTTTCCGTTCCACGGAAAAATCACCGGGTCGCCGTACCCCCGGGCCAGGGGAAACTGAAACGCCTGTCTGCGGATCGTGCCCTCAACGGTATAGGTTCCGCGCTTTCCGAAATCGACGCCGTCCGTATTCCAGCCGACTTTCCGGACCGCGCATGAGCCGTCACTGTAAAATACGGAAGCCTGAATACGCTCCAGATCCTTTGCAGACCTTACCGTAACCTGTTCCGGAAACCGCACCTCTTCCTGGCGGACGGGTGTCCACCAGCGGATTGCCTCTTCGGCGATTTCGGGGTTCACCGGCAGGGTTTCGGATACAGTATATCCCGAAAGCGCCGCTTCGTTTACCGGGCCGATTTCTTCGAAACGGATCAGATCCCGGGTTTTCCAGAGAAAAACGTTCCCTTTGTCACAGGCGAACGGTTTACCGGCTTCATCGATCATTTTGCCGCATATCCCGATCCAGCCGTCTTCCATCGCAAACAATCCGGGCTCACGGATTCCGACGGGCACGATAGTATCCTCCCGGGATACCGTTCCCTTTGCAAACAGGATCCCATAATCCCGGTTCAGGGGCTGTGCCTCCTGTCCCGGGCGGCGGAAAGAAAAATGAACGGCACAGGCCAGACCGGCAGGATAGTCCGCCGGATCAACCGGCTTTGTACCGACAGTGAACAGAACATCCATGATTGTACATTTCCCCCGTTCCTGACTGACAGGCGATATGATTGAGGCCTTTTACAGCAGGGCGGCGAACACAGCCGCCACATCGCCGCGGATCACGAGTTCAGCGCGGCTGTCCGCCGGCGTCGGTTCCCGGTTGATCACAACCAGGTGTTTTCCGCGGAAGTCTTCCGTGAAGGAAGCCGCCGGCTCGACCGCCAGGGAGGTTCCCGCGACGATCAGCGTATCCGCGTTCGTGATCTCCCGGCGGGCGCCGATACAGACATACTTTTCCAACGGCTCACCGTACAGCACCACATCCGGCTTGACGACCCCGCCGCATTCGCAGCGGGGGATCCCTTCGGCATGCAGGACGGCTTCCATGGGAAAGGAAGCGTTGCATTCCATGCAGTGATTTTCATGCACGTTTCCGTGCAGCTCATAGACCCGGATGTTCCCGGCCTGCCTGTGCAGTCCGTCAATGTTCTGGGTGACGATGCCCCGGAGCCTGTCCTGCTTTTCCAGTTCGTACAGATACCGGTGCGCCGCGTTCGGCTTCGCGTCCGGATACAGCAGGTGTTTCCGGTAGAAGGCGAAGAACTTTTCCGGCTGCAGGTAGAAGAAGGTTTTACTCAGAATCATCTCCGGGGAAAGCCCGTCCTCCTCTCCGGCATACAGCCCGGACGCGGAGCGGAAATCCGGGATGCCGCTGGCGGTGGAAACGCCCGCGCCGCCGAAAAAGACGATCCTTTTCGACCGGGCGATAATCTCCCGCAGGCGGCCGATGGCATCATCCGTCATAGCAGCTGATCCCCGAAGCTTTTGATTTTTCCTTCATTGCCGGGGTCCGGCCTGTCTTTCGGGTCGATCAGGACCAGGGTGGCCCGGAAACTGTCCCGGCCCAGGCACTCCAGCAGTTTTCCGAAGGCTTTTTCGGCGCCGGCACCGCCCTGGCAGGCGAAGGCGGCGAGCTGCTTTTCGCGCAGCGCATCCCGGTTTTCCGACGCGAAGGTGCGGATTGGCGGCGCGATGGTTCCGGCCCATACCGGGAAGCCGATGACGACCTGGTCATAGAGATCCGGATTAAAGGAACAGGGAAGCAGGGCCGGCGTTTCCGCCATGACGGCGCTTTTGCCGCCCCAGAGGAACTTCCGGATTCCCTTGTCCGGGAACGCTTTGGCCGGCTTGACCTCAACCAGGTCCGCGTTCAGGGCCTTTGCCAGTTTTTCCGCCGCCCATGCGGTGTTTCCGCCCATGGAATAATAAACGATCGCAGTTTTCATGGTGATCACTCCCTGTGTTGATGCCTCATTTTACCGCAGATCAGGCTTTTACGAAACTGTTTTTGGAACGAAAGAACCGAGCTGAGTGATTTGACAACGGAATCATCCTGATGATACTATCCGGTATAAAGAAGATATTCATACAGAGGCGCAGGATGAAAGAAGAGGAAAAGGACGGAATCCTGATCACCGGTGTTTTTGATGAGGAGACCAAAAGAAGAAACGAGTCCATTGCCGATCTGTACGCGGCGGACGACAAATGGAAGCGCCGTGAGCAGACCCGGGAGAAGCTTCACCGGTTCCGGCGCAAATACGGACTCAAAATCGGGATTGGGATTGCC
>Ga0265298_10004482_pt1 | contig 17844 bp, 16 predicted proteins | sample AusTroGonzalo_MG_3_FD_193486 | JGI IMG/M metagenome (GOLD analysis project Ga0265298, IMG submission 193486) | Bovine rumen microbial communities from tropical cattle in Woodstock, Queensland, Australia - Gonzalo_01 | ecosystem: Host-associated > Mammals > Digestive system > Stomach > Rumen ... | reverse complement strand
GGCCTCCTGGAAACTCAACACCTTGCATTTCCATCTCGCCGACGATGAGTCGTGGTGTTTGGAAATCAAGGGTTTACCTGAATTGACGGAATATGGCGCGCATCACGCCCTCCCCGACTGGAACCTTCAAGAGACCTCGGCACTGAAACCCACCGCCAACGGTCGCATAGGCAATGTAACTTATTACACATCAGAGGAATACAAACAAATCCTTCGTTATGCTTGGGAACGTCGCATTAGAGTGATTCCAGAGTTCGACACCCCAGGCCACTCACGCGCCTCCATCAAGGCCATGCAAGCATACGAGCGGCACACAGGCGACACGTCTTTCCGCTTACAAGATTCCGCCGACACCTCATGTTATTGGTCGGCACAGGACTTCACCGACAATGTGCTGAGTGTCTATCTGCCGAGCGTTTACAAGTTCTACGGCGTAGTCTTTGACGAGGTCATCCGCCTGCATCAAGAGGCTGGTGTGCCGTTACCCGCCATCCATATCGGCGGCGACGAGGTGCCTAATGGCGCATGGTCTAGCCGCGACCGCCATGAAATGAAGGAAATCTTCACCAACGGCATGTTGGACCTTGCCGAAAAACGTGGCATCCGCCTCGCTGGTTGGGAGGACATCGCCCGAAACTTGGAACCCGAGACGCAAGAACGTCTCAAACGCTCCCTTTACTTTCTCAACATATGGAACACCAACGGCATTGAAGGCTTCCCTGTCGTGCTTTCGCCCGCGGCTTACACCTACCTCGACCTTGCCTACAGCGACAGCCCCAACGAAATCGGCCTCTCATGGGCGGGCTATGTGGACGAACGCAAGACCTTTGCCCTGCAACCCAAAGACTATATAGGCGACATCATCGGCGTGGAGGCACAGCTCTGGTCGTCGCAGTTGCGCAGTTTCAATGATGTCACCTACCAAATGCTTCCCAAAGCCCTCGGTGTGGTCGAGAGGGCATGGAACGCCAAACCCAACTGGCCTTCCAACGAGGCCTTTGCCAACGACTTTGACCGCTTTTACAGCATCGTCAACGCAAAAGAAAAGCCCCTCTGGGAGCAGAAGGGCTATCTATATAAAAGAAGGTGAATCGATTACATCCTAAACACGCCAAACTGTTGCGGCGGGAAGGGTTGATTCAAGGAAGCCGCGATACCCAAAGCAAGAATTTTGCGCGTGTCGACGGGGTCGATGATGCCGTCGTCCCAGAGGCGTGCCGTGCTATAGAAAGCTGAGCCTTCGTAGTCGTACTTGGCCAGGATTTCCTTCTTCAGCTGGGCGATTTCGTCCTTCGGCATCTCCAAGCCTTTGTATTTGTACTGGTCTTCCTTCACCGTGGCGAGAACACTGGCCGCCTGTTCGCCGCCCATGACGGAAATTTTCGCATTGGGCCACATGAAGAGCAACCTCGGGCTGTAGGCGCGACCCGCCATGCCATAGTTGCCTGCGCCGAACGAGCCACCGAAGATGACCGTGAACTTGGGCACATTAGCATTACTGACCGCATGAACCATCTTGGCTCCGTCTTTGGCGATACCGCCCTGCTCGTACTGCTTGCCCACCATGAAGCCCGTGATGTTCTGCAAAAACACCAACGGGATGTTACGCTGGCAGCATAACTCAATGAAGTGCGTGGCTTTCAGTGCCGACTCAGAGAACAATACGCCAAAGTTAGCGATAATGCCCACGGGGAAGCCCATCAAATGGGCGAAGCCACAAACCAAAGTGGTGGCATACCTCGACTTGAACTCCTGGAAACGGCTGCCGTCAACGATGCGGGCGATGATTTCCCTCGGGTCGACAAGCTTGTGGAAGTCGATGGGCGCGAGGCCGTAAAGGTCGTGCGGGTCGTATAAAGGTGCCTCGACGGGCAGCATGTCCAACTTCTGGCGGTGCGACTTCTCCAAGGTCTTGAAGATGTTGCGGCAGATTTGCAAGGCGTGTTGGTCGTTTTCGGCCAAGTGGTCGGCCACACCCGACACGGAGGTGTGCATCTCGCCACCACCTAACTCTTCTGCCGTGACCACTTCACCCGTGGCGGCCTTCACCAACGGCGGTCCACCGAGATAGATGGTGCCTTGGTTGCGCACAATGATGGTTTCGTCGCTCATAGCGGGTACGTAGGCTCCACCGGCGGTACACATACCCATCACGATGGCGATTTGCGGGATACCCATCGCCGACATGCGCGCTTGGTTGTAGAAGAAACGGCCGAAGTGGTCGCGGTCGGGGAAGACCGTGTCCTGCTCGGGCAAGAAAGCGCCACCGCTGTCGACCATATAGACGCAAGGCAGGTGGTTCTCCATGGCAATCTCCTGGGCGCGAAGGTGTTTTTTCACCGTGTATTGCATGTAGGTGCCGCCTTTTACCGTGGCGTCGTTGGCTACGATGACGGCCTCGCGCCCTTGGATGATGCCAATGCCAGTGATGATACCCGCCGAGGGGAAGTCGTTGTTATAGGTGCCGTAAGCGGCCATCGGAGAGAGCTCCAAAAACGGCGTATTCGGGTCAATGAGGAGGTCGATGCGTTCACGGGCGAGGAGCTTGTTGCGTTTCTTGTGCTTGGCAATGGCAGATTCTCCACCGCCTTGCATCGCTTGGCCCATCGCCTCGCGGTATTGCGCCATCAACGCGAGGAAGTTCTTCTCGTTCTGCTTAAACTCCTCAGAGTCGGTTTTTATGTTTGATTTTAGGACTTGCATAAACGCTAAAATTGAAATCTAAGATTCGATGAAATCAAAGCACAAAAATAGGTATTTTTTGATTAGAACAAAGTTCTTCTGGTGAAAAACCACCCCCAATCCATCAAAAAAAGTAGGGACATGCCTTTTTGCAGTTAATTGTTACATTGTTGATTTTCAACATAAACTAATAAGGACATTCCAAAAAAGTAGGGACATCGCCCTGTGGCGACCCATCAGCCTCTTGACAAAGGTTTTTTCTGTATATTTTTGCGATGACAAAACAGAAGAATAATGAAAACGTATTTGAAATCACTCATCCTAACTATTGCTCTCTGCCTCGCCTTGGCAGCCTGCGACAGCCAGATAAAGCAGATGGAACAAGCTCAAGCCCTATATGAAGAAGGTGTGCAACTGCGTGAACAACGCCGCTCGGAAGAGGCTGCCGAAAAGTTCCTGCAAGGGCTGACCATCGTGCAGCGTTCCAATAAAAATACGGAAACCATCGAATTGGAAGGCCAACTCTGCGACAACCTCGGTGCCATGTACCTGAAACATGAACTTTTCGAAGATGCCTTCAAACAACACCAACAGGCCTTGCGTTGCTTCCGCCAAACGGCTGACTCCACGGGCATGATGAACGCCTACCGCAACAGCGGACGTGCCTTGCGGGCGCAGGAGCAATACACCCAAGCCAAGCAATACTACGACTCGGCTTTTCGCATCGCCACCTTCATCGGTGACAAGGCCATGCAGGGCGACCTCTATTTGGAGATAGGGCGCGACTATTACATGGAGACGGGCAACTACGCCAAAGGCATCGAAAGTGTGAACAGGGCCTTGAAATGCGGTCTCGACGATAACGACACGGACATCGCCCACATGACCTTGGGCATCCTCTATTATTACACGCGCGAGTACGACAAAGCCAGAACGCATCTGAACGAGGCTCTTCGTAGCGAGCGGGCGGGACTGAAGATGTCTGTGTATCAGACGCTTTACGCCATTGCCTACAGCCTTGGCGACTACCAAGAGGCGGTGCAATACCATAAACTATTCACCGAGAACATGATGCAAGCCGATGCGGAACATTCTAATGAGACCATGCAACGCATCAAGTCGGAATACGAGCTGAAAGCACAGCAGTGCGAGTTGGAGAGCCTTCACCGCAACCGCGACCTGAAGCTGTATCTCATCATCGCCTTGGCGGTGATTGCCTTGCTTGTCATCATCCTGATTGTGAGGAAGAAGATTAGCGACCACAAGTTGGAAATGGAGCATTTCGGGCGGCAGGTGGAGCGCGACCAGAACCGCATCCATGAGTTGGTGAGCGACATGGAGACGCTCATCCGCACAAACGACGAACTGCGGCGCAACCAGCAGAACCTGAACCAAAAGGATTTGATGATGATTGAGAAAATCATGATGCGAAACAAGATCATGGCCACCGCCCAGGCGCTCAGCGAGGAGGTGAACAACGACTCGCTGAACTTCAAGCTGACGGACAACGACTGGAAGGACTTCATCAACCTGACGGACTTGATTTTCGACGGTTTCTCGCAACGGCTGTTGGAGCTGTACCCGAAACTGTGCCAGTGGGATGTGCGCATCTGCTGCCTGTCGAAGAACGGTTTCTCCAACCAGGTGATTTCCATCCTGTTGGACACGCAGACGGACTCCTACTACAAGCGCAAGACCCGCATCAAACAGATGAAAATGGACCTCGGGGACGATAATCGGACTTTTGAGGAAATCGTGAATGCTGTTTAATCACAAAACATTCAAAACTTACAAAACAAATGAATAACAAGTCCAAAGAAAATCGTGTGGCGGCTGCACAACCGTGCGCCGCCGGGAAGCAGCCGGTTGGCGTGCTTCCCCCGACCAGCAACAAAGGTTTTGAGGGTTTTGCTGGTTTTGTGACAAAAAAGAATTAAATCATTAACAATCAAATAATTAAAACTATGAAAAGATTAGCATTAACTTTAGCAATTTTGCTCGCTTTCGCACTCGGTTGCGTGGCGCAGCAAGTCTTTTTCGACTTTGAAGACGGTACCCTTCAAGGTTGGACCACCCTCGATGGCGACGGCGACGGCCATTGTTGGGAACCTTCTATCGGTGGAATGGGCCACAATTCCAATGGAATGGTGATGGCTTATTCCAGGGACTATGCCACTGGCGATTCTCTAACGCCAAATGAGTTTCTCGTTTCACCACGATTGGTTTTGAAAGAGGACTGGTCCGTAATCAATTTCTATGTTTGTGCCTTGGATGAAATCTACTGTGCCGAACATTTTGGGGTTGACATCTCAACTACAGTCAACGACGACCCGTTGGCTTTCACGCTCTTGTCGGAATGGACTTTAACCGCCAAAGATGCGGGAAACCGTCAGGGTAACTGGTATGAGTTCACTGTCGACCTTTCAACTTATGCAGGTCAGGAGGTCTATGTCGCCATTCGTCACCACTATTGTTCTGGACAATCTGCCATTTGTGTTGATGATATCGAAATTTATGGTGAGATTGTAGTAGCCTATGACAACACCCACTATGTCGATGCCATTCAAATATGTGCCACGGACGGCCTCAATCATTTTCCTCTTACCATTAATGTAGAAAATGCCGAATCGGGTCCTAATTACGGCTGTCTCTACACCCAACCCAATCCATCATGGTTCTTCGTCAAGATGGATGAACCTGGCGATGTCATCCTCAATATCAATGCACAATGCGAGGGTGGTTTTTTTGATGTGGATTTCTGTTGTTGGGGTCCCTTTAACGCGCTTCCCGAAAGCTCCGAAGAATTGACGCAAGACAAAGTGGTCGACTGTTCGTACAACAGCTCTGTGCCTATAACGTGCACTATTCCAAGTGAAGCGCAAATGGGTGAATATTATGTACTGGTTGTTACAAATTATGCTAATATGCCTGGCGACCTCATCTTCTCTATAATTGGAGGAACTGGCAGCCTCGAATGTCCTGGTACCCACCAAAGAGAATGGTACTACGAAATCCAGAACGACAACGGCAGCATCACTTACCAATACATGTACCAAGCAGGCGATACCATTGTCAACGACGAGCCAACCCATATCCTTGTGAAAATCAACACGCTTTACGACAAAGGCATACACACCGAAGAGACACACGAATATGTCTATGAACGCGATGGCAAGTTGTATTGGTGGAACAAGACTTTGGAGGAGTTTACCGTGCTGTATAACTTCAACGCCGAAGAGGGCGACGAATGGGAAATCAAGGTGGGAACGCAGAGCCTCACCGTGCATGTGGATGTGGCGCAATACGTCACCTACAAGAGCCAAACCTACAGAATGCTCACCATCAGCGACCCCGATGACCTCTTCAGCGGCGACATTGTGTGCGGCATCGGCCATCTCACCAGTTTCTTCCCCGAAAGGTTGATGGACAACGGCGACGGTGTGCGCGTGGAGGGCTTGCGCTGTTACTGGGTGGAGGACGAACTGGTGTTCAAATACGGCGACGAGGACTGCGATGCCATTTATGAGGAATTGCATGGGATTGAAGAAGACGGCCCTTCGACAGGCTCTGGGATCTTAATGGTTTATCCTAATCCAACCCATGGTATTTTGTTTGTAGAGACGCAATGCATTGCGTCTCTACCAGCCACATATCGCATCACCAACCTCATGGGCCAAACCTTGTTGACAGGCCAAATCACGGCCGAAACCCAGCAGATTGATGTGACGACATTGCCCCAAGGGATGTATTTTATCACCGTTGGCAACGCGATGCAGAAATTTGTGGTGAGATAAACAGTTGTATTATTTTGTACAAGCAGCCCGGGAAGCGATTCTCGGGCTGTTTGTGGTTATTTCTTGATTTTGATGTTTCGCTCTTCAATATATTGCCTGATAAACTCCGCAATATCAGCCGTCGAGACATCATATCTGGGTTCAAGCAAATCAAAGCCTTTGGGCTTGTTGAAGTAATTCTCGTTCAGCAGGATGCTGTAGATGAATTTCGAGTGTATCGTATGACGTGAGAATTTGCCGGCATATTCCACTCCCTTGGCCAAATCGTAGCCTTCCTTCAGCAAGGCATAGATGTCGTAATAATCACGAAAAGCACTGCGAATGGCGATGGTGAACAGTTTCATTCCCAACAGTTCTTGCAAGGAAGGTGTAACTATGTTGTTGTAAACAAAGCCTTTCCCCAATTCTGGAACAGCGTTTTCCGGACGGAAAAACGATAGCTTTACATTACCATTCACAAAGATCTGCAACTGGTTTTTGCCAAGAAACTCTTTTCTGCAATCAGGGAAAACGCTCGTCACTTCGGTAGAGATGGCCGAAAAGTCGAGCATCGGACGTTCTTTTCTCAAACCCAACAGCTCGAAGTCAAGGTCTTCGCTCTTCCTATGTTTCATTTGCAGGGATTGAGCCGTTCCGCCACAAAGGTATAGGCCTTTAACAGCTTCCATCTGTGAGACGGCCTCGAAAACGGGGATCGTTTCCTCTCTAAGCCCTAATTTCCAGTCTTGGTTTTCCATATCGCTTCAAATATTGGTCAGGTTTCTTGATATCGAAGAACATGACGGCGAGCAGCCAGTTGATGATGCCGTAATAGTCGCCCTGCGAGACCAAACGTTTGCGCCACACACGCTGTATCTGCTTCAAGGGATATAGCTCGCTGAGTTTATGCAGGTCCTCAAACTCTAAATAAAGCAAGGCTTTCTCAATAAGCAGACTGTCGTCGATGCTACTTGGATTCTTGGCATACGACCACATACAGCCCTGTTGCTCCAACTGCTGCCAAAGGACGCGCTTTTTGTCCTCGCTTCGTTCGTTATTGCCTAACCTTTTATTCATGATGCTGCAAAATTACACAAAAACTTGAAATCAACCCACTTTATGATCATAAAAAAGTAAGGACAAACCCATTTTGCACTCATCATTACTTTGCTGATTCTCAACAAAAACCAACCAAGACATCCAAAAAAAGTAGGGACATTGGCTCCAAATGCCTTCCCGCTCTCTTGACAAATGTTTTTTCTGCTTATTTTTGCGTCAAACAACAAACAACTCACGTATGAAACGCATCCTATTATCACTGGTCCTTGTTTGGTTTTTGGGAAACGTCCAAGCCCAAACCGACCTCGAAACATTAATGGCCGCTCGTAGGGAATATTTCTTCTCCCTTCAAATCCAACAACCTGAAGAGGCCGCCTTGCTCACCCGCCTTTGTTCCATCGACAAACTGGAAGGGCAAAAACTGATATGCTACGCCAATGCGGAGCAATACCACCAACTCTTGGCCAAAGGTTATCTCCCGACGCTACTCACCCCGCCATCCATGATGGAGCATTATGCCATGTGGGACGGTACACACCGCGAGGCCTACGACTGGGATGCCTATCCCACCTACGAGGCTTATCAGGACATGATGAAGCAGTATGCCGAGGATTATCCCGAACGATGCACCTATATCGATTTGGGTACGCTGGCGAGCGGGCGCAAACTGATGTTCTGCCGCATCAACAACGGCGAACCCGACGGCAAGCCGAAGTTCCTCTACACGTCCACCATTCACGGCGACGAGCTGACGGGCATGATGCTGATGCTCCGCCTCATTGACGAACTTTGTACGAGCGACGACCCTAGGATCCAGAATTTGATCGACCAGCTCGACATTTTCATCTCGCCCTGCACCAACCCTGATGGCACCTATCACGGAGGCAACAACACCGTCTATGGCGCCCGACGCAACAACGCCAACAACGCAGACCTCAACCGCAATTATCCCGACTTCGATGACGGCCCGCATCCTGATGGCAAGGAGTATCAACCCGAAACGCTTATGATGATGGAACTCGCTGAACAATATCCGTTTACCATGGCGGCGAACTTCCACGGTGGCTCCGAAGTGCTGAACTATCCTTGGGACACCTACCAACCCCTGCATCCCGATGATGAATGGTGGAAGTTGGTCTGTCACGAATACGCCGACCTGACCCATGAACACGACACTGTATATATGAGCATCTACGACAACGGTATCGTCAATGGGTATGTGTGGTATCCCATCTATGGCAGCAGGCAGGACTACATGAACTACTACGCCCAATGCCGCGAGGTGACCATTGAGTGTTCCATCCCCTATACGCCGAATCCGTCGACGATGCCCATGTATTGGACGTATAACCACGAGAGCATGTTGCGTTACATGGAACAGTGCCTTTATGGGATTCATGGCACGGTGACAGACTCGGTTACGGGTGCGCCGTTGAAGGCCGATGTCACCATTTACAGCCACGACCATCACGGTTCTGCCGTCAGCAGCCACTTGCCAGCGGGTGACTACCACCGTCCCATCAAGGGTGGCACCTACGAGGTAACGTTTTCTTGCGAAGGCTATTATCCCAAGACCCTCACGCTGACGGTGGCCGACCGAGAGACCTTGGTGCAGGATGTGCAGTTAGTGCCTGTGGGTTATGGGGTGGAAGATGGCGGTCCTTCGACAGGCTCAGAGGCCATAACGGTTTATCCTAATCCGACGAATGGCATTGTGAATGTACGGCTGCCACAATGTGACAGCCCTACGGAATACCGTATCACCAACCTAATGGGCCAGACCCTAATGTCAGGCCAAATCACCGCTGAAAACCAGCAGATTGACGTTTCGGGTTTGCCACAAGGGATGTATTTTATTAGTGTGGGCAGAAAATCCGTGAAGCTTTTTTCTTTTTCTCCCCGCCTTTTCAAATAAATCCCCTATCTTTGCCGTTTCAAATCACGAGATTGACAGCAATGAGTTCAAGCAAACGCCGTGTGGCAGGGTCCTATTTCATGTCGCTGGTGAGTATCACATTGGTACTCTTCCTGTTAGGCGTGTTTGCCCTGCTGATGATGCATGCGAAGAAACTCTCTAATCACCTCAAGGAAAACATCGGTTTCGAGATTGTGTTGAACAGCAACGTGAAGAAAGACAACATTTTGCAGCTGCAAAAAGAGCTTGAGGCCATGCCTGCCGTGAAATCCACCGAATACATCACCAAGGACGAGGCCATCCGCCGCTTGAGCAACGACCTCGGCGAGGACTTCCTGCAATGGCTCGGCAACGAGGAGAACCCACTCCTCCCTTCCATCGAGGTGCGTTTCAACGCGGCATACGCCAACCCCGACAGCCTCACCGTCATTGAGAAACAACTGCTTGAAAACAAGAACGTTAAAGAAGTCTATTACCAAAAGTCGCTCGTCGACCTCATTGACCAAAACGTCCGCCGCATCGGCTTGATTCTGATGGTGGTCAGCCTCATCCTGCTCATCATTGCCATCACGCTGATACGCAACACCATACGGCTCTCCATTTATTCGAAGCGCTTCCTTGTGCGCAGCATGCAACTCGTGGGCGCCACACCTGCCTTTATCCGCAAGCCATTCGTCAGACAAGGCCGCTGGCAAGGCTTTATTGGAGCCATTTTAGCAGATTTGCTCCTCGTCGCGACACTCTACGGGCTGACGCGGCGCTTGCCGGAACTAACGCTCGTTCAAGACTATAGAATCATCGCCGGTATCTTCGTCGGCATCATCATATTCGGCATCCTGCTGGGCGGACTCTCCACCCGTTCAGCCCTGCTGAAATACCTCAATGCCGACGTGGACCAACTGTATGCATAACGAAAAACCAACCTATTATGGCAAAAGAAATAACAAAGAAAGAAACGGTCGAAAAAATTGAAGACCAGAAAGTTATGCCCTTTGGCAAACAAAACTACATCATCGTTCTGATTGGCATTGCCCTGCTCGCTTTGGGCTTCATCCTCATGCTGGGCGGCGGCTCCAACGACCCCGATGTGTTCAACGAACAAATGTTTAATTTCAGACGCATCACCCTGTCCACCATTCTGATTTTGGCTGGCTTTGTGGTTGAAATCGTCGCAATCTTCTGGAGGAACAAAAAATGAGTTGGATACAAGCATTAATTCTCGGCCTCATTCAGGGCCTGACGGAATACCTGCCCGTCAGCAGCAGTGGCCATCTGGCCATCGGTCAAGCACTTTTCGGTCTCGCTGACGGCGAATCGAACCTCACTTTCACGGTCTTGCTCCACGTGGCCACCGTGATGAGCACCTTGGTCATCCTTTGGCAGGAAATCGTCTGGATTTTCAAGGACTTGTTTACCAAACAATCGTGGCACAGCTACCAAGACCTCAACGACGGCACAAAATACGCCGTCAACATCCTCATCTCGATGATTCCCGTGATGTTTGTCGGCTTCTTCCTCAAAGACAAGGTGGAAGAGGTCTTCGGCTCGGGACTGCTCATCGTGGGCATCATGCTGTTGGTGACGGCCTCGTTGCTCGCCTTCTCGTATTTCGCCAAGCCGCGTCAAAAAGAGAACATCAGCCCCCTGCACGCCTTCATCATCGGTATCGCACAAGCTTGTGCCGTGATGCCGGGTCTGTCGCGCTCGGGCAGCACCATCGCTACGGGTTTGCTGTTGGGCAACAAAAAAGAAAAACTGGCCCAATTCTCCTTCCTGATGGTCATTCCGCCCATTTTGGGTGAGGCTCTGCTCGATGTCATGGACATCTTTGAGGTCGGTTTCAGCGAAGCCATGAGCGGTCTTTCGCCCGTGGCGGCCATCGTCGGCTTCTTGGCGGCCTTCATCTCGGGCTGCTTCGCCTGCAAGTGGATGATCAACATCGTGAAGAAGGGCAAACTGATTTGGTTTGCCGTGTATTGCGTCATCGTCGGCGTCATCGCCATAATCTTCGCCTGATGTTCCATTTCGAAGACGGCGAGGTCATCCTCATCGACAAGCCCTTGGACTGGACGTCGTTCGACACGGTCAACTTCATCCGTTCCTTGGTCAATCGCTGCTATGGCATCCGCAAACTGAAAGTCGGACACGCCGGCACCCTCGACCCTTTAGCTACGGGCTTGCTCATCCTTTGCACGGGCAAGATGACCAAGCAAATCGATGCCTACCAAGCACAGGTGAAGACTTACACGGGGACGATGCTGCTCGGTCAAACCACCCCGACTTTCGACTTGGAGAGCGAACCTGATGCCTTCTACCCTACTGACGGTATCACACCCGAGCAAATCGAAGCCACGCGGCAGCAGTTCATCGGTGACCTGAAACAATATCCACCCAAATATTCTGCCATCAAAATCAAGGGAAAACGCGCCTTCGACTATGCCCGTTCCGACGAGGAAATCGAGCTAAAGGCTCGCGATGTCCGCATCGACGACTTCAAAATCAGCCTCGACCGCTTCCCCGAACTCGACTTCGAGGTGACTTGCAGCAAAGGCACTTACATCCGCAGCCTGGCCAACGACTTCGGGAAAGCTTTGGGCAATGGCGCCTGCCTGACTTCTTTAAGACGCACCCGCATTGGTGACTTCAAAGTTGAAGACGCTTGGCCGTTGGAAAAGCTGAAACAGCATATCATCGACACGGGAGAAGAGTATATGGAATGGAAGAGGGAGCAAGAAAAAGCTGGATAATGATTTTTTATATTAAAGTTTTTCTCTATTTTTGTAGCCTAAAATTGATTGGTTAATGCAATCCTACAAAACCACGGCAATAAACAATAGGAGATATTTGGGTAACAAGTATCGTTTATTACCTTTTATCAAACAGGTTGTGGCCACAAATTGTCATGACGTGAATGTTTTTGCCGATCTTTTTGCAGGAACAGGTGCCGTTTCTTCTGCTTTTCAAGACCGAGAAATCATCACCAACGATATTCTTTATAGCAATTATATCAGCAATTTAGCCTGGTTCAGTCCGCAAGACTTTGACGATGAAAAGATTATCCGATTCATCACTAATTATAATGATAAGATGGTCAGAACCGACAATTATATGTCTGCTACTTTTGCTGACACTTTCTTTTCAAAGAATGACTGTCGCAAAATCGGTTTTATCCGAGAAGATGTTGAAAAACATTTCCGAAAAGGTGAAATCAACGAGAGAGAGAGAGCTTTGCTCATCACTTCATTACTATATGCAATGGATAAGATAGCCAAGACCTGTGGACATTATGATGCTTATCGCAAAGATGTAGAGTTTGACCTACATTTGGAACTATCTGTACCGAAAGCAAAACATGACAACAACCCACAAAATCGCTGTTACAATCAAGACATCAACGAACTTGCTCCTAGCGTACGAGCAGATGTTGTATATCTTGACCCACCATATAATTCCCGACAATATTGCGATGCCTACCATGTTCTTGAAAACGTGGCACGATGGGAAAAGCCCAAAGTGTTTGGCGTCGCCCGCAAGATGGATCGTACGACCCTAAAGAGTGCCTATTGCACCAAAGCAGCCACCAAAGCTTTTGCCGACCTCATTGAAAAAATCAATGCTCGTTACATTTTGCTTTCCTACAACAATATGGAGAATAAAGGTAACGACCGATCAAATGCCAAACTTGCCGATGATGACATAATGCACATTCTTGAGACCAAAGGTGTAGTACGAGTCTTTGAAGAGAGTTATAAGGCTTTTACAACTGGGAAATCAGATTTTAAAATAGCTGCATAAATATGAAAAAACTCAATAAGTGGGAAGAAATGTTTGTAGACATGCTTGACATGATTTGGTTCTGTCTCCAAAAGGGAAAAGATGAGGATGGGAATGTGTGCTATTATCTGATGGACAAACAACATGCAAATCTGGCCGATATACAGTCAGAACAATTTAATAGTGCTGAACAAATAATAGACAGATTAGAGGTTTACGAATATGATTATATAATTAACGATTTAGAAGAGTGTGCACTATGGGAGAACATAAGTATTCAATATGACACTTGGGAAGACATTCTTAAATATCGTTCACTAATGCCAAATAACCAATATGGGTTTGACCTTGTTGATATGATTTGCAACCACTCACGAGACATTGACATAGAAAAAGTCTACAACTCCATAACGGCATAGCCTATGCAATCGAAAGTACAGATAGTATCTAATATTAACTACCCCATCGGTAAGATCATCAATCAAGAATTGCAAAACTCATTTGAAACGCAAATTGCAGTTGCTTTTCTCAAGCGTTCTGGCATAAAAACCATTGAAGAATCTTTAATGAGGTCTCTTGATAAAGGTGGTAAATTCGAACTGATTGTTGGCTTGGATTTCAAGACCACAGATCCTATGGCTATGAAATTCTTTATCGATTTGTGTAAAAAAAACAAGGATGTGAATTTTTACTGCTATGGTGATAAAAGTGAGAATAAAAATGATATTGTGTTTCATCCCAAGATTTACTTATTTCGAAATCCAAAAGAAACGGTGTCAATAGTTGGCAGTACCAATCTAACACAAGGCGGGTTAATGAGCAATTTTGAGGTAAACACCATTTTCAACGAACAACAACCCGTTTATTATTCACAGTTACAGGCAATATATAATTCTGTCAAATATACCGATTCGCTATTTACTCCAGACGAAGAATATCTTTGTCAATACTCGGATGTTTTCAAAGCCTTTGAACAAAACGAACAAAAAGCAAAGAAAGACGAGGGCATAAAGAAAGTCATAAAAAAGATGACAGAGAAGGAATCAGAACTTCCGGGCACAATTCCTTCAGTTAATGCAATGATTATTGAATTTTTAAAACAAAAGCTTTCAGAAGGTATTGTTTTTGTTTCCTTATCAGAGATTTACGCTGCTTTGGACGAACGTATAAAAAACCCAATTTTTGCAGACAAATACAAGCTGGAAACGTTCCACAACACTATTCGTGGAGAATTAAACAAACACCATGATGAAAGTGAATACCCAACATCCTTACGCCTTTACAAACGCGGAGAGAGAGGGATGTATGCGCTTACAGACAAAGGAGCAAACTATTTTGGAAGATAAAAGATAGATAAATAATGCGATATGGAAAAGAACAATTCTCCCATACCTTTATCAGAGGCAGTTGAAACCATCAAAACTGCTATCATGCAAGGTCAATATGAAGCATTAAAAGATGTTAATCGCGTACAGCTTGCTGTATATTATGCAATTGGGAAATATCTATCACAAAATACTAGAAAAGGTGCTTGGGGGACTAGCGCATTGAAACAGATTAGCGAGCAATTACGTAAAGAAATGCCTGGGTTAAGAGGCTTTTCTGCAACTCAACTGAATGAAATGCGCAGATTCTATGAAGAATGGAGCATGTTGGATGCCAATTTATCGGTTACGACCGATGAAACAGAAGTTTTCGCCATAGAAGACACAGATTTTAATATAATAAATGACTCAAAAAGTAATTCATCGGTTACAACCGATAAAATCTTAAACCCTAACGATCAAATAGATATATACCATGCCATATCTATCCCAAATCTAACCGAGTTTCCTGTTGAAGACTTTTTCAAAGTTCCTTTCACTCACCACACTAGAATCATGGCCTTGTGTAAGATATTACCTGCACGCTATTACTATATTCACCGAACAGCTGAAGAACATTTATCCGTTGAGAAACTCGAATTGCTTATCAAGGAACAAGCCTATGAAAACCGTAGTTCCCTTCCCAATAATTTTGCGCAAAACATTTCCAACTCATTACAAGCTCGCAAGGCCGTAATGATGTTCAAGGATTCGTATGCCTTGGAATTCATCAATACAGAAGAAATTGGTGAACGCGACAAACAAGATGTTGATGAAAAAGTGGTTGAGCAAAGGATTGTGCAAAACATCAAAAAATTTATAATGACATTCGGTAAGGACTTTACTTTTGTCGGCAACCAATATCATTTGGAAATCTATGGAGTGGAATTGTTTCCTGACTTGATTTTCTTCAACCGTGAACTAAATGCGTTGGTGGTGGTTGAATTAAAAATAGGAGAATTCAAAACTGCTTACCTTGGGCAACTTACCACCTATTTGCAAATATTAGACGACCATGTTCGTAAACCACATGAAAACAACTCGATAGGTATAGTGTTATGTAAATCTGCAAACAAAGAATTTGTGGAATATGTAATCAAAGAATACAACAAACCGATGGGCGTTGCCACATACAAAACAGCAGAAAACATGCCCGAACACCTACGCAAAGCTTTGCCTGATGAAAATAAATTGAAAGAATTATTATCGAACAAAGATTCGACCTTTGAGTGATTTTATTGGTATTAAATAGTTGCTTGTTGCGTTTTTTTAATTTTATTTAATTACAAACCAACTACTTACAAAAAATCACTTGACAAAATTTCGTTTTTGTCGTATCTTTGTAGTTTATTCTGGAGATAAAACAACAACAATTCTAGCATAATGAAACTTTCACAATTCAAATTCAACCTGCCGAGCGACTTGATTGCGCTCTACCCGTTGGAGAACCGCGACGAAGCCCGCCTGATGGTGGTCGACCGCAAGACTGGAAAGATTGAACACCGCATTTTCAAGGACCTCATCGAATACGTGAAGGATGGCGACGTGTTCGTCATCAACAACACAAAGGTGTTCCCCGCCAAGCTCTACGGCAAGAAAGAAAAGACCGAGGCCGACATCGAAGTGTTGCTGCTCCGCGAACTGGACCACGAGAGCCGTCTATGGGACGTGCTCGTCGACCCGGCACGCAAAATCCGTATCGGCAACAAGCTGTATTTCGGTCCCATCGACCAAGGTGAAGGTCTAGTGGCCGAAGTCATTGACAACACCACCTCGCGCGGCCGCACCTTGCGTTTCCTCTACGACGGCACCTACGACGAGTTCAAGAAGACCCTGTCGTCGCTGGGCCACACGCCCATCCCGCGTGAGCTGAACCGCGACGAGCGTCCCGAAGACGCCGACGACTTCCAAACCATTTACGCCAAGGTGGAAGGCGCTGTGTCAGCTCCCACCGCAGGCATGCACTTCAGCAAAATCCTGATGAAACGTATGGAAATCCTCGGCGCCTCCTTTGCCGAACTGACGTTGCACCCTGGCATGGGCAACTTCCGCGACATCGAAGTGGAAGACCTCACCAAGCACAAACCCGACTCTGAAGAGATGTACATCGACGAGGAGTGTTGCGAATTGGTCAACGAGGCCAATGCGCGCCATAATAACGTGTTTGCCGTGGGCACCACCTCGCTGAAGGCCCTTGAAACCGCCATGACCATCGGCGGCAAAATCAAGCCCTACAAAGGCTGGACGAACAAATTCATCTTCCCGCCCTACACCTTCTCCGTGGCCAACTGCATGATTACCAACTTCCACCTGCCCAAATCGCCAATGATGATGGAGGTGGCGGCTTTCGCGGGCTATGACCTGCTCATGAAAGCCTATAAAGAAGCTATCGCCGAGAAATACCGTTTCTTCACTTACGGTGACGCGATGCTAATCATCTAATTTTGAAATCTGAAATTTGAAATATTGAAATCCAACGACAATGAACCAAGAAGATTTTTTCAAGAAAATAACCGCTCATGCGAAGGAATACGGTTTTATTTTCCCTTCGAGCGAGATTTATGACGGACTGTCAGCCGTTTACGACTACGGCCAGAACGGCGTGGAGCTGAAGAAGAACATCCGCGAATACTGGTGGAAGGCCATGGTACAGATGCACGAGAACATCGTCGGCATTGACGCCGCCATCTTCATGCACCCCACCACCTGGAAGGCCTCAGGCCATGTTGATGCCTTCAACGACCCGCTCATCGACAACCGCGACAGCAAGAAACGCTACCGCGCCGATGTATTGGTCGAAGACTACATGGCCAAAATTGAGGAGAAGATTAATAAAGAGGTGGAGAAAGCCCGCAAGCGTTTCGGTGACGCCTTCAACGAGGAGCAATTTGTAACCACTAACCCGCGCGTTTTGGAACACAAGGCCAAGATAGAGGAAATCAGTCACCGCCTGTATGGTGCCATGGAGAAAAATGACCTCGACGCCATCAAGCAGCTCATCCTCGACTTGGAGATTGTCTGCCCCATCAGCGGCACCCGCAACTGGACTGATGTACGTCAGTTCAACCTGATGTTCGCCACCAAGATGGGCAGCGTGGCCGACGGCTCCGACACCATTTACTTGCGTCCCGAGACGGCACAGGGCATATTCGTCAACTACCTCAACGTGCAGAAGACCGGCCGTATGAAAATTCCGTTCGGCATCGCCCAGACAGGTAAGGCCTTCCGCAATGAGATAGTGGCGCGTCAGTTCATCTTCCGCATGAGGGAATTTGAA